>Ga0335081_10003593_pt1 | contig 24398 bp, 24 predicted proteins | sample Lox_Sample_35_FD_206713 | JGI IMG/M metagenome (GOLD analysis project Ga0335081, IMG submission 206713) | Soil microbial communities from Loxahatchee National Wildlife Refuge, Florida, United States - Lox_Sample_3.5 | ecosystem: Environmental > Terrestrial > Soil > Wetlands | place: USA...
ACGCTGCTCACGCTAGTCGCCGGGATCAGCTAGACTTCTCGGACAGTCAGCCGGGGTGTGGCGCAGCTTGGCAGCGCGCTTCGTTCGGGACGAAGAGGCCGCCGGTTCAAATCCGGCCACCCCGACCCACGATTTACCAGGTCAGCAACCACTTCTCTTCCTCTCCGCGAGCCGGGCGGCTCGCTGGTGTCCGATTTTGGGAGCGAAATGGGAGCCGATCTTGCTTGGCGGCTCCCGCTGGGCGGCCAGGAGCGCGTCCAGCACCGGCACGATCGACCGCGGCGACAGCTCTGCCCGTTCACGGAATGAGGCCTCCCAGCGATCTTGCAGCATGGCGATAAGGGCCGCGCGCATGGCCGGGGTGACGTGGCCGTAGACGCCGCGCATGCCGGGTACCTCGTGCCCCATGCGTTCGGAGCGCAGCAGGTCGGAGATGCCTGCCTCTTCCATCCAGGTGTGGTGGCCGTGGCGCAGGCCGTGGGGGGTTAGGCCGGGCTGCACCGGCAGCCAGCTCGCGAGCATGACGTCGGCGGCGGGTGGCTGCCTGCCGCCCGGGCATGAGCGGCCGCCGGTGTCGTGTGCGATCAGGTTGCCGTTGAGACGGCGCCGGAAGGCGCGGCCACAATGCGAGCACCGTCCGGTGGTGGCATCGCTGGCGAGTCGCGTGATGCCCCGGCCGGAAGGCACCGCGAACGGCTCGCCGGGAACCGCGGCCGGCCAGGGTGGGACGGGGCGGCCGGGGAAGGCGCAGCTGGCGTCGGCCAGCACCGGCGCAGCTGGCCGCTGGCCTCGGGCCGGGTACCAGCCGTCGGTGGCGGGCCGGAAGAATCGCTCGCCGTAGCCCGAGCGGCGGAAGTGGCCGCGGCCCGGGCCGAGAAACACGTACCGGTCCCCCGGGCACCATGGCGGCTCCGGGTTGGCGCAGGTGCACGTGCAGTTCCCGTGCGCGGCGATGTGGTCGGCGAGCAGTTCGGCCAGGAACGGCGGGAGGTCGGCGGACCGGATCGAGCCGTCTTTTGGGCGGCCGAGGTAGAACCTGCTTTGCTCATACAGCTTGAACTCGATGCCAAGCTGGTTCGTGCGCACGAACGCGGGCCGCAGGCCGATCGCCTCGCTCCACCGCATGCCGGTGTAGGCGATCGTGACGATCATGACGAAGTCGGTGTCGCAGCCAGATAGCGCGGCGCAGCGTTCTGCGACGAGCAGCGCCTGCAGCGGCGTCGGCCACGGCTTCTCGGCCCGCTCGTGCAGCTCGATCCGGCGGCGTCCTTTACGGCCTTTGCCCCTCCTCCGCTGGGCCGGGTTGCTATGCAGGTGCTGCGGTATGGCGTCGCCAAGCACGGTGACCAGCGCGGACCTAGCGTCGCGCGCGGTCCGTAGCGAGTAGCCGCCCGCAGCGATTCCCCGTTCCCAGGTGCTGATCTCTTCCGCCGTCAGGGATGCCAGCGGCCGGTCGCCGAAGGCGGGCAGGATGTGTACCTCGATCAGGTACCGGTAGTTGGCCAGCGTGGTTGGCTCCAGATCCAGGGCGGGGAACCAGCTGTTGACCCAGTCAGTGAGCGTGATCCGGCTGGCGCGCGGGTCTACATAGGTGTTGGCGCGGATGGCCGCTTCCTGATCGCGGCCATACTTCTCGGCGTCCTTGCGGGTCGTGAACCCGGGCTTGGATTCGAGGGTGCCATCAGGTGCCCGCCAGCGGGAGCGCCACAGGCTGCCGCGTTTCTCGGCGTAAGCCACGATCACCTCCATGGATGTGGATGGGCTGAACGAGTGCTGGCGCGACCTCGTCAGGCGCGTCGTGGGCCGCTGCGGGGTCGGGACCGGAGCGGGGCGACCGTGGCCGACGGCTCCCCGTCGGTTCGTGTCTTCCGGAGGGTGCGGGCGAGCTGGGGAGTCTCTTGTGCTGGTGGGACCGGGGCCACTTCGTTCATGCGGACGATCTCGGCCAGATGCCGGTCGCTGAAGCGGTAGCTACCGCCGAGCATGGAGAACGGGATCTTCCGGGCGGCAGCCTGGCGCTCCAGCCAGCTCCGCTTTACTTTGAGGAGTCTGGCGGCCTCCTCGGCGGTGTGCATCACCAGGTGCCCGGCCTGCGTTCCCGTGAGTCCCTTGGCCTGGCTCCGGCCGCCTGACCCCGTGGGTTCCGCCGCCACAATGCTCACCTTCAGCCCTGGGTTCCGGGCGGCCGGTCCTGCCGCCACGCCTCGGCGACGATGGCGGCGTACTCGTCGTTCGGCCACATCTCGGCGAGCCAGGCGGTGAGCTGCCGCCACTCGCCGCGGCCGGGCCGGCGGGTGAGGAGTTCGGGGTGCTCGGCGGGCATGCCGATGGCGGCGCGGGCGGCGCGTTCCTTGCGGCTGATCCGGCCTGGGTTTCTTGGGGTGGTCATGGCTGGTCTTCCTGGTCGGGGAGCAGGTGGATCCGGCGTCGGAGCGTGGCGGCGATGGGCGGTGGCAGTCCGGCCGCCAGCAGCGCCGCCCTGGCCGTACTTGTGCGGGGTGGCCGCTGGCGGACCTGCATGGTGCGCTGGCCCGGGCCGGCATCGTCCCAGGCGGGCGAGATCGTCTCGGTCTCAACCAGGCGGAGGGCCTGCCGGGCGGCCCTCGCGCGCTGCCGTCTCCTGGTGCTGCGCGGACTCGTCATGCCGCCGCCTTCCGGGCCTGGCGTAGCTGGGAGCGTTCGCGGGGGGTGGTGCTGCCCCAGATGCCGGTGGTGATCCCGCGCCAGGTGTCGGCGCCGGACAGCGCGTGCTGCAGGCACTCGGCCCGTACCGGGCAGGCGGCGCAGATCCGCTTGGCGGCCACGGCCTGCGCGGGGGTGTCGGGGTACCAGGTGTCGGGGTCGGCTTGGGCGCATAGCGCCCGCTCGGCCCACTGCCCGGGGAGCCTTACGGCGCTGTCCCTTGCCGTGGCGCGCCGGGTCATGGCGCGGTGCCCTGGCATCGGGTGGCGAGGGTGAGGCGCGGTGGTTCCGCTGACGTGCAGCCGCTTGGAGATGAGGTAGGGCGTGCCGCCTCGGGCCAGGATCGCGGCGGCGGCGAGCTGCCGCTCGGCCTGGGTGAGCGCGACCGGGCGCATCCCCCGGGCGGCGATCTCGACCGCGATCGGGTCGATGATGCCATCGTCGGCGAGCGCCAGGCGGCGCTGTGCGGCCAAGGCGGTCACGGTTCGGCCTCCCAGCCGGAGTCTCAGTCGGCGATCGCGGCGGCCTGCCGCGGGCAGGTGGCGGTGTGGCCGGGTTCGTTGTCGGCTGGCCCAGCGATCAGGCCGCGGTCGCTGATCGCCTGTTCGCAGGACCGGCAGCGCCAGGTGAAGGATCTGGGCCGCCAGGGCGCCTCGGTGTCGGGGCGGCCGGCGGCGTAGGTGTAGGCGGCCTCGGCGACAGTCAGCCCGGCCTGGCCGACGTCGGCGTTGGAGGTGACGCCGAGGGCCTGGCCGATCTCCTGCCAGCTGTGCCCGGCTTCACGGGCATCGCGGATGTAGCCGCGGGCGGCGTGCCGGGCGCCGAGCTCAATGTCTCGGGCGGATCGTGCGCCATCGAGCGGCCGGAGGTCCCGGACGTCCGTTTGCGCCCCGGGCCAGGCTGGCCTGCTTACGAGGTCAGCGCCGCGGTCGCGGGCGAGCCTGATGGCTGCCCGGCGGGCCTCGCCGCGGGCGGCGGCGATGTCCTGGGCTGCCTTGTGCAGCGATTCGGGGTCGAGTGGGGGCATCGGTGTGGGCTCCTTCACGGATGGGTTCAGCCGCCGGCTTCGGGTTCGTCGTGCTCGATCTGCCGGGCGATGCGGTGAGCGCGGTCAGTGAGGGCGAGGGTGAACCAGCTGGTCTTGCCGCCCTGGGTGGCGCGGACGCCGCTGGAGTTGGCCAGCGCGTGGACGATCGCCAGGCCCCGGCCGCGCTCGGTGTCCGGGCCGGGCTCTGCTCGCTGGGGGGTGGCGGGTGAGGTGTCGGTGACTTCGCAGGTGATGCCGGGACGCCCACCGGGTCCGGTGTGACGGCGCATGGCCAGCCCGATCGAGTGACCGTCGGCGTGCTCGGCGGCGTTGGCGACCAGCTCGGAGGCCAGCAGCTCCGCGTCGCCGGAGAGACGGTCCATGCCCCACGCGGTCAGCGCCCCGCGGATCGCGGAGCGTGCCTGCCCCGCGGAGATCAGGTCAGCGGGCAGTTCGGCCCGCATAGCGACATCCTCAGCAGCGGGCTGGCCGGTGCCGGGCTGTTGTTCTGGAGGCCGGTCAGTCATTGCGCTCGTCCCTCCCCGCTCGCGCGGCATGGGTCGTGCTGCGGTCGTGCGGCGAAACGGGGGTCGTGGTAGCTGCGACCCGTCAGGCCGAACCGCCCGAGGGTTTCGGTGATCTCCCAGCCCAGGGCTTGGGCGCGGGCGTCGGTGGCGGCGTGCACCCGGTCGCTGAGCTTGCGGACCGCAGCGCGAACAAAGCCGGTGCGGTGCGGGCGGCCTGCGGGTGGCGCCGATAGGGGGTGAGTCATCCGGATGGTGCTCATGCGATCTCCCTGGTCTGGAGTGGGCGGGCCCGCGCCGGCGGGAAGTCCGGCGCGGTACCCGTCCCGGTGGCGGGCCGGTACCGGCACCACGGCCGGTAGCCGGGCACGTCGAGCAGGTCCTCGTCCAGGCCCGCGGCGGCGGGCCAGTCGTGGCGGGCGGCCTGGCGCTGCGCGGCGGCCGCGGCGCGCCGCTGGGCTGGTGTGTGCCGGGGCGGGGTCTTGTCCCACCAGGCGTCCCACAGCTGGCAGACCCTGGCGTGGAACTGGTGGGTGACGGTGCGGGCTTGGCCGCGGACGACCCGCTGCACAAGGTGTGAGGGGGCACCGAGGGCGCGGGCGATGCGGGCACTGTCGTGGCCCATGGCGAGCAGGGACCGCAGCCGCCACATGGTGCCGGTGGCGTCGGTGCGGGCTGCCGCACTGCTCGTGGCCAGCCGGGTGGGGCCGGTCATGACGTGGCCTCCCGGCGGGCCTGATGCTCAATGGGACGCTCGGCGGTGCGGCGGGCCGAGGCGATCGTCGCGGTGATCTCCCGCTCAGGCAGCCCGGTGGAACGGGCTGCGGCGGCGAGTTCGGCGAGGGCTGTGTCGTCGCCGGCTTCCGCGGCGCGGCAGGCGGCCCAGAACAGCCCGTCGTTGCGGTTGCCTTTGTGCTGCCGCTCGACCCAGGTGGCGAGGTGGCTCAGGCCGCCGCGCGGCACCGTGGCTGGGCGGGGGGCGGGGTGGCGTTCGGGGTCGAGCAGGCCGACCGCCTTGTGCCAGTCCAGCTGGCCGCAGGCGTCCCGGTGGCTGACGACGTGGTAGGGCCTGCCGCCGACCTGCGACGGCGGGGCGAGGACGTAGCCGCCCTGGGCGCGGAAGTCGAGGTGGTGACGGGGCAGCTTGCCACAGCGCTGGTCGCTGCCGGTGAAGTAAGCGTGCAGCCCGCCGCTGGGAGTCGCGACCACCGCGCTGGCGCCGTCGAGGAGACCGGCGCGTTTCAAGTGGTTGAACGCGGCGAACCCGTTGCCCTTTCGGCCGTGCTGGTCGACGTCGAGCACATCCGGGCCCGGGCGGCCGGTGGCGACGGCGGCGTTCGCATCCGGGTGGCGCCGCCACCACCAGGTGATCTGGTCGGGGTCGGTGGTCGCGTCCAGGAAGCCGTGCCGGGTGGCGGGCAGCTTGCTGCCGGGCTGGCAGGGGAACACCGGCCAGCCGTGCGCCGCGTACGCCAGCGCCTGCTCGGGGGTGGGCCGGGCGGTCACGGCCGCACCCCCATGGCCCGGTAGTGGGTGGTGGTGTGGGTACAGCCGCGGGTCTCGCGGGCGAGCTGGTCAGCTGCCGCTGCCAGCAGCCGGGTGTGCCATTCGGCCTGCCCGGCCAGCATCGCCGCGGTGCGGCCGGGGGCGAGGTAGAGGACCGACCACAGTTCGGATAGCCAGTCGAGGATGTACAGGCACAGCGGGTGCTGCTCCCAGCACTCCCCCAGGCTGGCGGCCAGGTGGCCGTAGCCGGGCCGGTAAATCTGTTCCACCCACGCCCGCAGCCTGCCGATGGCCTGCTCGCGGGCCGGGCCGTCCAGCTTCCACAGCCTGGGCGCCGGTGACGGCTGGTAGGCGCCATCATCGCCGCCGTCGCCATCGGCACCGGGATGGCTGGTGGTGCTGGCGGCCAGGCCGGCGACCCGCCGGTCCAGGCCATCCAGGGCTGCCAGCGCCTGGGCGTGCCGAGCCGCGGTGTCCTTGAGGTCGCTGGCCAGCGAGGACAGGGTGGCGAGGCGCTCTTTCAGGTCGCGGGTGTCGCTGGCCTGGCGCTGGTCGAGTTCGGAGAGCTTTTCGGTGAGGCCTGCGAGCTGGAGCAGGACGGCGGTGAGGCCTTCTGGTTGGCCGGGCATGGTCAGCTCCTCAGCTCCATGGGTAGGCCGGAGGGTCGCCGCCCTCCGCCTCGGGCGGGTCATTGCCTTCCACCCCGGGGTGGTCCGCGGCTTCCGTCCCGGGCGGGTTGCCGGGTTCTGATTCGTCCGCCGCTTCGGCGTCCAGGTCGGGGACGGCGCGCAGCCACCGCTGCGGGCCCGGGCTTGCGGGCGGTGCGGGTTCGGCGGGGGCGGGCCAGGTGGCCGGGCCAGAAGCGGGGGTGATCTGGGCGACAGCGGCGCCGGCGCGGCGGGCGGCCTTGTAGGCGGGGTCTTTCCAGGCGGCGTGCAGCCGGGCGATGACCGGGGCGTGGCTGCCCCGGATGACCAGCGCATGCCGTTTGGGGAGCTGGCGGACCATGTCCGGGGTCATCACGTCGTGCCACACCTGGCGGGCGCCGTCTTGGCCGCCCCCGCGGTAGCGGATCCGCTCGGTGAACGCCGCCTGCCCGCACAGCTCACTGGCCATCCGCAAGGTGGCCGTGTCGGTGATGCCGGGCAGCCACACCTTGACCCCGCAGGTGTCGAGGACGACCTGGGCGCCGTCCTTGCCCCACCGGGTCCGCAGCTGGGCCTCACCGTGGGCGACGGGGATGAGCTGGATACCCTTGCCGCCGGAGTCGGCCAGCCAGGTCGGCAGCGGGACGGGGCAGGTCTGGACGATCTCGTCCAGGGCCATCAGCAGCGGCGGGTCCAGCCGCCCTCCAGCCATCGCCTGCCCGGTCTGCGCGGCGACGTGGTGGATCTCCCCGGTCATCGCGGCGAACAGCGGCGCCACCGGGCTGTCGTCATGCTCGGACTCGGCGATCAGGTACAACGTCCCCGACTCGGCCAGGAACGCCTCGATGTCCACACCGCCGCCGTCACCGGCCGGGAGGACGGAACGGGCAAGGGCCGGGTCGGTCATGAACCCCAGCGCCCGCGACAGCACCATCTTGATCGTCGCTGCGGTCTTCTGCGCCTCCGACCGCAGCTCGGCCAGCTCGGCGGCCCACTGCCCAGCACCCGCCCGCCCGAGGATGTTCTCGGCGGGCTCGGCGTTGCCCAGCGCCCACCGCGCGACCAGCCGCATGTCCCCGCCGGCGAGCGCGGCGGCGTGGAACAGGCACCGCAGGTAATCCGACGCCTTCGCGGTCCAGAACGACGCGTCCTCGGCGCCGGCCATGTTGACCGCGTGCGCGAAGCCGTCCGCGCGGCGGATCGCCGTGGCCGGGTCGGCGCAGCCAGCGACCGGGTTCCACCGGAAGCTCGATGGCACTGCCCCGATGGACTGGGGGTTGAACACCTGCACCGGGCCGAGCCGGGAGCGGATCCCGGAGGTGAGCTGGAACACGTCATGCTTGGTCGTGGTGGAGATCACCGGGCCGGGGAAGTGCAGCACGATCGAAGCGAGCAGCGCGGTCTTGAAGGTCCGCGGCGGCGCCATGATCAGCAGGTGCTCTTCCAGCGGTACCGCCAGCCGGTGCTGGTACTGGGCCCGCCCCAACCGCACCGAGTACTCCAGGGGGCAGGTCATCCGCCGCCACATCGACAGCGACGGGCGGATACGGGCCGAGCGGCGGAACGCGGCGAACCGGCCCCAGCGCAGCCACAACTCGAACACGCTCGCATGACCCCGGCCCGGGTACAGCCGCAGATGCAGCCGCAGCCGCATATACCGGACCCGGAACTGCGGCTGCCGCGGATGCGGCCCGAAGCACCACCGCAGTCCCGCCAGCCCGAGAAGGCCGATGATGAGCAGGGCAAAGAGCGCCACGAAGTGGGTCACTGAGGGCTCCCGTCCTGCAGGGACAAGATGTGGCGGCGCAGCGCGGACCGGGCGGCACCGGGATTCAGGCCGACTTCGGGTGCCAGCTCGCTGCTCACCCGCGACACCTCGGCCAGCGGAAAGGCGCTGAGCGGGCCGTACCTGTCGGCGACCAGGGCCAGGAACCGGGCCGTCTTCGTGCCGTCACGCACCGGGCCGGGCTGCCGCGGCTCACCCGCCGACGGCTTGGTGATCGCCGTCGGCGAAGACCTGTTGATCGCCTTCGCCGACGGCGGCGCTGTCACCGGGTGAATCTCGCTGGGTGCAGGTAGCGCGCGGCGGCCGGGAGCGACCGGGCATTCCTGCACGACCCAGGCGCGGAACCCGGCCAGCGTGGATGACGGGGCGATGCTCAACCGCAGCAGCCACAGCAGCAGCCCGCCGAGGATGGCGAGTGGCGGGGCCTCGTCGTCGGCCAGCGCCACGCGCAACGCCTTCTGCCGGGCGATAGTCCAGGCCCTGACGACTCCGATCGCGGTGTCGGACCCGAGGGCGTATGCGACCGGCGGCATGATCCAGATCGCTGCGGCCCGCCACCCCGGCGCCGCCGCGAGCGCGTTCATCGCCACTGACGTGGCCACCGCGGCGACGTTCAGCACCCGCGCCCGGATAGCCCGCTTACCATGCAGCGCCAGCGCGATCCCCAGGGTGGCGAAGATCAGTGCGGCCACGTCCGGGATCGCCGCCTCCAGCGCGGCCGCGGGCACCGAGCCTTTGGCGGCCAGGACCATCCGGAACTGTGCCGTGTAGCTGACCGTCGCCGACCCCGCCGCCAGCACCGCCAGCGCCAGCATGGACGCCGTCAGCCAGCGCTCCGGCCGGTCCCTGCCGGGCCTGCCGCCGCCCGGCCGGATGTCGCCCAGCCTGATGTCGCCCGCTCCCCCGAACCGCTGGTCTACCGGGGTGGGGAGTTCGCGGGCCGCACTCTCCCGCTCCCCGGGCACGCTGGCCAGCAGCCGTGAGCCGACGCCGTGCCCGGCGGTGTGATCTCGTGCGGCGGCCACCGGCGCGCCGGACGTCATGGCCCTGAGCGGCGGCATCAGGCGACCTGCCCGTTTGCCGCAGCCGCAACGAGGGCCCGCGCCCGGGTGCCGGCGGCGGGCCCGAACCGCTGCGGCGACAGGCCGCTGCCCTCGCACGGAACCATCGACCAGCCGGCGGAATCCCACCTGTTGTGCTCACACATCACCGCGCGGCCGGGGGCGACGCGGCGCTCACGCCCACAGCCTGGGCACTGGTGCCAGCGGCCTACCGAGCTCTCGCGGCACATCCAGATCACCTCCAGTAGCTATGCCTCTGAGTACACTTTGCCTCAGAGTGTACTCAGTACTTTCCTGCTCTCAACCGGTATCAGGTCTTGCTGCTGTGGTGGACTAGGAGACAGTCAGGTCAGGGACAGGCTGGGAGGGCAGGCGATGGCCGACTGGTCCGGGCGCCCTGCCTATGTCCAGGTGGCGGAGCAGCTCCGCGAGGCGATCCGCGGCGGCCACTACCCGCCCGGCAGCCAGTTGCCCTCGTACGAGGCGCTGATGAAGACCTACGACGTCTCGATCACCGTGGTCCGCAGCGCGATCCGCGAGCTGAAGACCGAAGGGCTCGTCCACACGCACCAGGGCAAGGGCGCGTTCGTCCGCGACCCGCTGCCGCCGCCGGGCCAGCCGCCCCCCGGGCAGGGCAACGAAGCGTTCCAGGCCGTTATGACGGAGCTCCGCGCGCTTCACGACGACCTCGACCGCGTGGATGAGCGGCTGGCCCGGGTCGAGCGGCTGGTACTGACGGACGAGGCCTGAACCGCCGCATCCAGCCCGGCCAGCCGCCGCCGGAATCCGTCCAGACGCTGCGCCAGCTCCCGCAGGCTGGCAGCTATCTCCGTGAGTTCTGCCGGGGTGAACTGGCCTGTCGGCGGGTTCCGTGTGGTACGCCCGGCCTGCCTGCGGCCACTCACTGGCTCTCATCCCCGGGCCCGTCCTGGTTGGTGGGCGCCCGCACATACAGACCCGCCATGCGCCGCGCGGCGGCGGCAACCGGGCCAGGCGGCTCGGCGCGCACGGTGCGTCCCTCCTGAGCGCACGCGACGCGCAGCAGCAGCACGAAGCCCGCCGCCACGCCGAAGAGGAACACTCCGAGAAGGACCGCCAAGTCGATCAAGTCATTCACCTCCTGTTCCGCACGCTCAGCGAACCGCCGCAAGCGGGGGCATAGCGATGGCGGTAGCGTGGGCACAGCGATGGCAAATCGTGTCCGGGCCAGCGCGGGCCGTGCCTGTCGGCGTGGTTGCTGCGTGGACCGGCAGTGGCGCTGAGGGAGGGCTGGGCGGTGGCGACCGGCAAGGTCAAGACACCCAACCCGTTACTGCGCTACATCCGCGAGGAAGAGCGCCGCGAGTCACGCGAGGAGTTCGCCGCCGCGGTCGTGATCGTCGGCAGGCAGCTCGGCGACAACCACCTTGCGTGCGATGCCCGCCTGGTCGCCAGGTGGGAAGACGGCGAGGTTGGATGCCCGCGGCCCGCATACCAGCGGGCGTTGACGGCCCTCACCGGCCGCCCGTTCGATCAACTCGGCTTCCGCCTGCGCAATGCCATCGAAGTGCCATCGACCGACGACCTCACGCCCGACAGACTGTCCCTTCATGTAGATGAGGAGGGACAGGTGTGGGGGACGATCGGCCGCAGAACATTCCTGGTCGGAACCTCGGCCGCGTTGCTCACGCAACTGGGCCTCGCCGATGCTGGGGAACTTCCCGAGACGTCACGGTTCGCCGGTACCGCCGACCCCTACGGGTTCGGGGCCTTCATCAGCAAGCGGTGGCCTGACATCCGCCTGGCCCGGCCACACCCCGACTACGGCGTCGATTACACCGGCCTGTTCCCCGCCAACCGCGCACTGGAAGGCGCGGCCATCCAGTTCCAGCTCCAGGAAGCCCGGACGAGCGACGGCCGGGCCATCGTCGGGATGAAGGACCTGCTCAGGTGGGAGGAGTTCGCCCGCGGCAACGGGCGTGGGCTGCTCACCGCCGCCTCCCCCGCCGCTTCCGGGCAGCCGCGGTTCTTTGTAATGGATGCCCATGAGGCGCGGCGGCGCGCCGCCCTGCACAGCCGGGCCAACGTCGCGGTGCCCGGGGCGTACGAACTGGACGACGTCACGTTCGCGCTGCTGTGGGCATGTGCCAGCCTCGACACCGGCCTGCAGGCCGACGACCAGGAACTGACCACCGCGGCAGTCGAGCTGGCGCCCTATGAGGAACTGCCGTCCTCGGCGGTCAGCCGTGAAGCGGCGGCGGATCTCGGCCCGACCGCGCACATGTGGCTGGGGTCGGACTTCTGCGCCCGCCACATCCTGCGCAACATGGACCACCTGTCCGGCCCCCCGGTGTTCTGGACCCGGGAGCAATCCGGCGCCGAGGCCAGCCCCTGGCTGCTGTTCGATCACAAGTACGCCTACCTGCGCGCCACCAGCGACCGCTTCGGCGACGCCACGCTGGCGCGGACGTTCTGCGTGCCGCAGCGCGTGGTCGCTGGATCGCCGTTGTATGAGCGGGTGCTGCTGTTGCTGGCGATCACGCTGATGGAGGCGACCGGCATCCGGGTGCGGGTCTGCGAGGACCCGGGGTACTCCGACGTGGAGGGCTTCGTGCTCGGCGGGCCGAGCCAGGCGATCATCGCCAACTGGGTGCGCGGGGAGGGGATCTGGCACGTGGACACCGCCCGCCGCCCATCGGTGCTCAGCGACTTCCGCGAGGCCTCCGGGTACGCCGGTGCTCACTCGGTGATCGACGCGCCATCACCGGCGGGCCGGCTGCGCGCCATGGCGGGCTACCTCGGCGTAGATTGGCTCTGGCTGCGGGGCCGGTGCCGACAGCTCGCGGACGTGGGGACGGCTGGGCTCTTGCGCCCGCGTAGCCGTCTCATCTCCACCGCCGGGGTCGACCTGGCGTGCGCCTACATCGGCCGGGCCGGTGAGGAGCACGCGTGATGACAACCGGGACGGGTCGCTGATGCGGGATGGCAGGCCACGTGTGGCGGCGTTCACCCTGGGCGGCACCATCGCCATGCGGGCGGCATCCGGTGACGGCGTGACACCGGCGCTGTCGGCAACGGATCTGCTGGCAGCCGTCCCGGGCCTAGATGGCGCGGGGGTGGATCTGACCGTCCAAGACGTGGTGAACAAACCCGGCGCGTCGCTGTCGTTCGCCGAGGTGTTCGACCTCGCTGACACCGTCAGCGGTGCGCTGGATGACGGCTGCGCTGGTGCCGTGGTGATCCAGGGCACCGACACCATCGAGGAGACCGCATACCTGCTCGACCTGCTGGTCGCCGCCGACGGCCCGGTCGTCGTGACCGGCGCGATGCGCAACCCCTCGTTGGCAGGGCCAGACGGGCCGGCGAACATCCTGGCGGCGATGCGGGTCGCAGCCAGCGAGTCCGCCCGCGGGCTGGGCTGCCTGGTGGTCCTCAACGACCAGATCCACGCCGCCCGGTGGGTAGCCAAGACACACACCGCCAGCCCGGCCGCGTTCGCCTCACCGGGCTTCGGCCCGCTCGGCCACGTCGTGGAAGGTCATGTTGACTTCCCGATACGGCTGGGGGAGAGGTCGCCGGTGGTCAGGCTGGTTCCTGGCCGGCAGGTGCGAGTGGGCCTGGTGACGATCGCTCTGGGGGACGATGGCGCGCTCATCGACGCGATCGCCAGGCACGTCGATGGTCTGGTCGTGGCCGCGTTCGGCGTCGGCCACGTGCCGGGTGGCGCCGTGCCTACGCTGGCCAAGCTGGCGGAGCAGATGCCGGTGGTGCTCACGTCCCGGACGGGGGCCGGCCCAGTCCATCACCGGACCTACGGCTTCCCTGGCTCCGAGGCGGACCTGCTGGCCCGCGGGCTCATCAGCGCCGGCTACCTGGCACCGCTCAAGGCCCGCCTGCTGCTGCACCTGCTGCTCGCCGATGGAGCCGACACGACCCGGATCAAGGAGACGTTCGCGGACGCGGGCGGCCTCACCCAGCGGAATACCCGCTGACCACCGCATGGAAGCCGAGGGTTTGAGATGAGGACGAGCGAACTGAAGGCCGGACGCACGTTCGCAGTCGCGTTCGAGCACGGCGACGACTTCATGCCGTCGCTGGCCAGGTTCTGCCGCGACAACGGGGTCCGGCAGGGCTACATCCCCATGTTCTTGGCCGGGTTTGCCGAGGCCGACATCGTCGGAACCTGCGAAAAGCTTGACAACCCCGAGGCCCCCGTGTGGTCCAAGGTCCACGTGACCAACGTCGAGGCCCTCGGCTGCGGCACCATTGCCCGCGACGACGCCGACGGCATCCTTCCCCACATCCACACCTCGGTCGGACTGAAGGAACACTCGGCCACCGCCCACACCAGCCACCTGCTGAACGCCACGGTCCAGTTCCTCACCGAAATGATCATCGTAGAGGTCGATGCGCCTGAGATGACCCGCCACCCCGATCACGGTCTCTACGACGTACCCCTCCTCAGCTTCGGCATTACGTAGCCAAAGGAGCCTCACACGAGGTGTGCCACGGGAATAGCGTCGTGCCCACCCTGTTCTCCACCGTCCGTAACGAGCACCTTGAAGCATCATGAGGTGCCGGCTTGGAGCGGATCATAAGCATCACGCAGAAGGCAACGACGCGTTGAAGTACAGCATGGGAAAGGCTACGTGACTGCACTTGGAAGGACTTGAGCGCGCCAGCCGGGGTCGTTTGCGGTCCAGGTGTAGCCACAGCTGATGCGGCAGGCCATGCCGTCGCGGTCGTCGGTGCCGTTGACGTAGTCCCAGCCGACGTCGCCGCAGAGCGGGCAGGCGCGCATGAGGTGCCAGCCGGTGCCTTGGCAGTCGGGGCAGTCCCGCCCGGCCATGCCCTTGCATTCGGGGCAGGGGAGGAGGCGGGCCTTGCCAGGCGGGGTGGTGGTGTCGGGCATGGTGATCACCTCGCCGGGTCGCGGTCATTACCCAGGATGCACCGCCGGGGTGTCATTCGGCTTCCCGTTCGGCCGCCCGCTCCAGCACCGCCTCGGCCGCGGGGATGGGTGGCTTGGGTGGCTGGATGACGGCGTCGCGCCGCCGTTCGGCCAGGACGTTCCAGGCCGGGCCGAGGTCGATCTCGTCGGGGTCTTCGGAGGGGACGCGCACCGAGCGGCGCTCGTCGATCTCGGCTTGCCGCCGCCGGTTGTACTCAGCGATCTCGCTGACCTGCAGCGGGAGTTCGGGCTGGTCGTAATCGAAGGTGAGGCCGAGTGCCTTCAGCGCCCGTTGTTCCCGTTCGGCCGGGGCGAGCGGCTCGGGCTGGCGCTCGCTGGGCAGGTCGGTGCCGCCATCGAGTCGGGGCTGGACCCACACCTCGCCCGGCCTCTCCCGCTGTTCGTATTGGAATCCTTCGGGCTCGGCCGAGGCGAGGTGGTCTTCAGGGGTGAGGGCCCCGCGGCGTTTGAGTTCGATGTCGGCGGCCCGGGCCAGGCGGCGGGTGGGTTCGGTCATGGCTTCCCACTGGCGGCGGGTGTCGTGGGCTTCGGCGAGCTTGCCCCGGACGAGGGCAGCGCGCTGCCCGAGCGCGGCCCAGGAACCGGCGGCGTGCTCATGCAAGGCGGCCTGGTCGTGGCTGCCGTGGCGGATCGCAGCGGCGGCCTCGTAGTGGTGGCGGGTGGTCTCGCCGCGGCTGAACTGCTCTTGCCTGCGGGCGGCGCGCAGTTCCTCGGCGACGTGTTTGGGTGCCCAGGAGGTCTCGGCCTGGTAGGCGCGGCGGCGGGCCAGCAGCTGCCCCTCGGTCAGGTGGCGCATGTCGATGCCCTCCACCCGGGCCATCACCGTGAACGCGCAGTGCCATCGCGCCCATGCTTCGGGGTTGTGGCGTGGGGGTTCGGGGCCGATCGCCTGGCCAGGGCGGTCCCATCCAGTGATTTCCCGGTAGCCGCCGAGTTGCCCGGCCCTGCGCTCCCACTCCACGCGTTGCCCGGGTTCGGCGGGGATCTGGCCGAGGGCCTGGGTGGCCCACAACGGCCGTTCTTGCGCGGCATGCTCGCCGATGCGGCGCTGCCGGTCATCCATGGCGGCGGCGACCTCGGCCAGGTAGCGGGTCAGGTCCGGGTCGGCGAGTTTCGGCGTACTCGCCGTCCAGGACTCTGATGCCTTGGGGGGCAGCTGGCCGGTGCTGGCGCGGATGCGGGCATCCAGCACCGCCGAATGCGACCGCGCCCCGGTGAACGGCCGGTCCGCGATCGCCGCCCGGATGACGTCCGCGCCGCCTTGGCCCGCCAGCTCGGCGGCCTGGACGGTGCGCCACACCGCGTCGGTGTCCTTGAGGATCTCCTCGGCGTCGGCTGGGGCGGCGTGATCGCGCACCGCCTTTTCGTAGCGGGCGTGCGCGTCGGCGCGGCAGTGGTCGGTCCAGATCGCGTGCAGAACGCCGAGGTGGTCGGCGTTCGACAGGGCCTGCTCCCTGGTCTCGGTCGCCGACAGTTCGGCGTGTTCGCGGCGGACGGCCGGGGCCAAGATCGCGACTGGGTCCTTGCTGTCGAGCGCGACGCCCGGGCCGGTGGTTTCGTGGTCGGCTTCCAGGGTGCGCTGGCGGCTGATCTCGGGGTCGGGGCCAGGTGGGCTGATGCTCTCGGTGGGTTCTTGGGCGGAGGGGTAAGCATAGACCTCGTTGCGCTGCGCGCCGCGCGACATCGCCACATACAGGCCCTCGCGGGCACGGTTGTCGTTGGCCAGGGCGATACCGGCCGACACGGTCTGGCCTTCGACGGTGTAGTAGGTCAGCGCGTACCCGAGGTGGCAGTTGGTGGCGGCGTAGTCCCGGCTGATCGTGAACGGGGCTGACCATTCCCGGGCGGCCGCGGCCTGCCCGGTCCTGATGAGCCGTGAGACGGTCAGGTTGGTCTCGCCGAGTGCCTCGACGCGCAGCAGGTCGCCGTTGGCCAGCGTCCGGCCGGGCTCGCCGGCGTCCAGGTGGTTGTCGTTGCGGCGAGCGACGATCAGGTCACCGGTGTAGGCGCGGGCGCCTTCCCGCAGGTCCGTGGTGGGGCCGGGGTGGAGCTGGCCCCAGTCCAGCAGGTAGCCCTGGATGCGGCGGGACAGGTCGGCGCATTCGCGGTGCTCGAACGCGGTGAGGATGACGTCGGTTCCGGCGAGGTACTCGGCCAGGTAGGCGCGAGCCGCCTGCTCGGCCATCTCCTCATAGCTGCCGCCGTGCAGTCGCCCGTGGCCGTCGTAGACGCCGAGGGCGGACACCTCGCCCGCGCGGATGGCCAGGGAGGCGGCGCCTTCCCAGTCGTTGCGGAACCGGACGGCTTCGGTGAGCTGGGTGTGGCCGAGCTTGCGGGCCAGCATCGCCATGCCGCCCCCCGCCTGGACGGCGCCGAGCTGGGCGTGGTCGCCGGTGATGACCACCTTCGCGCCCGAGCGGGCGGCGTGGCGGAGGATCGCGGCCAGGTCGGGCAGGGAGGTGGTGGACGCCTCGTCCAGGATCAGCAGCGCCCCCGGGCCGAGAGCGGTCGCGCCGCGGGCCTCGCGCTGGCCGGGCAGGTGGCCCAGGAACTGCGCGGTGTTCTCCGCCACCGGGATACCCGCCTCGACCAGGACGTTGCGCCCGGCGCTGGTGGCCGCGATCCCGTGCACCTGCCGCATACCGGCCGCGCGCCAGGCATTGGCAATGCGCACAGCGGTGTAGGTCTTGCCGGTGCCGGCCGGGCCGACGATCAGTTCGGCGCGGCGCGGACTGGTCAGCGCAAGGAACGCGGCGGTGGCCTGGTCCAGGCGCAGCCCGCCCGGCGTGACGCCGTCCGGCGCGGGGGCGCCGACGTGGAGCTGCGTCTGTAGTTGCACGAGGTCGGCGCCGAGCAGCCGCCCCGCGTCCTCACGCGAGATGCACGGCGCGGCGTCGGCTTGCGCGTCGGCGAGCAGCTGCTCTTCCATGGACAGTTGCGCGCGAGTGGCATACAGCTCCCGGCCGTGGGCCCGGTAGATGCTCTCCCCGTTCGCGCGGCGCAGGCTGTCGGGGACGCGCGGCCATTCGGGGGCGTCCAGCCGCAGCACGTCTTCCCCGGCCTGTCCGGCGATCGCCCGGTCGGTGAGGTGCTCCAGCAGGTGCCAGGCGTGCTCCTGGTCGCGGCCGATCGTGTGGTCGGGCAGGTGCTGGCCGATGCAGTGCACCAACTCCGCGCGGGTCCACGCCGCGCGTGACTCTTGCGCCTGCGCGAGACCGGCGGCCATCGCCGCGCGTTCTTGCGCGTGCGTCAGCTCCCCGCTCGACGCGAGCTGCGCGGCCATCCGCGCGAGTTCTTCACGTGTGTCCGCGTGGGGTGCGGGCCAGATGGTGCGCGCGAGGTCGCGCAGCGTCCCGAGCTCGGCTTCGCGTGAGGTCTGCTCCCACTCGCGCAGCAGCCGCGTGAAGTCCAGCGGCCCTCCGTCCTTGCCCTTGCGCGTGCACGCGTTGGCGAACTGGCGCATGCTGTGCAGCGCCCGCTGGCCCGGCGCGTGCCCGCGCTCCTTCTCATACTCGCCGGCCAGCGCGAGCGTGGTCTTGGTGATCTGCGCGCGGCGGGAAGAGAACTGCGCGATCGCCTTCTCCGGGAACCCGGCGATCACCCGCCCCTTGGAGGCGGGCCGGTACGCCCACTCGAACCCGAACCGGCGCGTCAGCCCGGTCTCCAGCGCGAACGCCGCCAGCGCCGACCCCGCGCCCTTCCGGTACAAGCCGCGGGAGTCGATCGCCCGCCATCTGCCGTCGCAGACGGTTTCGACGCGGTTGAGCCATAGCACGTGGACGTGCAGTTGCGGGTCACCGTTGCGGCTGGTGTGCTGCGGAAAGATCGCCACCGGGACCTGGCGGGCGTCCTCGAACCGGCCGGTCTCCACCCCGTCGATGCGCCGGCCGTGATGCCCGGTCCGCACATAGCCAGCCTCACCCTGCATATGCCGGACATACAGCCGGACCGATTGCTCAATCTCAGCCCAGATCCCCGCCGCCCGCGCCTCCCACTGCCCGGCTGCCTGGACATCGCCCGCCTGGCGGGCCTCCACCGCCGACGCCAGGGCGCTCGCGTGCGCCAGCGAGATGGTCTTGTCCACGCTGAACGTGGTGTCGAAGTACTGCACCCCGACCGGGCCCTCGTACTCGGTACGGGCCTCGGTCAGCAGGCGCATCCGCTCATCCGCGGTCGCGCCCGGTTGCGCGGCCAGTTTCGCCTGGTAGATCGCCGCGAGTTCGGCGTTTGTCCGGGGTGGGCTGCCCAGGTAGGTCTGGCCGGTGGGGTCGCGGGGGTCCAGGAACTGGCCGTACAGCGGCTCGAAGTCTTCCCGCCGCACCACCTCCCCGTCATGGAAGCCCAGCTTGGCGGCGCCGTCGCCGATCCAGGTCCCGGCGGGCTCGCCGCCTTTCTCCACCGCCGACAGGTAGTATCCGGCACCGCGTTCGCCGGTGATCGTCGGCCCGTCGGCGGAGCCGATGGTCTTGAACGGATACGACGCGTCGTGCCCGCGCGCGACGCTGACGACGACCGCCACTCCAACCGTTCCTCGTTCTCTAGTGCGAATTTTGATCTTGACCAGAACCGACCTTGATCATCTTGATGCATAGGTGTGTGGTCGAAGACTTGGCGGAGTTGATGATGGCAGAGGCGACAAAAACGTGCAGACTGCAAGATCATTTAAGGGATGCGGGCGAACGCCGAGAAGGCGGGAAAGCTTTTGCATTTTGCGTTGTGGGAGCGCCGATTCGGGACCTTGTCCGACAGCCTGATCGAGGCGGAGCGGATTCCGCGTGCCCTCGGTACGCCGCGCTCCGCGAGGCCTAGCGGCTGATCGTCACTGCCTGACCCGCGCCCCGCGATCATTCGGCCGCGGTCCCTCCGGCGGGTCGGCGCGTTGCCATGCGAGCCGAACACATGTTCGCTACGGTTGGCAATGGTTGCGGGGCTCCGGAGGCATGGGGTCCCCGCACCGCGTCGTCGGCTCTGAGGTGGAAGGGGGCCGCAGTCCGGCAACGAGGAGTCGAGGGAGATGACCACGCCTGCCCCGCAGCCGGACGCGAGCGCGAACGGCGGCCTCCGCAGCCTCGAACTCTTCAGCGGAGCCGGTGGGTTGGCGCTTGGCCTCTCACGCGCGGGATTCCAGCCGGTCGCCGTCGTCGACTGGGACCACGTGGCCATCCAGACCCTCAAGGCGAACGGGACCCGCGACCGGCACCACACCGCGAACTGGCCGGTGTCGGGTACCGACGTGCGTACGCTCGCGTACGACGAGGTTGGCCCCGTCGACCTGCTCTCGGCGGGGGCGCCGTGCCAACCGTTCAGCCGCGGCGGCCGGGGGCTCGGCGAGCGTTACGACCGGAACATGTTCGGCGAGGTCATCCGCGCCATCCAGGAGGTGCGTCCGCGCGCCTTCCTCCTCGAGAACGTCCGGGGGCTCCTGTTCGACCGGTACGCCGATTACTTCGATTACCTCGTGGCGCAGCTGCGCGTGCCGTCGCTAACCATGCGGCCGCGATGGACGCGGCGTTCCCACCTTGCCCGCCTCCGCCGAGTAGGGGATGGCGACCACGAGTATCGCGTCGAGTCCTCACCACCCGGGAGGGGGACCCGGACTGGATCGGCGTCGAGATCGATGTCGATCACATGGCGGCAGACTTCAAGGCGCCGGTGATCCGGGCGCCGAAGGCGTCTCCCGATGAGCACGGCACCCGCGTGGAGATCGGCCGGCTTCGCCAGAAGATCGCCGAGCCGCTCACCCGGCCGATCTCCCAGACCAACCTCCGCAAGCAGTTCGGTGGCATCTACTCGTATCTGCTCGCCGACGAGGGCTTCGGCCTGACGGTCAACGGCATCGCGGTGCAGCCCTGGCGACACTGCGTGTGGAGCCCCGAACGCTCCGTCACGCGGGACGGCGACCGGATCCCCGCCATCATCGAGATCAACGAGCCGCTGGGCGAGCGTGCCGTCTGCAACCTGTGCGGGACCTGGCAGTTCGAGGGCAACACCGAGTGCGAGCAGTGCGGCGCGCGGAATCTGGAGCGTCGGGAGCGACGGGTCAGCGGATGGCTGGGCATCGCCAGGGAGCTCGACACCAAGGAGTTCGGGATCGACTTCCTCCGCAACGGCCGCAAGATTCTCCGGTTCGACAAGGACATCTTCCGCTGGGAGGATCCCGACGAGCCCAGCGGGACCGGGGAGATCGAGTACCCCGTCGAGGTGCCCGCCAACGCCGGGCGCATCGTTGGCGAGATCCACCTCGATCACGTCCGGGTCACGTACACCAAGAACTCGTTCGACACCGCCGACCCGGCCTGGCACGCGGCGACGAAGATCCTCCGCAGCGAGGGTCCGTTGCGTCCCAGGAAGGCGCGGGAACTGGAGTATCCCACCAACAACTCGCCGCTGGCCCAGCTCTACCGCGGGTACCGTCGGAACGTCCCCGGCAAGGACTACCTCATGCCGGGCACGGGGGCCGAGAAGCGCGCCCGCCGGGAAACCAGCGACTGGGTGAAGAAGTTCCACGAGGGCGTCGCCGAGTTCCAGTCCGACGCTATGTGGTGGGAGGCGATCGAGGAGCACGAAGCCGCGGTCGAGGCCCGCAAGAGGGAGAAGGACGCCAGGGCCCAGGCCGGCCGGGAGGACGACGATCCCACGCGGGAGTTCCGGGATCCGGCCGGCGGCGCCGATGTCGACGACGGCCAGCAGCCTCCCGGCGCCGATGTCGACGGGGACCAGCAGCCCGCCGGCGAGGCTGGTGGCGACGACGCTGGCGGCGAGGATCTGACGGAGGCGCAGATCGTCGAGCGATTGATCGCCGCCGGACGGCCGCTTCCCGAGCTGAACGGCGAGTACTCGGCGGCCGGCGTGGGGACGCGCCCGATGCGGTTGCGCGCGTATGCGTCACGTGATTTCCCGTTCGAGGTGAACGGTCGCCGCGCGCCGGTGTGGACGACCGGGGCCGAGGGCGGCTCGTTCGTGGCGTTCGTCGACCTCGATCACCCCCATTTCCGCGTCTTCGACGATGACCCGGAAGACGTCATCCTCATGGAGGTCGCCCAGAATCTGCTCCTTCGCGCGCGCGGCACCACCGCGACCATCGGCGCCGTCTACACCGAGCTCAAGGACCGGCACCTGTCGGCGCACGCCATCGACCCGGGCCGGCTCATCCCCGAGGCCGGGGAGCTGATGCACGACATCCAGGAGCGGATGGTCGCCTGTGTCCAGGACAACCCCGAGCGCCCGTGGATGGCGGCGCTCGTCGATGCCGAGCGGCACGTCACCCGGGAACGGATCGTCGAGGTGCTCAAGACCGCGGACGTCGACTCCGTGATCTACTCGGGGGAGTACTTGAAGTACGTGCCCCCGTCCGTGGTGCCGCGGCTGATCGAGGAATGGCCAGAGGCCTTCCTCGACGGGCACCTGTTCACCGTGCCCTACGCGGGCGTCAGCGAGCCCGGGGCACAGCGGCAGATGGTGGCCTCCATCACGGGGTACCTGAGCGACATCGCCTGGCTCGCCGCCAATCCGGTGGACCCGCCCCGCGAGCGGATGATCCGTGCCCGGCTGAGCCTCAAGCTGCTGCCAGACGACGTGACGGACTGATGAGCACCACCCCCGCCGCGACGTTCCTCGACCCCGACCGACTGCGGCTCGGCGGGCCGAAGGGGCTAGTGCGCGCGACGGAGCGGCTGCTGCTCCACCTCGGGTTCGACGACATCCGCAACATCGACGGCGCGCACGACGAGGGCGGCGACATCCTCGCCCATCGCCAGGGCCTGCGCTGGGTCCTGCAGTGCAGGTGGACGAGCGGCGAGACCATCTCCGACGCGGCGGTGACCGAGGTCGACGGCGCGAAGATGTTCTACCGCGCCGACCGCGCCGTGGTCGTCACCAACGCCAGGCCCGGCCGCGGCGCCCTCGACCGGCGCGACCGGCTCAGGTCCGTCGGCGTCAAGATCGACTTCTGGGGTGGTCAGGTCCTCTCCAAGTTCGCGCTGGACGATGCGCTGACGCCGCCGTACGCGCCCTCGCGGATCGTCCCGCGCCCCTACCAGCAACAAGCGATCGACGAGGCCAAGGCCGCCCTCGCGGCCCAGCGCCGTGCGTTCCTCATCCTCGCCACCGGACTGGGCAAGACCGTGGTCGCGGGCGAGCTGATCCGCGAGCACCAGACGGCGTCGCCGGGCGCCAACACCGTGCTCATCGTCGCGCACATGAAGGATCTCGTCCGGCAGCTCGAGCGCGCCACCTGGCGACATCTCCCGAAGACCGCTATCACCTGGGTGCTGACCGGCGACGAGCGGCCGCCCACGCTCGAGGGAGTCGTCTGTGCCACCATCGACGGCGCGTTGAAGGCCATCCAGTCCGGCTGGCGGCCCACCTTGGTCGTCGTCGACGAGGCCCACCACGTCGGCGAGGGCGGGATGTTCCGCCGGCTCATCGAGGAGCTCGGCGACGACGTGCCCCGCGTCGGCATGACGGCGACGCCGTGGCGTGGAGACCGGTACGACGTCTCCGACACGTTCGGTCCGGCCGTCTTCAAGATGGGCATCGCCGAGGGCATGCAGGCCGGGTACCTGTCCCAGGTCGATTACCGCCTGTTCCTCGATGAGATCGACTGGCATGCTGTACGCGAGGCGAGTGAGTACGGGCTGTCCTTGGGCGACCTGAACGCGCGCCTATTCCTTCCCCAGCGCGACGAGGCCGTGATCGATTCGCTGCGCGCGACCTGGGCGACCACGAAGACGCCGCGGGCGGTGGTGTTCTGCCGCACCATCGCCCATGCCGAGGAGTTCGCCCAGCTGCTCCGCGAGGCGGGCTGGCGGCGTTCCGAGTGTCTGAACAGCGAGCAGTCGCGGCGGGAGCGCAACATCCTCCTGAGCGAGTTTCGCGACGGCCGCGTGCCGATCGTGACCACCGTCGACATCCTCAACGAGGGCGTCGACGTCCCCGACGTGAACATCATCTGCTTTCTCCGGGTCACCCACAGCCGGCGGATCTCCGTCCAGCAGCTCGGCCGCGGGCTGCGGGTCCAGACGGGGAAGGAGAAGGTCACAGTCCTGGACTTCGTCTCCGACCTCCGGCGCATCAAGGCGACGCTGGACCTCAAGAACGCGCTCGAACGCATCCCGGAGGATGAGATCGAGCGGCTCCAGCTTCCGTCGAGCACCATCGACTTCTCCAACCCAGAGATCGGGAGCTTCCTGGAGGAGTGGCTGAAGGACGCGGCCTCGCTCGAGGACGCCGACGAGGAGGTCCGCCTGCAGTTCCCGTACGTACCGACCGGGCGGTAAGCCAGGCGATGCCGGACGGCTCGCAGATGCCCGTGGCTCGCCTCGACCCGCTCTCCCCCGAGGAGCGAAGCCGTCGCATGGCGCGCATCCGTGGGCGGGATACCAAGCTCGAGCTGCGGTTCCGCCGCGCCTTGTGGCAAGCCGGTGTACGCGGATGGCGCTGCAACGTGCGATCGGTCACTGGAACGCCCGACATCGCCTGGAAGGGCCGCCGCGTGGCTGTCTTCGGCGATTCGGCATGGTGGCATGGCCACCCATCAAGGTGGAAGCCCGGCAAGCTCTCCGAATGGTGGGACAACAAGATCCACGCGAACCAACTCCGCGACGCGAGGGTCAATCAGGCTCTCCGGGAACAAGGGTGGACCGTGGTCCGAGTTTGGGATTTTGAGGTCGACAGGGAACTCGCCGGGTGCGTGGCACGAGTGCAAGACGCCCTTAAACAATCCCGACGTTTGCCATAGGCATCGGTAGCAGGACGGAGATAGGTAGCGAACACCCTAGAGGTGAGGCCCCCGCTTCCCAACCCAATTGTTTCCTGAGCTGGTCGAAGATGATCTGCTTCGCCAGCCGTTGACAGTGCCCGCAGCTCAATCACCAGAGCCGCGGTGGGAGCTGACCCGGATCAGCAAGCGCAGTGTCTGTGCGTCATCGGCGGAGTTGCCTTTTCAGTTCCTCCACGGCAAGGGCGGGGCCGGTACCCAATACCTTCAACTTAAGGTTACATCGGTGTAAGATCGCTGCGTGGCTAGAGCTGGGCAGCAGGTAGTGCGGGACCAGGACAGGCTAGGCGACCGGATCTCGGTCGGGGTGCTGGCGAAGGCGTTCCCCCGGCAGGCGGTCGAGGAGGCGGTGGACGCCGCGGGGGCGCGGGAGCAGCGCAGCCGGATGCTGCCCGCGTGGCTGACGGTGTATTTCACGCTGGCGCTGGCGCTGTTC
>Ga0335081_10003594_pt1 | contig 24398 bp, 22 predicted proteins | sample Lox_Sample_35_FD_206713 | JGI IMG/M metagenome (GOLD analysis project Ga0335081, IMG submission 206713) | Soil microbial communities from Loxahatchee National Wildlife Refuge, Florida, United States - Lox_Sample_3.5 | ecosystem: Environmental > Terrestrial > Soil > Wetlands | place: USA...
GGTCTCTTTGTATCCCTTCCTTCTTCATGTCCTGAAAGAGCTTCTCCGACTTTGAGGGGATCGTTTCTTCGTGCGGAAGAAGTGATGCGACGGGCCGGAGCCCCACCTTCGCCCCTACGACATCGGCCGCCAGGGCGGCTAAGCCTCCTTGGCTTCCTCTGGGGCTTCTTCGGCCTCGGTGTCCACTCTCAGCAACCGGGCGATGTACCCGGCAACGTGGTTCCTGAGCTGTTTTGACGTGATGAGCGTAAGTTTCTCCAACACTTCCTTGTTCTTTTCGAAGTCGGGACCGAAGGACTCCGGGTAACGGTGGAGGATTTGCTCCGAGAGGCTCCTTATTCTATCCAAGTGTCTGCTTCAACCCCCTTTTGGTGCCATGATTAACCTTTCTTCTCTAGGTCAGGAACGCCTCACCGTTCTCCGCGACAATGGATGCCATGTCCCAGAAATCAAGTCCCTTCTGCTTCGCCAGGTAGAATACCACGGTAGGCATGAGATACGGCCCTCCCGCTCCTTCAAGAGCGGCAAAGCTCACCGGCCCGTCGCTCTCGGTTAGTAGAAGGTCCTTGGGGTAGGCCGTCGCGATTCGCGCCACCTTCTTTGATCTAAGAAGGGCCGGGCCAATCGAAACGTAATAGCCTCTGGACGCGGCGAACCCAGCCAGCTCCTCTCCCTCGAACCAATGCAAAAGGACCCTTCGGAGACCGTAGGAAGAGAGGAAGTCGAAACATGCCTCAATCGCTCCGCGAGTATGAATCTGAACCGGTTTGGCGGCGCTCTCGGCAAGCCCCAGCTGAAGCATGAGCAGGTTGACCTGCTGGCTGCCTTTGCCGACCGGCGAGTAGCGCGGGTCGAGCCCCACCTCGCCCACCCCCCGAGCACTCGTGACCGCCTCCTCCAGCCAACCGGTGCTGCCGGCTTTCTCCGCTTCCGAGGGATGTACCCCCACGAAGGGCTGAACGAGATTGGCGTGCTGCAGGCCCAGCTCGAGGTTCCGGACGGAGCTCGCGCGGTCGATCGACGCCGACAGAAGCAGTGTTTCCGATGCACGGCAGTACTCGAGCACCGACGACAGCTGCCCGTAATCGGTCAGGTGGACGTGAGAGTCGACGAACTTCACGATTCCTCGCTTTCTGCCAGGGTATTTGAGCCCGTCGCTCCTGGACGCAATACGACGCCTTGGCTACCCTTGTGAGGCACGGTTCCCCCTTTTTCTGGCATTCGCATGAATCGGCGCTCGAGGCATGCCGTCATGGCTCCTGAACGAACGTTCTCAGCCAAAGGTTTTTATTCCGCCATGTTATACGCTCGAATCGATGTCAAGTTCCGAGTTCGGGCTCGCCGCGGTGTATAGGGTGATAAAGAAGGCCGGAGCGGAAAGAGTTGGCGACGACGCAGCCGTAGAGCTCAGGTCGGAGCTCGAATCGTTGGGCCTGCAGATTTCGAAGCAGGCTGTGGAACTGGCCGCCCATGCCGGGCGGAAGACGGTCAAGCCATCCGACATCAAGCTCGCGGCAAAAGCCGTCCTTAAACAGATGACCTGAGCGAAGCCAGAATCGGCGCGAAACCGGACCTTCTGCAGCGCGTGTTCCCTATCATCGGTAGCCCTGACCGCCGTCGATGGCGGGACCCGTCGGATAGGTTCCTCCAAAATCACTTTAACTCCACCTAGGCAAGGCCTGCCTGCGCCCCGGTGGTGTAGCCCGGTCAAGCATGCTAGCCTCTCGAGCTAGCGACGGGGGTTCAAATCCCCCCCGGGGCAGTTAGGCACTTACTGGAGGCTGGCTACTGGCCTGTCGCGCGGCAGGATCATGCTCGCGGAGCGGTCTTTGGACGCGGGGGCTTCTCTAACCCTTAACTCCCACGCGATTGGCGCCCCAGCAATAATGTCCGCAGTGGTCCAAGACCAGGGAGCACAGTACGGCAGACGCGCTCTCGCTGCCGCGGTCCTGGCTCACTTCACGAACGACGGAAACAGCATAATGTTCACCGTGCTGATAGCCTACTACGTCGACATGAGAATGTCCCTTGGCTACCTCGGTGCGGCGGCCGCGATTTCGAACCTCATCTCGGGCCTAATCGCCGAAAGAATCGGCTTCTGGGCCGACAGGTCGGGGAGAAGGGGCCGTCTGATGGCCCTGGGGATAGGGCTGCTGAGCGCGGCTTGCTTCACCTTCGGCCTGTCGTTCCTCGACACGGCCTACACGTCCGTGCTCGTCATCCCCGGCGTCGCCCTCCTCGGAGTTGGGACGTCATTCTACCACCCTCTGGGGGGCTCTATCATCGCCTTCGCCGTCAAGGGCAAGGCACTTTCCAGGCACATGGGAGTCAACGGGAGCTTCGGGAGCATAGGTCGCGCTTTCTTCCCGACTTTGATTGTGACACTCGTCGCGCTCTTGGGCGCACCCTCCGCGCTGTTCCTCCTGTGCGCGACTATGGCGGTTATCGGCGCAGCCATCTTCTTCCTGTCCCGCGGTTTCGACGGTCTGATGGTGGTAGAACGCCAGAAGCAGCCGACGGCGAGGACTCCTCTGGGTCCCTACCGGAGATTCATCGCCTCCCTCGCTGCCATCTTTCTAGTGAACGCCGTATTCGCCCAGGGAGTGACCACCTACATCACGGCCTACTACGAGCAGGTCTACGGCTCCGCGGATACCGCAGGGCTCATCACGAGCCTGATCTTGATTACACCCGTCGTCGGCCAGCCAGTCCAGGGGTACCTCGCAGAGCGGATAGGCGGAAGGCGGACCCTCCAGATCGACGTCGTGGGGTCCGCTCTGGTCTTCACACTATTCCTCGTCTCACACGACGCGGTGGTCCAGGCGATCAGCCTGGGAGGTCTCGCATTCTTCGTCTACACAGGCTTCCCGGTCATCCTTGCGTATGCGACCCTGATGACTCCCCGGGACAGTATCACTCGAGTCAACGCGATCATCTGGGGGTTCGGCAGCACCATAGGCTCGGCACTGGGGTCGTCGGTCGGCGGGACGCTCAGCCAGGACTTCGGCTTCCACGCTTCCTTCACCATATCCTGGCTCTTCGGCCTGGCCGCGATCGCAATGCTGCCGCTGGTCCCGAACAGAATAAAGTCTGGGACCGCCACCGTGAACGACGGCCCGGCTCCTGCCTGGCCCCGCTGATGACCAGCCGGCGCGGTCGGTGGGTTCTACGCTGTTCCCTTCTCGGTTTCACCACAAAGGGATAAATCGAACTGACCGATGTTCGCGCCCGAATGGGAATGGAGATTAGGAATGTAGCGGTCATTGGGGCTGGTGAAATGGGCCACGGCATCGCCGAGCTTTTTGCGATGAACGGCTACGACGTGTCGCTGAGCGACAAGTTCCCAGAAGCTCTCGACAAAGCGAAGGGAAAAATCTCCGCGAGTCTTGCGAAGTTCGCGGAGCGTGGCAGGATGACGAAGGAAGACGCCGAAAGGGCCTTCGCGCGCATAGCCTTCCAGGGCGACCTGGCCAAAGCGGTAGCCCGTGCCGATCTGGTAGTCGAAGCGGTCCCCGAAATCATCGAGCTGAAGAGGTCGATCTTGAAGGAGGCCAGCGCGGCTGCCCCACCTTCGGTGATTCTTGCCTCGAACACCTCCAACATCAGGATATCCGAGCTGGCCGAAGGTTCCGCCAGGCCTGAGAGGGTCGTCGGGATGCACTTCTTTAATCCGCCAGTGCTGATGAAGCTGGTCGAGATTACACCGGGCGACAGCACTTCCGCCGAGGTGGTCGATGACCTCGCGGCTGTGTGCCTGAAGATTGGCAGGACTCCGATCAAGGTGCTCAAGGACAGCCCGGGCTTCATCGTAGACAGGGTGAACGCTGCGGACACGCTCTTCTTCTGCCTGATACAGGACAAGGGCATCGCCACCCCCGACGAAGTCGACCAATACGGAAGGAGCCAGGGCCTCCCCATGGGCCCCTACGAGCTCCTCGACTTCGTGGGCGTCGACATCGGCTGGGCTCAGCTCCAGTACTTCTCCAAGGCCCTCTCTCCGGAATACGGGAAGGGAGTGACCTACGGCCGGCTGGTCAAAGAGAACAGGCTCGGCAAGAAGACCGGCCGAGGCTTCTACGACTGGAGCACCGGGAAGGCCGAGATCGCCAAGGTCCCCCCGACGGAGAAGGTCACGATCATGGACATGTTCACGATCGAAATCAATGAAGCGGTCAAGCTGATCGAGGAGGGAATAGCCAGGCCGGACGACATAGAGAAGGCGGTCACCCTCGGCATGGGCAGACCGTTCGGTCCCATCTCAGTCGCGAAAGGCCTCAGCAACTCAGAGGTGAAGGCCAAGCTGGAGGAACTCGCGACGAAGTACGACTGCAAGGTCTTCGCACCGGCGAAGTCGATCGTCGAGGGCAAGATGCTCGACGCCGTGGAAGGACGCCTCAGCCAGGCTACGGCCGCTCCGACCGCTGCGCCCGCAGTGCAGCCGAGGCAGGAGGGAGAAGGGCCAGTCTTGCTAGAGAAGCTCGGCGGCGGGGTCGCCAAGGTTACCCTGAACCGGCCGCGCCTGAACACCCTTAACTCTGAGGCACTGGACTCTCTCGACCGTATCTTCACGGAGCTTGCGAACGACAGAGAGGTGAAGGTGGTGATAGTGACCGGCAAGGGGGCGGTCTTCTCGGCGGGTGCCGACCTCTCCCAGTACATCAGCAACTCAGTGGCCTTCATGGACATAGCCAGGAGGGGCGAGAGGCTCTACAAGAGAATCTCGGAGTTTCCCAAACTGACGATCGCGGTCGTCAAGGGATACGCTCTGGGGGGTGGGCTCGAGCTCGCGCTCTCCTGCGACATTCGCCTCGCAACCGAGGACGCGAGCCTGGGGCTCCCGGAGGTGACAAGAGGCCTTCTCCCGGCATGGACCGGGACTCAGAAGCTCACCAGGCTGATCGGCCTTTCGAGAGCGTCGACGATGGTGCTCACGGGTGAAAGAATTAACGGCAGGCGGGCCTTCGAGTTGGGGCTCGTAAGCAGGATTGCCCCGTCGGACGACCCGGACGCGTACGCCGTTCAGTACGGGAGTGAGCTCGCCTCGACCGTCGCTCCGGTGGCGGTCATGCTCGCGAAGAGGCTGCTCTACAAGGGCGCCGAGGTGCCCATGGACGTCGGCCTGGAGATGGAAGCGATGTCCTACGGCGTCCTATTCGGCACCGAGGATCTGAAGGAGGGCATCTCCGCCTTCCTGGGCAAGAGGAAGCCCGAGTTCAAGGGGAAGTGAGCGGATGGCAAACCAGATCCGTGACGTCTTCGTCGTCGACTACCTCAGAACTCCTTTCTCCAGGTCTCGGCCCAGCGAGCCGGAGAGGGACGTGTACAACGCCATACGAATGGACCAGGCTCTCGGTCTGCTGATAAGGACTGTCGTAGACCGAGTCCACCTAAGGCCCGGAGACATAGGGGACGTAATCACGGGCTGCTCCTTCCAGGTGGGCGAGAACTGGCTCTACGGTGGCAGGCACCCCGTGCTGCTCGCTGGGCTCCCGGTGACCGTCCCGGCCGCGGGGATGGACAGGGCCTGCGCGTCCTCGATGAACGCGGCCGCCACGGGCGCCATGGAGATCATGACGGGGAACTCCGAGGTGGTCCTGGCCGGGGGGATGGAGCACATGACGCACATCCCCATCGGCAACAATCCTCACCTCTCTCCGAACATGCGGCTCCTCGCTAGGCCTGAGTACGCTTCGCTGCAGATGGCCACCGGCTACAACATGGGACTCACCGCCGAGAAACTGGCAGAGGACGACGGCTTCTCGAGAGTCGAGATGGACACCTACTCCGCGGGTTCCCACACCAAGGCCGCGAAGTCGGTCGACGAGGGCTGGTTCAAGGGGGAGCTGATGCCCATGAAGGTGGAGGTCGGAGGGGCGGAGAAGATGATCGACGTCGACCAGAGCATCCGGCGTGACACTACCGTCGAGCAGCTCAGCAAACTGCAGCCCTCGTTCAAGGAGGGAGGGCTGATCACCCCCGGTAACTCGTCACCGCTAAACGCGGGCGCCTCGCTGGTCGCACTGATGTCGGCGGAGAAGGTGAGAGAGTACGCCGTCAAGCCGCTGGCCAGGATTGTCTCCTTCGGATGGGCTGGCGTCGAGCCAAGCGTGATGGGGAAGGGACCGGTCCCGGCGTCTAGAAAGGCCCTCGAACACGCGGGTATGCGCGTCGACCAGATGGACCTTTGGGAGATAAACGAAGCCTTCGCAGTAGTCGCGCTTTATGCCATCAGAGAGCTGGGGCTGGACCCGGCCAGAATCAACATCCACGGCGGAGCGATAGCAATCGGCCACCCTCTCGGGGCGTCGGGTGCGCGCGTGTTGGGAACCTTGGCCCGCGAGCTCCAGTCGACCGGCAAGGAGTTCGGAGTCGCCACCCTCTGCGTAGGCGGTGGCCAGGGATTCGCGACCGTCCTGCAGAGGGTCTGACGGGCAGCCAAGTTCTTATAGCACGAGAGTCTCTTCGTGGAAGGAGTGAGAGCTTGTCTCTCGACTACCCTTTGACCATCGACAAGCTTCTGGTCCAGACGGTGCACAGGGGCGCCAGGGGCGAGATCGTCTACCAGAAGACCAGGTACAACTGGGTCGAATTCTACTCTAGGATCAGGCGACTCGGATCCGGGCTGGCGGCCATGGGAGTCAAGAAGGGATCGAAGGTCGCGATGGTGGACTACGACACCAACAGGTACCTTGAAGCGTATTACGCGGTTCCCATGCTGGGCGCGGTGCTCCACACCGTGAACATCCGGCTGCCATCGGGCCACATCGCCTACACCATGAGCCACGCCGAAGACGACTTCGTCCTGCTCCGCGACGAGTTCATCCCACTAGCCATGAAGGTGGCTTCCAGTGCTCGCTCGATAAAGGGGATCGTCACCATGAGCGACACGGGGTCAGCCCCCTCGCTTCCGTTCATGAACGTAAGATTCTATGACGACATTCTGAGCTCAGGGGATCCGGGGTTCGAGTTCCCGGAGCTTGACGAGGACCTCCCTGCCACCATGCTCTACACCTCGGGGACAACCGGTATGCCCAAGGGCCTGGTGTTCACACACAGGCAGATAGTGCTTCACACGCTGGCCGTTCAGATCGCTCTGGCCGGTGCCGGTCCGGAGCACAAGGTGGACGCAAGCGACGTCCTGATGCCTTTGGTGCCCTTCTTCCACGTTCACTCCTGGGGGATGCCGTACTGGGCGGGCCTCGGCGGCCAGAAGATCGTCTTGGCTGGAAAACACGACGCGTCCAGGGTTCTGGAGCTCATCTCCAAGGAAGGGGTAACCTTCTCCCACATGATTCCCACCGTACTCGACATGGTGCTCAGCCATCCCCGCGTCGAGGAGTACCTCTACCCCCTGTCGAAGTGGAAGGTGGTCGTGGGAGGGGACATGTTCCCTCGGGAGCTCGCCCTGAAGGCGAGGCGGCTCGGCGTCCGCGTGATGGCGGGCTACGGCCTGAGCGAGACGGGGCCGGTGCTGACCCTCGCGACACCGACCGACAAGCTCGTCGCACTTAGCGAGGAGGACCTGCTCGATAGGGTGCTGCTGAAGGCGGGGCTCCCAATACCGATGGTCAGTCTGAGAATCGTCGATGGCAAAATGGTCGACGTGCCGCGCGACGACAAGACTGTGGGCGAAGTCATCGCAAGGGCCCCCTGGCTGGCGGACGGATACTATAGGGACGACGCGAAGACAAAGACTCTCTGGGCCGGCGGATGGCTTCACACGGGAGACATGGCCGTTTGGGACAAGGATGGCTACGTCACCATCGTGGACAGGATCCGCGACGCGATAAGGAGCGGAGGCGAGTGGATTCCCTCGATGCTTCTGGAGGAGGTCCTGGTCCACCATCCAGCCGTCTCCGAAGTCGCGGTGATAGGGGCCAAGGACTCGAAGTGGGGCGAGCGCCCGGTTGCAATCGTCGCACTGCGACGGGACCAGACCGCGAGTCCGCAGGATCTACTCGACTTCGCCCAGAAGTCGGTTGACGAAGGCAAGATTGCAAAGTTCTGGCTCCCAGATCGGTTCGTGATACTCTCCGAGCCCCTTCCCAAGACAAACACGGGCAAGGTGGACAAGTCCCCCCTCAGGGTGCGGTACTCCGCCGCCGTGGTCGCGAGCTAGTCAAGCCCTCGGACCTCTGCTCCACAGGCGCCCACGGCAGGGGAGGAGGACAAACGGTAAGTATCACGGCATCCGTGGACAAGGCGGACTCAGAATGGACTTCGAGCTAGGAGACCAGTTGCTCAGGGCCCGAAAGGAAGCGAGAGAGTTCGCCCTTAGGGAGATCAGCCCTGAAGTTGCGAGGAGGTACGACATGGCGGAGGACTACCCGAACGAGCTTCGGAAGAAGGCCTTCGCAAGCGGCATAGTTGACTACTCTGATCCGTGGAAGATGCTGCTGGCCATGGAGGAGTTCTGCAGGATGGACGCCGGGATCGGGACCTCGGCGCTCGCCTCCCTCTTCGGGGTCGAGCTCATAATGCTGTTCGGCAACGACGCGCAGAAGCAGAAGTATCTTCCCGGTGTGAACAGTGGCGCCGCGATCATGGGGATGGCTGTGACCGAGCCGTCCGCCGGGAGCGACGTCGCCGGAATCAAGACCAGGGCGGTGCGGACCGGGGACAAGTTCTTAGTGAACGGGTCGAAGATGTTCATCACAAACGGGCAGGTCGCGGACTTCCTGGTCATGCTCACCCGGACATCGCCGGCGGGAGACAAGAGGCACCACGGATTGAGCATACTGATAGTCGACATGGACTCGAAGGGCATAACGCGCAACAAGCTTCACGGCAAGCTCGGGGTTCGGGCCACGAACACGGCCGAGCTCATCTTCGACAACGTCGAGGTGCCCGCTTCGAACCTCCTGGGCGAGGAGGGAAAGGGCTTCTACTATCAGATGACTTTCTTCAACATAAGCCGCATCTACGTGGCGATCCAGGCCGTCGGCATAGCCCAGGGGGCTCTTGACCGCACACTTGAGCTCTTCGAGAAGAATCAGAGAATCATAGAAGAAACTGAGAGAGAGCAGGTTCTCATTGCGCTCGGTGAGATGGCCACCAGGATTGAGGCGGCGAGGCTCCTGACCTACAAGGCGGCCTCGTATCTGTTCCAGTTCAACCCCGACCCGAAGCTGACGAGCATGGCCAAAGCCTATGCAGCCGAGGCTGCGGTCTTCGTTACCGAGAAGGCGCTGGAGCTCACGGGCCTCGAAGGAATGGCGAGTGACCTGGAAAGGTCTTTCCGCGACGCGAAGATCATGGAGATCTGGGAGGGGACGAGCGAGGTCGAGAAGCTGATCATAGCGAGGTCGATTGGGCGCGAGCTGAGGAAGGCGAAGGAGCAGAAGGTGATTGCGTGAGTTGGCCACAGAGGAGTACGACCTGCTGAGGCGAAGCGTCAGGGAGTTCTCGCAGAAGACGATTGAGCCCGTGGCAGTGAAGATAGAGCAAAACGGTCTCGGCCAGGAGACCGTGGACCAGATGGCTGCTCAGGGTTTCATGGGCGCCCGCATTCCCTCGGAGCACGGCGGCAGCGGATTGGACGAGCTCGGCTACCTGATAGTTCTCGAAGAGCTCGCCAGGTGCTCGCCCTCTGCTGCAGCGAGGGTACTCATAACGAACTCGCTCTTCGCGCCACTGCTCCTGCGTTCAGGGAGCGCCCCGGACCTGCTGGGAGAAGTCGCTTCGGGCAAGACCAACGCGACGGTTTCTTTCGCCGTGGCGCTGGAAGGACACGGCCGAGGGGAGGGCGTCACCGTTGCGGGCTCTCGGGCGAAGGGGAGGCTCGACTTCGTGCTGAACGCGAACGCCAGCCTGCTTGTGGGGCCGACCGCCGGCGCTGATGGGAAGCTCCTGCTGCTCAAGGGCGGCTTCGGGCCGGTCGAGGACTATCCGCGTCTGGGCTTCAAGGGGTTGAGGTTCTCCGCGGTCCAGGTCGACACCGGCGAATTCGAGGTGCTCGCGGACGGCGGACCGAAGATACTGGATGACTGCTTGGGCGCCATGGACCTCGATGTCGCGGCGGTCTCCTTGGGGATAGCTTCAGGAGCCCTGGCGAAGGCTGTGGATTACTCGAGGGCCAGGAGCACCTTCGAACATCCGCTCAAGGACTACGAGCCGATCGCCTTCGGACTTTCGCTGCTGAGGTCCGAAGAGGAAATGCTCCGAGGGTTCCTGTATGCGCCGAACATGCCGGCCGAAGGGCGGACCATGGCGAAGGTTCGCGGAATGGCCCTGGCAAGAGACGCAACAAAGCAGGCCCTCCAGGTCCACGGCGGCTACGGTTACTTCGAGGACTTCGGCGTGGAGAAGTTCTACCGCGATGCGATGGCCCTCTCGATACTCTTCGGCAGGAGCTCGAAGGACCTTCGACGACTGTCTGAGGCTGTCTACGGCTCGAGGGCGGGCTTCCTCTAGTCAAGGGCGTGCCGGGCCAGCGGCCCGGGTCCCTCCGGTCTGCCGCGGAGAATGAGGAGGATGCGCATCCTCCTCTAGACTCCTACTTCGAGAGCAGTTTCCACGACAAGACTATCCCCACTGCTGAGAAGAGGACGGCGAATCCCAGCAGATAGGCGAAGTCGAAAGCAAGGCTGCTGAACCCGGGGGAACCCAGGAGGAGCTGCCTTCCGACGTCCACCCCGTAGCTGATGGGGTTGACTTTGGCAACGTCTTGCAACCAGGTCGGCATGAGCTTCGTCGGGAACAGCGCGTTGCTCGCGAAGAGCAGCGGCAGGTTCAGGAGGTTCATGATTGCCATCTGCTGCTGCCAGTCGGTGGAGCGGAGCGCCAACATCACGAAGAGTGACGAAAGGCCCAGCGCCAACAGGAAGAGCGCGGCGAACGTCCCGAGTATCCCTGCTATGCTAAAGTCGGCGACCGACATCCCGAGGAGGACGGCGATTACGAGCACGATTGCCGCCTGGATGAAGGACTTCACCACGCTCGACAGGACCTTGCCCATGACTATGGCGCCTCTCGAGACGGGCGTTCCCAACACCTTCTCCAGGAAACCGAACCGACGGTCCCACACTATGGACATGCCGCTGAACATGCAAGTGAAGACGAGCACGAAGGTCAGCATCCCCACGGCGAGGAACGAGAAGTAGTCGCTCGTACCGAACGTGCTTTGCAGCATCTGGCTTGAGAGCTGGTCAAGCACCTGCTTCGGGATGTTCAGGCCCGGAATGTTGAAGGAGCCGCTGCTGAAGACGGACCCGAGGTTGAACGCTTTCCCGAACAGGCCCAGCCATATCACTGGCTGGATCACCGTCATGAACACGAGGATCGGTGTCTGGTAGGCCTTGCGAATCTCCCTCCAGGTCAGCGCCCAAAGCCCGTGCATCACGCTCTTGTTCAGCTTGTCGGCCTCCTCCACGTGCATCGTCGACTGGCCCGAGCCCATCGGCGCCCCTGCCGCCTGTGCCCTCGAGCGTGCGTCCGGAGTTGGGATTTGCGGTTCTTCTGATGGCATGATCTTCACCATCGCCTCTACCGGCGGGCCCTCATCATGGTGAACCTCTGCTTCCTGACCTCCTCGGAGTCGGCCTGGGCGTCTCTAAGGGTCCTTCCGGTGTACTCTAGGTAGACCTCGTCCATGGACGGCTTCGTCAGGGAGATCCTGGTCACGTGGAAGCCCTTGGCTCTGAGCGCCTCGATAACGGCCGGAGTCGCCTCCTCCCCGAACTCGGCCTTGATTCTGTAGTAGCCCTCCATCTTCTTGACCGACTTCACGAGAGGCACCTTCGCCACTATCCCCTCGACGTCGGCATCGGCCTCTTTCACCGCAATTTCGATGATGTCCCCACCGAGGGATTCCTTGAGTTCTTCGGGGGCCCCGATTTTCACGATCTTTCCCCTGTCGATTATCGCAATGGTGTCGCAGAGGGCGCCCGCTTCCTCTAGGTAGTGGGTCGTCATCAGCAGCGTCATGCCGTACTCGTTCTTGAGCCTCTTGATGTACTCCCAGACGGCCGCTCTTGTCTGCACGTCGAGGCCGAGCGTGGGCTCGTCGAGGAAGAGCAACCTGGGCCTGTTGATCAAGCCGCAGGCGAGTTCGAGCCTCCTGCGCATGCCTCCCGAGTAGGTGCTGACCTTCCTGTCGCCGCTGGCTTCCAGCTCTACCAGCTTGAGCAGCTCTCTGGCCCTCGGCTCCGACACGCTTCTGGAAATCCCGTACAGGTCGGCACAGAGGACTATGTTCCCGTGGCCGGTCATGTCTTCGTCAGCGGTGTACTCCTGTGGGACCACACCCACGATCCTCCGGACCTCGGTCGGGTGCTTCAGTATGTCGTACCCTCCTATCTCAGCTCTCCCAGACGTCGGCTTCAGAACGGTCGTGAGCATCTTGATTGTGGTGCTCTTGCCTGCGCCGTTCGGGCCTAGAAGTCCGAGGATCTCTCCTTCCCTTATCGTGAAAGAAACGTCGTCCACGGCCTTCATCTTGCCTTCGAACACCTTCGTCAGGTGCTCGACGGTGAGGACGGCCGGCGCGGTCTTCCACTTCTCGACGGTTTGTTCTTCCAACATCGCAATTCCCCGCTATCGCTTCTTCGAGGCGACCGCGGGCCTCGGACCGAGCCCCTCCAGAGTCTGTTTGGTCCAGCCCAGCTGCCTCTCAAGGTCGAGCGCGTACTCCCGCAGGAGGTATTCGAGCTCCGACGCTTCGATCTCCCTTAGTTTCGACTTCACGAACTCCCTTGTAAACTCAAACTGCTTCCTCGAAGTGTCGATCAGCAGCGCCTCTCGGTTCTCGGGTCCCACCAGTTCCATGAACAGGTTGCGCATGGCGGTCCATCTCTGCCCGAAGTTCCCAATCATGGCCTTCAGCTGCACCATGTGCTTCAGACCCTTGGACGTAATCTTGTAGACGTGGCGGTCGTCGACTCCACCGGGCGATTCTGCCTCGATCAGTCCCTCCGACACCAGCTTCTTCAAGACTGGGTAGATTGCCCCTGCACCCGGATTCCAGGCGCCCTCTGTCTTGGCTTGGATGTCCTGGATGATCTCGTATCCGTGCCTCGGCTTCTCCTCGATGAGGTGGAGGATGTAGATCCTGAGCAGCCCCCTCGGCCCGCCTCCTGGCCTTGACCAATGCCCGAAGTCCCTGCGGGCGCCCTCGCCGTTCTGAGTCCTGGGGGACATGCTAGGCGAGGCCACCTAATGTACGTATATAACTATATCGAATCTGATATACTAAACTGAATCCACTTCGCGCCGACCTGCTGCGTCCACATCTCGTCGGATGGCTGTCCGGGGCCCCCCGGGGTCGTTATCACGTTCGAGAATTGTCATTCCATCTTAAAAGACACCCCAACCGCGACCGACTCGGGGCTCCGGCATGGCAATCGCGTCAGGCACCCAAAGCGCTAGGGCTCCCAAGGGGAGCACGAGGTGAGGGGCGGGGCTTGCGCTTCACTATGGGACTCGGAGGCCTCGAAGGGCTGCTCCGCAACCTGCGCTCAGAGGGCTACACCGTTCTCGGACCCAAGCTCGAAGACGGCGTAGTGCGTCTATCAGAAGTTCAGTCGACAGACGAGCTCGCCAGGGGCATCGTGGACTCACAATCTCCTGGGCAGTACCGCGCACGGGCGGCGGGAGACGAGATCTTTTCGGCGGTAAACGGGCCCCTTTCTGTGAAGAACTACCTCCACCCCGGCGAGGTTGCCGTGGCCGAGATAGGCCGGAGTGGAGGCAAGTACGGCACGGAGATCCTTCTACCCGGGAAGAGATACGCGTTCCTTGGCGTTCGCCCCTGCGACTTGGCCGCGGTCAAGGTCTTGGACAGGTCTCTTCTGGTGGAGGGCTTCGAGGAACCGACCTACGCGGACCTAAGGAAGGCGTCTCTAATCATAGTCGTCAACTGTGGCAGGGCGGGGGCGAACTGCTTCTGCGCGTCGATGGGGACCGGCCCCTGGGCCGCTGGTGACTACGACATCGCTCTGACGGAGCTTCCAGACCGTTTCATTGTGGACCTGGACGGGCGATTCCTGCCGCTCTTCGACGGGGTGGGGCTCGCGCCAGCAGCCGACAAGGATCTCAGGGACGAGCGCGACCTCAGAGAGAGGGTGACGGCCGGGATGAGGAAGAGAATCGAATCGCCAGACCCCGCTGTCGGAATGTACGAAGGGATCGACAGCCCGGTCTGGAGCGAAGTTGCCGAGAGATGCCTCGCATGCGGCAACTGCACCATGGTCTGTCCGACGTGCTTCTGCAACACCACCAAAGACATAACGAACCTCGCCGACGGTACGGTCACCAAGGTCCGGTCCTGGGAGTCGTGCCTCTCGGTTGACTTCACGCAGAACGCCGGGTGGAACCCCCGGAGAGAAAGGAAGGCAAGATACAGGCAGTTTGTCATGCACAAGTTCGCGTATTGGACAGACCAGTCAGGCCTCTACGGGTGCGTCGGTTGCGGCAGGTGCATCACCTGGTGCCCGGTTGGAATCGACATCGCGGAAACTGTGAACAGCGTTCTGCGGAAGGGACAAGGCAGCGGCGTCAGGGAGGCTCCCAGAGTTGGCTGAGGTCACCGCCCTTTGCTACACGAAGGCCGTCGTGAGGGAGAAGATCGCCGAGACTCCGGACACCGTCACTTTGACGTTCGATCTGGCGGACGGCCGTGGCCCGAACGACTTCCAGCCTGGCCAGTTCAACATGCTCTACGTCCCGGGACTCGGAGAGGCGCCCATTTCGGTCGCCTCCTCGAAGCGCGAGAGGTACCTTAAGCACACGCTAAGGTCCGTCGGGAGCGTGACCCGGACTCTGGTCCGCCTCGAGCCAGGGGACTCCGTCGGCCTCCGCGGTCCTTTCGGAACACACTGGCCGCTCGAGGTCTGCCGGGGGAAGGAGCTCCTGGTCATCGGCGGTGGATGCGGCCTGCCGTCCCTGAGGCCCGTTGTGCTTGACGCAATCGGCGCCGGTGCCGGGCCGCGGGGTATCAAGGTGCTCTACGGCGCGAGGACTCCCAAGGACCTGCTCTACACGTACGAATACGCGGCCTGGGGGAAAGAACCGCTTTGCAAGGTCTTCGTCACCGTCGACAGGGCGGAGGACGACTGGCCCAGGACACTCGAACTAGATGGCCAACCCGCCTGCGCTACGGGCGTAGGGGTCGTCACAACGCTGTTGGACCAGGTGGGTGAGATCCCGGGTGACGCACTCGCCTTCGTCTGTGGGCCTGAGATAATGATGAAGTTCGCGGTGCTGGAGCTTCTGAAACGAGGTGTGGCACCAGACGGAATAGTGGTCTCCCTCGAGCGGCACATGAACTGCGGCAGGGGAACGTGCGGCCACTGCCAACTTGGCCCCATGTTCGTTTGCAGGGACGGCCCCGTACTTCCCTATCCGTCGGTGAAGAGGTTCTTCGCCAAGGAGGGACTGTGATGCCGAAGCCAAGGCTGGGAGTCTTCAAGTTCTCGTCCTGCGACGGCTGCCAGCTCTCCATCTTGGACTCCGAGGACGAACTGCTTACGCTGGCCGACGCCGTCGAGATTCGCGAGTTCCTGGAAGCCTCGGCTGACGTGAAGGGAGGCCCCTTTGACCTGTCGCTGGTCGAAGGATCCATCTCCACACCCGACGAAGCCAACAGGATACGCTCCATCCGCCAGCAGACGAAGGTCCTCGTCGCCATAGGCGCCTGCGCCACAGCGGGCGGGCTGCAGGCGCTCAGGAACTTCGCGAGTCTGGCCGAATTCCAGGCCGAGGTCTATCCAAATCCGGAGTTCCTGAGCTCACTCGATAAGGCCCAGCCCATCTCGGACTTCGTGCAGGTCGACCTGGAGCTTCGGGGCTGTCCCATCAGCAAGGCTCAGCTCATCGCGATGTTCGCAGGGGTGCTCAATGGTTCCCTGCCTAGGCTGCCCGGAAACGCGGTCTGTTCCGAGTGCAAGCGCAAAGGGAACACCTGCGTGGTCGTGGCCAGCGGGGTCCCCTGCCTTGGCCCGGTCACCATGGACGGCTGCGGCGCCATCTGCCCCACCTTCGGCAGGGGCTGCTACGGGTGCTTCGGGCCGTCGAACGACGTGAACCTGAGGTCCTACGCAGAATGGCTGGCGGCGCACGGCACGGAGAAGCCCGAGCTGATGAGGCTGGTCCGTGGGATCAACTCGAACGCGAAGGAGTTCAGGGAGTGGTTGCTCGCAAATGACTAGGCGGCTGATAGTCGACACCGGCCCCCTGGCCCGCGTCGAGGGCGAGGGTTCGCTTCTCATCGAAAGCACCGACGAATCCAAGGTGGATGTCAAGCTGAACATCTTCGAGCCGCCGAGGTACTACGAAGCCTTCCTGAAGGGCCGTAAGGTGGAGGATGCGGTGGACATCGTCTCACGAATATGCGGCATCTGTCCGGTCGCATACCAAATGAGCGCCCTAAACGCCATCGAGTCGCTCTACGGCATCGAGGTGGACGAGCAGGTGAGGCGGCTCCGGCGCCTCCTCTACTACGGCGAGTGGATAGAGAGCCACGCCCTCCACATCTTCATGCTGGCCACTCCAGATTTCCTCAAGGTCCCCGACGTGGTGGCCGTCGCGAAAGGCAGCGCAGAGCTTGTCCGGAAGGCCCTGACGCTGAAGAAACTCGGAAACAGCATGATGATCGCCATCGGAGGGAGGGAAATACACCCCGTCTCGCTGAGGATAGGGGGGATTCACAAAGCCGCTTCGAAACAGACGATAGGCGAGATCGCCTCCCGGCTCGACGAATCGCTCGGCTTCGCCAAGGACGCCGTGAAGATAGCTGCCTCGTTCGAGAAGCCAGAGCTCAAGCGGTCGGTAACTCTCGTTAGCCTGAGAGACCCGCGGCGCTACGCGATATCCGAGGGCGACATCGTTTCCAACACAGGAATCGGAACGCCGCCGTCGGGCTTCGAAGAGAACTTCGTGGAGCACCAGGTCGACTACTCGAACGCTCTGCGGTCGCTCACCAAGGCTGGAGGCTCGTACATGGTCGGGCCGCTGGCCAGGGTCAACCTGAACTTCACTCAGCTGAACCCCGCCGCCCGATCTGCGGCGGAGGAGGTCGGGTTCCGTCCGCCAGTCACCGACCCCTTCCAGAGCGTGGTAGCGAGGGCAGTCGAGCTGGTTCACGCCATTGAGGAGATCAAGGCGGAGGCCCTCGAGTACTCCGAGCCCGTCCGCCCTTGGGTGAGCTACGAACACAAGACGGGAAGAGCCTTCGGGGTCAGCGAGGCTCCAAGGGGGATCCTCTACCACAGGTACGACCTGGACCGCGACGGACGAATCCTTCGAGCCAAGATCGTCCCCCCGACGGCCCAGAATCTGGTGAGGGTCGAGGACGACGTCCGCCAGCTGGCCCCCCAGATCCTCGCCGCACCCCCGGATGAAGCCCGGCGCCTTGGTGAAATGGCGGTGCGGAACTACGACCCCTGCATCTCGTGCTCTACCCACTTCATCAACCTAAGGATCAAGAGGTCGTGACTTCGTCCCGGCCCGGGCTCATCTGGGGGCTTTCGCTCCGGCTCTCGTCGCCGGCAGAAGCCGAAGGGCCGATCTGACCTGCTTCGCGAGCCCGGCGATTGACGCCGCGAACTCGCCCCTGCTCTCCAGAACCTCGACCAGGCTTCGGTCGGCCACCGTCGGCTCCAGCGGGACCACCGCGCACAGCCGTGATCCTATTTCGCTCTCCAGGGTCTTGGCCGACCTCCTCCCGAAGGGGAACACTTTCTTACGACCAACGCCGACATAGGCCATGTTCAGCACCGCCCCGAGAATGGGCACTCCTTCGCGGTCCGCGAGCCTTCGGAGGCGAGACACAACCTCCGTGGAAGCCGGCGATGGCGTGGTCACGAGGAGGAGGGAGGCCTTTTCGCCAAACACGTTCAAGGCCGTCAGCAGCTCGTCCCCCATGCTCGGCGGAAGATCCACAACCAGAAAGTCAAGGTGCCCCCAATTCGTCAGGCCGAAGATTTGAGCCGTGAGCTCCTGCTTGTCGGGGCCCCTCATGGGAACCGGGTTGTCGCCCGTGAACAGCCCCACGGACATCACTTTGAGCCCGCCACGTGTCTTGGGTCGGAGGCCGTCCTTGTCACTGGAAACGGGCGGTCGAAGCGAGAGGTACTCTGGGACGCTGGCCCCATGGAAGTCAAGGTCGAGGAGGCCCGTGCTGAAGCCGTTTCTTCTCAGCTCTAGAGACAGGCAGCAGGCGACGGTGCTCTTCCCGACTCCGCCCTTGCCGCTCCCCACGAGGATGACTTCGCCCACTCCCTGAAGTCTCCTAGCGGCCGCCGCGGGACCCAGAGGATTCGGCCTGCTCACGCAGCGCCCTCCAGCACCAGGCTCGCGATCTCAACGTCCTTGCCGTCCTTGACCTCTGCGTCCGAGCTCCCGCACCATGGGCAGCGTATGAAGGCCGCGTACAGGTACGGAAAGAAGTGAAGCGGCAGCTCTCTGCTCTCCGGCTCCCTCACCAGGAGTTCAGGCCTGACCTTCTGGAGCTGTCTCTTGGCCTCGGACATGTCCCACTCGGAATTGCAGCGCCGACACGAGAACGACGCCCTCCTGACACGCAGGCTGACCTGGGCGCCTCCCAGGACCGGCCCCGTGAGAAGCAGCTTGAGCCCGAACCTGAGGGCTTTCCTATCGATCTGCATGAGTTCGCCCACGTTTATCCTGAGCTCTAGAACCCTCTTCGCGCCTCTCGAGCCGGCCTCTGCCAGCACCGAATCGACGATGTTCTGAGCGATGCTCAGTTCGTGCAATCTCGCCTTCGGTATCATCCTTCGTATTTCAATGTGACGAGGGCCCGGGACTTGCACCATCCTAGCCAAACGCCAGGCTGGGGAACGCGTTATCTAGGAGGGGGGAGTGGATACTTCGTCGTCATCGATGTCGAGGCACTCCAGAAGCGGTCGCGCCGGCCCGAAGAGCAGGCTCGTCGTGGTCTGCCTCGGCAGCAGCCGGATGGGGGACGACTCGGTGGGATTGGCTGTAGCCAGGGCCCTGAGGGCGAAGCGGTCCGAGCCAGAGTTGGAGGTTCACGCGCTGCCCGAACTAGACCTGTCTCTCATCGAGATTCTCGAGGGGGCGAGGAGGGTAATTCTCGTCGACGCCCTGAAGTCAGGCAAGCGCCCCGGGACTGTCTCCAAGTACAGAGTCTCGACGAGAGGAGAACCCGGCCTTTCTCTGCCGAGCCTTCACGGAATCCCCCTCACAGAACTGTTCAAGCTGGCCGGCGACGCCGGCCTTCTCGACTGCCCCGTCGTGGTCATCGGCATAGAGCCGAGGGACTGCGGCCCCGGTAAGCCTTTGAGCCAAGAGGTGAAGTCGGCAATCCCCAGCGCGGTCGATCTGGTCCTCAGTGCCATGGAAGAGCGCCCGTCGGACGTCAATTGAGCAAATCGTCGGGCCGCCGTCATTAGGAGAAAGACAAATAACCAGAGATTCCCTTCGCAGCCCAGAATGAGCAAGCCGGTTCCTTACGACAAGACAAAGTGGGACACATCACTCGGCCTCGACTACAGCGAAAGGCCGGTCCCGATGTCGCCCTACGGGGACGTTCAGTACAAGCACCACGACTTCCCTCCCCTCTTCAAGAACATGGAACTGATCGGCCACACCGACATGGAAGGACACGGGGATTGCATGCAGGTGGTCAAGGAAGGCGATTACGTCTTCCAGTGCAACAACCTGAGCAGCGGGTTCAGCGTGGTCAATGTCAAGGATCCGAGCGACCCTCAATTCGAGACCTTCGTGCCCACCGGAAACCTTCACACCTGGAGCACAAAATGCAGGGTGGTCAACCACATTCTGATCGTGAACAACGAGTGGAAGTTCTTCGAGCCCTACAAGTACTATCTGAGCAGGGAGGGAAACCCGCACGACAGCGGGCCGAAGGAGCCGGTGCAGGCGGGAATCAAGATATACGACGTCTCAAAGCCAGCAGAGCCGAAGCTCCTCTCTTTCTTCAAGACCGGCCAGTGGAGCAGGAACGGAGGCGGGGTCGGCTGTCACCGCTTCTGGTTCGACGGCCACTACGCGTACATCTCGGCCGAGATGCCCGGATACTACGGCAACATCATGATGATAATCGACGTGTCCGACCCAAGGAATCCCGAAGAAGTCTCAAGGTTCTGGATCCCCGGGCAGCACACCGCCGGCGGCGAAAGGCCGTGGTGGCCGACCAACACCCGCTGCAGGATTCAATTCCACCACCCGATCATACAAGGCGACAGGGCGTACACCGCCTGGTTCGGCATGGGCGGGGCCATCGTCGACATCTCCAACATACGCAGGCCGACGCTCGTGACGCACTTCAACTACGACATCGGCGGCCAGAACCACACGTTCTTCCCGATCAAGAACCGCCAGTTCGCGGTGTTCATCAGCGAGTACAGCCACGGGTGGATGCTGGACATCAGCGATGAAAAGTTCCCGAAGGTGATTGCGATGTTCCCTCCGCAGCCCAAAGAGCTCCTGGAGCGCGGCGTGGGCTGGAGCTGGGGGCCCTCTCTCCACAACGTTCACGAGAATCCGCCGGGATCGGACTCGTACTTCACCGAGACGAAGCTCTTCTCCGCGTGCGGACCAGGAGGCCTGCGCGTCTACGACATCTCCGATCCGTACAGGCTCGAGGAGTTGGGTTACTACGTGCCGGGCACGCCCAAAGTATACTACGATCCACGGGGCCCGGAGCACGGCGGAGTGGGCGATGGCGTCGACGTTTCAGACGTCTTCGTCGACAAGAAGGGCCTGATCTACTGCGGGTCATACAACAGCGGGCTGGACATACTCAAGTTCACCGGGTGAGCCCTCGTCGGCTGCGACTAGCACGGTGGCCTAGCGGGAGCTGGATAAACCCGCGTCGTGCTTGGCGGGTCTCCGGTCTCCGCCCCTGGCTCCGCTACAGGGCGAGTATTCCACTTACGATGAAGAAGCTACCGAAAGTGAGCAGTACGCAGCCTGCGAGAAGGTCCAGCATCCATCTCGGGACCCGCAATAGGTATTCGTAGGAGATGGCCGACACGATCATCAGGATCACGAGGCTGGTTAAAGCCCCGACCACCGTCCAGGCCAGGTTGAATGTGCCCGCCGCCCCCAGAACGAGGCTCGCCTCGAACCCTTCAGTGAGGGTGATGGCCAGGACGGGCAGCGTGTTCGTGAACGAGAATGGTATCACCGACGGGGCCGCTCCCTCATAGCGCTCCCTGTCCTTCTGAACGACTTCACCCTCCAGCCTCGTCATCTTGTCTCGGAACGACTTCTTCCCGAAGTAATACCGCCTGAAAGCGCGGAGGAACCGGTAGGAGAAGTATAGGATGACGACGCCTGTCCCGAAGTCGACGACTACTTCGGGGAGCAGGAGGAAGAACTGCCTCACAGCCAGGAAGATGAATAGGGAGATCCCGCCACCCATTACGACTCCCGCGAGCACGTTGTTCTTCCCTAGCTGCTTGACTGTCGCGACCGCGAGTATGGCCACTTCGCTGCCCTCCAGCAGAACTGCTTTGAAGGCAAGGAGGAAAGACGCGACAATGATGATCGACGGGTCGCTCAAGGGCACGGTCCGCTCCGGTCGTTCCTTTTAACGTTCAAGGAGGCGACGAGGAGTGGCTTCGCCGAACGAGCAATGGCGTCTTGCCCCGCTACCTTTGGTAACACATAAGATTGGCGTGTCCGAGGCGAGCACCATGGCAAGACCGGTCCAACCCTCCGACCTGAAGCTTTACAGCATGCTCTCCGAGCCGAGTCTGTCCCCCGACGGCAGACTGGTGGCACTGTCTGCGCGGAAGGCGAACATGGACGACGACCTCTACGACTCGGACGTGTACATCGCGGGCGTAGACGGGTCGGGGGTCCGGCGCTTCACCAATGGAAGGCGGGACTCCGATCCTCGATGGTCTCCTGACGGGAAGCAGCTCCTGTTCGTTTCGAGGAGGCAGTTCGAGAAGGAGGACAAGGGGAATTCTCTCTATGTCATCGGCGCCGACGGAGGGGAGGCCAGGCTCATCGTCAAGAGCAAGGGTGGGGTAGAAGATCCTGCGTGGTCTCCGGACGCCGCAACGATGTACTACCTGGGAGCGGTGCAGGACGAGCCGAGCGACGACGTCAAGGTTGTGAAGCGCCTCGGCCTCTGGTTCAACGGCGTCGGTTTCACCTACAACAAGAGGAAACACCTTTTCTCCGTGCCGGCGGCGGGCGGCGAAGCCAAGCAGCTCACGTCGGGCGAGTTCGACGTGGCAGGGTTCGCGGTCTCCCACGACGGTCGGCGGGCAGCATACCTTGCATCGACCGACGACCTGAAGCCCTACGTGGTCGACCTCTTTGTGCTCAATCTGACCACCGGCAAGGCCGACAAGCTAACCAACTCGAACATGGAACTGAGCTCAGTCGCGTGGAGCCCTGATGACAGGCAGCTGGCCCTTACCGGCGACGACTTCCCAGCGGGCTTCGCATCTCACGAGCACATCTGGGTGGTCGCACTGGACCAGCCGAAGCTCAGGAACGTCGACAGCGTCGACCGAAACAAGGCAAACTCGCTCAACAGTGACGTCAGGACCAAGGCCCATGCGCCCCACCGCCTGGTCTGGGATGGAGACGGAATCTACTTCGTCGAACAGGACGGCGGTGCAGCGCGGCTCTACAGGATGAAGCCAGGCAGGAAGCCGGAGCTGGTGGTTGGAGGAGACCGGAGCGTCGAAGGGTACGACGTGCAAAAAGGCAAGGTCGTGTTCGTGTCGACCGATTCGGTTCACCTCCCCGAGCTCTATCTCAAGGGCAGAAAGGAGGCCGTTCTCAGCTCGTTCAACAAAGCGGCCCAAGCCGAGCTGAAGCTCGCGGCCCCGGGCGGCTTCACGTTCAAGGCCAGCGACGGGGAAACCATCGAGGGCTGGGCAATGCTTCCCGAGGGGGCGCCCGCGCCGCTCCCCGTCGTCCTCTACGTTCACGGCGGGCCCAAGACGTCTTTCGGGCACGCCTTCCTTCACGAGTTCCAGACCTTCGCGGGCGCTGGTTACGCCGTGGTCTACATCAATCCCAGAGGAAGCGACGGATACTCCGAGAAGTTTGCGGACATCAGAGGGAGGTACGGAACCCGGGACTTTCAAGACCTCCTGGAGGGCCTCGACCAGGCCGCGAAGTCTTTCCCACAATTGGACCTCTCAAGGGTGGCCATTGCGGGCGGCTCCTACGGCGGGTTCATGGCGAACTGGGCCGTTGGACACACGGACAGGTTCAAGGCGGCTGTCTCCGACCGTAGCATCTCAAGCTGGGTCAGCATGTGGGGCACTTCGGACATCGGCCCCCACTTCACCTCCGATCAGATCGGCGGCGACCCATGGACGTCGGAGGAGAAGCTCCTCGCCGACTCGCCGCTGAGATACGTCCCTAACGTAAAGACGCCCGTGCTCCTCGTTCATTCGATGGAAGACTACAGGTGCTGGATGGTGGAGGGCGTTCAGTTCTTCACCGCCCTGAAGAAGTCCGGGAAGGAAGCGGAGCTCGTCCTCTTCCCTGAGGAGAACCACGACCTCTCCAGGGTAGGCAAGCCTAAGCACAGGGTCACGCGACTGGAGCACTATCTTAGGTGGTTCGGCCTCCACCTCGCGACACCCGGTGCGCCTCAAGGGGCAGCGCAGCCAAGCCAGTAGGCTGAAAGGCTCTCTGATCCATCGCCCCGGCACTGCCGGACCGGCCCTGGACGGCTGGCGAGTTTAATACGGCCACGTCGGAGGCGGGCAGCTGTTTCCATGGTGGAGGGGCTCACGGTAGGGGTCTTCGGATCTGACCCGGCCGCAAAGGGGGAGTTCGAGGCCTCGGTGGCGAAGAAGAGCGAAGCCGAGGGCATGATCGTATACCACAGGAAGGAGGGCGAGAGGAGGATCTCCATCCTGGACGACTCGGAGTTCCCCGAAAGAATCCAGGGCTACGCAAGGATCGCCTCGCTTTCGGACTATGCGTACTACATCGCGCCGACGGGTGGACGCCTGTCCAAGTCTGACGGCGAACTCGCCGTGCTGCTCGACAGCTTCAGGGTCCCGGGCACCGTCGTCACTCAGGACGGAGGGATAGACGCGGCCTGGGTCAGAGCTAGCTTCAGGGGCACCGCGCTGGAGTCCTATGCGCTCGAAGTAAGGCCTCCGGGCTCGGCTCTGCTGGGAGTGGGCGGCGTGGCGACGAGAAGGGACCTGGACGCTGGTGGCACGGTGGTCTACATGGACCGGGCGTTCAACGTGAACGGCCTTGGGACGGTGGCCTTGGGGTTCGTGCTCTCGGGGGAGATATCCCTTCACGACGAGCTTAGGACCACACCTTCTCCGAAGGACACGAAAGTGGAGGTCAAGGGCATCCAGGTGAACGACGTCGACCAAGAGAGAGTTGGACGGGGCATAAGGGTCGGTCTCGCCCTCCGTGGCGTGGATGCGAGGAGCCTCCAGAAGACCCACTGGCTC
>Ga0335081_10003596_pt1 | contig 24396 bp, 19 predicted proteins | sample Lox_Sample_35_FD_206713 | JGI IMG/M metagenome (GOLD analysis project Ga0335081, IMG submission 206713) | Soil microbial communities from Loxahatchee National Wildlife Refuge, Florida, United States - Lox_Sample_3.5 | ecosystem: Environmental > Terrestrial > Soil > Wetlands | place: USA...
TGGGCCGCTATGTGGGCGTCAACATACCCGACGCCGGCTACACCAGTGAACCGGCGGTGATGGGAGTGGCGCCGGCCGGTTTGGTCCACCAGCAGTTCTTGGAGTACGTAAACAGAATACGGGTGGCGCCGGTCCGGCCGTTCCTGCTCTACAACACCTGGTACGACTATCCGCGCCTCAAAATGAACCACGGGAACATCGAGGCGCGCGTGCCCGATTTCAAGAAGCTGCTGCTCGACAAGTACCACCTGCACCTCGATTCCTTCGTGCTCGACGACGGCTGGGACGACATGCACAAGCTCTGGGCGATCGACCAGCAGCGCTTCCCCAACGGCTTCCGCGATCTCACCGCCGCGCTGAAGACCATCGATTCCCGCATGGGCATCTGGTTCGGACCGATCGGCGGCTACGACCAGTCGGACGTGCGCATCGCCACCGGCAAAGCGGACGGCATGGAAATCACCTCCAACGGCCGCTATTTCTGCATCGCCGGCAAGAACTATGGGAAGCTGCTCACCGAGACCATGCTGAAGTATCAGAAGGAGTACGGCATCAACTATTTCAAGCTGGACGGCATCGCTTTCGGCTGCAACCAGCCGGATCACGGCCATCCGCAGAGCGTTTACTCCGACGAGGCCACCACGCGCGCGTTCATCGGGATGCTCGGCCAACTGCGCGCGCAGGACCCCTCGGTATTCCTCAACATCACCACCAGCATCTGGCTGAGCCCGTGGTGGCTGCGGTACGCCGACACCGTGTGGATGGGCGGATCGGACTCCGGCTATCTGCCATCGGTGCCGACCATGGCGCAGCGGCAGAGCGCTATCAGCTATCGTGATTCGGTGCTCTACGACGATTTCGTCAGACACCAGGCGCAATTCCCGATTTCCTCGATCATGACCCACGGCATCATCAAGGGTCAGGCCAACATGCTCGGCGGCAACAAGGAGCAAATCGAGGACTGGCGCGACGAGGTGGTGCACTATTACAGCGTGGGGAACATGATGTACGAGCTGTACATCTCGCCGGACGTGCTCTCGCCCGAAGAAATGGACGTGCTCGGCAACGTGACCAAGTGGGCTCAGGCAAATGCCCACCCGCTGCTCGACAATTCCACGATCGTGGGGGGCGATCCGGCGCAGAGGGAGCCGTACGGCTTCGTGCATTCGATTCCGTCGAGGTCGATCATCATGCTGCGGAATCCCTTCGTGCGGCCGCGGACGATGAAGCTGAAGATCGACGAGACGAATGGATTTCAGAAGTTCGAGGGAACGCAAAACTTGGCGATAGAGTACCCCTCGGACGCACTTATGCGATTCTTCAAGTTCGGCGACACCATAACGTTCGAACTGGGCGCGTACGAGGAAATGGTTGCGGAACTCCGGCCTAGCAATGAGCAGGTGGGGTACGCCTCTGCGCGGTACAGCTCCGCGCCCGGCCAGCAGCGCCCGGAACTTGCTTTCTCTCCCGCCACGATGAGCCGGGACGCTTCACTGGTAAGACTGCACGCGGAAGTGGAAGTGCCGGATGATTACCCGCTCGCCAGGCTCGCCGTGCTGCTGGAACCTAACCAGGAGACCCGTGGTGTTACGGCGGAAGCCGTCGACGGCGGCAGGGAGCTCAAGCTGTCCACCGAGAACGGTGGCCGAGGCGTCTGGTATTGGTATTGGGCCGACCTCGCTCCGGGCAAGCACTCAGTAAATCTGACGATACACTCCACCGCGTCCGCGCACCTTTCATGCTGGCTGATAACCCGGCAGGAGCGCTTCGCCTTCCCCGCTTCCAACGCTTTGAGCGCGCAAAACGGGATCGCACATGGGACCCATCTTCTCCTTGAGAAGGACATAGTCCAATGAAACGCCGCGACTTCCTGGCTGCAAGCCTCGCCCTACCCGCGCTCGCTCAATCCCGCAAATTCTCCTGGGAAGGCGAGCATCTCCTCCTCGACGGTCAGTCCTTCCTCATCCGCTCCGGCGAAATGCACTATCCGCGCGTCCCCAGGCCTTACTGGCGCGACCGCATGCGCAAAATGCGCGCCATGGGGCTGAACGCGCTCTGCACCTACGTCTTCTGGAACCTGCACGAGCCGCAGCCGGGCAAGTTCGATTTCACCGGCAACCTCGATCTCGCCGAGTACCTGCGCACGGCGCAGAGCGAGGGCCTCTATGTCCTCCTCCGTCCCGGCCCCTACATCTGTACCGAGTGGGATTTCGGTGGTCTGCCTGCATGGCTGCTGGCCACGGCTGACATCAAGGTCCGCAGCACCGACCCGCGTTTCCTCACGGCGGCATCGCGCTATATGGACCGCGTCGGCGTGGAAGTCGCTGGCCTGCAGTATCAGAGGGGCGGCCCGATCCTGATGGTGCAGGTGGAGAACGAATACGGCTCGTTCGGCAGCGACAAGGAATATCTCGGCGCGGTGCGCCACATGATCCGCGATGCCGGCTTCGATTGCCAGCTTTATACGTCGGACGGTTCGGGCAAGGAGAACCTGGCGGGTGGAACGCTGGACGGAGTTCTCTCGGTGATCAACTTCGGCGACGGCTCCAGCCCGGAGCGCGAGTTCGCCAACTTCGCCGGCTTCCGGCAGAATGTGCCGCCGATGTGCGGCGAATTCTGGTGCGGGTGGTTCGATCACTGGGGCGAGAAGCACCACACGTCGAAGCCCGAGGCCGGCGCCAGGGGGCTCGAGTGGATGCTCTCGCGCGGCATTTCCTGCAACATCTATATGGCGCACGGCGGCACCACATTCGGTTTCATGAGCGGAGCAAACGGCGGCCGCGTTTACGAGCCCGACACATCTGCGTACGACTACGACGCTCCGCTGGACGAAGCCGGCCGCCCGACGGCAAAGTTCCGCGCCATCCGCGATGTGATCCGCAGACACCTGCCCGAAGGCGCGACGCTTCCCGATCCTCCCGCCGCCTTCCCGATGATCGCCATTCCGCGATTCGAGTTGGCCGAGTCCGCTCCGCTCACCGCGCGGCTTGGCCAGCCTGTGCGATCGGAGCGCCCGTTGACGATGGAGGCTGCCGGCCAGGACTATGGGTTCATCCTTTACCGGCATCCGATCTCCAAGGCCGCTAACGGCACACTGGAGATCGTGGAAGCACGAGACTACGCGGTGGTCACCCAGGGCGGGAGGCGCCTCGGCGTGCTCGACCGTCGCCTCCATCAGACCAAGCTGAAAGTGGAACTGAGCGCCGGACAGCCGCTCGACATCCTGGTGGAGAACATGGGCCGCATCAATTTCGGGCCGCAAATGGTGAACGATCGCAAGGGCATCGCTGGCACGGTCACCTTTGACGGCGAAGAGATCAAAGACTGGGAGCACTATCCCCTCCCACTGACCGACGTAGCGCGCTGGCCGTTCTCGAAGAAGCCGTCCGCCGCGCCCGCGCTTCATCGCGGCGCTTTCCACTTGGCGAAACTCGGCGACACCTTCCTGGATATGCGCGGCTGGGGCAAAGGGATCGTGTGGGTGAACGGGCACAATCTGGGCCGGTACTGGCGGATCGGGCCGCAGCAGAGCCTGTTTCTGCCCGCGCCGTGGCTGCAGAGCGGAGCGAACGAGATCATCGTGCTGGATCTCGAAGATGTCGCGAATCGGTCGGTTCAATCGGCCACTGACCCGGTGTACGAAACTCCGTGACCGCTGGTGTATACTTGCCTTCGATTCGCAGGAGGCAACGTGAGAACCTGTTTCTTCGCCGTCTTGACGCTGTGCGCTCCTCTATTCGCGCAGCCTGAGATTCCCTTTGAAGCCTCGAACCCGCTGAAGCTGCCCGCGGATTTCAACCTCGGTGAGGCCGCCGGCATCGCCCTGAACTCCAAGGGCCACATGTTCGTGTACAACCGCGGCGCTCACACCCAGCTCTTCGAATTCGACCAGACCGGCAAGTTCGTCCGCGAGATCGGAAAGGACCTGTACGGTTTCGGCTTCGCGCACGTCGTCAAGATCGACAAGGATGACAATATCTGGTGCGTGGACGAGGGCACCAACATGGTCATCGAGTTCAACCCCGAGGGTCACGTGATCATGCTGATCGGCCGCAAGCCCGAGCCGGTCGAGGGTCCCCCTGCGCCGGGCCGCGAGATCCCGCCCGCGCGGCCCAACGCGTTCAACCGGCCAACCGATATCGCCTGGGACGCTGCGGGCAACGGCTACATCAGCGACGGCTATAACAACTCGCGCGTGGCCAAAGTAGACAAGGACGGTAACTGGATCACGTCGTGGGGCAAGCGCGGCACCGACCCGGGCGACTTCCACACGCCCCACACCATCGCGACCGACGCCAAGGGCCTGGTGTACGTGGGGGACCGCGAGAACAACCGCATCCAGGTATTCGATGGCGACGGGAAACTCTTGAAGCAGTTCACCAACGTGGGGGCGCCGTGGGCCATCTGCATCACGCCCGGCCCCAACCAGGTCTTATATAGCTCCGATTCGCGGCCCGGCCGCATCTACAAGCTGGACCTCAACGGCAATATCCTGGGCGTCTTCGGAACGGCCGGCAAGCGCCCCGGCCAGTTCGGGTGGGTGCACGAGATGGCCTGCCCCTCGGAGAATACGCTGTATGTCGCGGAGATTCTGAACTGGAGAGTGCAGAAGCTGGTGCTGCGGCCGGCGAAGTAGGGCGGGCACGGCGAGCTTGAGCGTGCTCTCCGACGGGTCACAGTACCCGGACATCCGCGCGACGATGTCGCTCCAGGAACGCTGCAAAGTATCCTGAAGCAGGCGAAGTTGCAATGAAGTACCTCGTAATATTCGAGAAGACCGCGACCGGCTATAGCGCCTATGCACCGGACCTTCCAGGATGCATCACAACCGGATCGTCCTTGGAAGAGACCGAAGCGCTCATGCGCGAAGCCATCGAGTTCCACATTGAGGGAATGCGCGAGGATGGGCTGCCGATTCCCGAGCCCACCACCAAGGCCGACTACATCACGGCAGCGTAGTTTGGCGACCGCCGTCGAAACCGCCCACCCCACGATATAATCGTCATCGAATGGACATCTATGAGGAGTTAGTCCGCCTCCGCAGGCTGGGGCAGCGCTGCGCGCTGGCCACCATCGTTGATGTGCGCGGGTCCATTCCCAGCTACGAGAGCGCTAAACTCCTAGTGCGCGAGGACGGCTCCATGGCCGGCACCATCGGCGGCGGCTGCGTGGAAGCGGAGGTTTGGAGCGCGGCCAGGGAAGTCCTGGAGACCGAAAAGCCCAAGCGGCTCTCGTTCAACCTGGGCCAGGACGCGGCTTATGACAATGGCCTGATCTGCGGCGGCCAACTGGAGGTGTTCGTGGAACCCGTGCTTCCCGTGCCGTACGCGTTCATTTTTGGCGGCGGCCACATTTCCAAGAGTCTGTCGAAAGTGGCGAATCTGGCCGGTTTCGCGACCGTGGTGGTGGATAACCGCGACAGCTTCGCCAATCGCGAGCGATTTCCCGATGCAGCCGAGGTGCACGCGGCCGAGTACGAAGATGTTTTTCCGCGGCTGGCCATCAACGAGAACAGCTACGTCATCATCGTGACGCGCGGCCATCGCGACGATATGCGCGTGCTGAAGCTGGCCGTGGCCACTTCAGCACGCTACATTGCCATGATCGGCAGCAAGCGCAAGGTCCTCAACGTGGTCCGCGAATTAGAGAAGGAAGGCATCTCGCGCGAGGCTTTCGAGAGGATCCATGCGCCCATGGGGCTGGACATCGGCGCCATCTCACCCGAAGAGATCGCGATTTCCGTGACCGCCGAGATGATCGCCGTGCGCCGCAATGCCGCCTCCAACTGGCGCTCCCTTTCGATGTCGGTGTTTGCCGACGAGTCGCTGAAGGCCGCGTTGGCGAAGTGACCGCCGGGCTGATTCTCGCCGCCGGTGAATCGCGACGCATGGGAACTCCGAAGGCTTTATTGCGCTACCGCGACGCCACGTTTCTGGATGTACTGGCCAGCTTGTTCGGCCGGTACTGTTCACCCGTGATCGTGGTGCTCGGCGCCGCAGCCGGCCAAGTACAAACCGACACGGCAAGCCCGGTGACTTTTGTGTTGAATCCGGATTACCGCCGCGGCCAGACCAGTTCCATGCAGTGCGGCCTGCGCGCCGTTCCGCCAGATGCGGAAGGCGTACTGTTCACACTGGTGGACCACCCGGCCGTCGATCCGGCAACTGTGGAAGCTTTAACGGCGCCGCCCCTGCCGCTGCTGCGCGTGCCGCGTTACCGGGGAAAGCGCGGTCACCCCATCTGGTTCTCGCGCCGGCTCATCCCCGAGTTCCTGGAACTGCCGGAGCATGGCGCGGCCCGTGACGTGGTGCGCCGGCACGCGAGCAGCACCGAGTTCCTGGATCTGGACGACCCGGGAGTCGTCGCGGATATCGACGACCCCGGCGCGTATCGTACCCTTATCGGAGCGGAACTATGAAGATCCGGCTGCGCACTGTCTTCAAGCTGCTGGGTGCAGGCGCGGCTCTGCTATTGATCATCGGCTTCGGACTGCCTTACGTCAGTGCGGAAAAGTACGCCGAGCGCCTCCGCGTCTCCCTTTCGCAGGCCCTGGGCCGCGAGGTCGAATTCCTCCAGCCGGTGAGATTCAGCCTCTTCAGAGGGCCGGGATTTTCCGTCGTCGGCGAAAACGGCGCCACGGGAGTTGTCATCCACGAAGACCCCTCCATCGGCGCGGAACCCATCGCCTACATGGACGCCATGGACGTGCGTCCCAGCTTCTGGTCCCTGCTCGGCGGCCGGTTCGTCATCGCCTCGATCCGGTTGGTCGGCGCTCACATCAACCTCACCAAGTCCGGCCCGGCCTCCGAGCCCGGCCGCTGGAACTTCCTTTCGTTTATCAATCGCTCGATCATGAGCGCCACCCCCGCCATTCACGTGCGCGGCGGCCGCGTCAATTTCAAGTTCGGCGACACGAAGTCGGTGGTGTACCTCACCGAAACCGACCTCGACATTTCCCCGCCGGGATCGCTCGGCGCCGGTTGGAAGGTCTCCTGCTCGGGTAAACCGGCGCGCACGGACCGGCCCGCGCAAGGTCTCGGCTCGTTCACCCTCAAGGGGCGCTGGTTCCTGGCGCCCGAACGCGTGGACCTCGATCTGCAACTCGACCGCTCCAGTTTGGGTGAGATGACGGCACTCTTCTACGGGCAGTCCGGCAGCGTCCACGGCACTGTATCCTCGCGAATGCATCTGGGCGGTCCCATCGACAATATCGGAATCCTTGGGCGCCTGGATGTCGAAGATGTGCATCGCTGGGACCTGCTGCCGATGCAGGGCCGCGGATGGCCCTTCGACATCCGCGGCCGGCTCGATCTGGTTTCGCAACAGCTCGAGCTGCAATCGAACTCGCCCGGCAACGCGCCGCTGCCCCTGTGGATCCGTTTCCGTGCCGCCGACTACCTGTCGCGGCCGCGCTGGGCCGTGACCGTGAACTGGAACCGTTTCCCTGTGGCGCCGATTCTGGAACTGGCGCGTCACATGGGCGCGCAGGTTCCGCCCAAACTGCAACTCGCCGGCGTGATGGAAGGCGCGATCGGCTATGCCAGCCAGGGCAGCTTCCAGGGCGGATTGGCGGTTCGAGACGCCTCCGTCACGATTCCCGATTCTCCGCCCGTACGCTTCGACGAAGCGGGCATTGTCTTCGACGGCGGTCATATTCGTCTATCGCCGGCCGTGGTGCGCACATCCGACCAGGACGAGGCTAAGATCCAAGCCGACTACTCTTCCGACGAACGGACCCTTGACCTCGCGATCTCGACCGGCTCCATGAAAGTGGCGTCCCTGCGAGCGCAGGTGGCGCTTGCCGCCGTACCATGGCTCGAACAAATCAGATCCGGGGAGTGGAGCGGAGAATTGCACTATCATTACGGCTCCAGCCAAACCGGCTGGACCGGACGCCTGGCGTTACGCGACGCGGAAATTGCGGTCCCCGGCCTGGCCGATCCGTTGCTGCTGGCGTCTGCACGCGCGCAAATCGATGGTGCCAGAGTGGTGCTCGACCATATGGAGGCCCAGGCCGGCAAGGTGGCATTCACCGGCGGGTATTCCTACGAGCCGAGCACGCCCAGGCCGCACCGCTTGAAAGTGTCGGCCGCGTCGCTGGACGTCGCCGATCTCGAAGCCGAGCTGATGCCCACCCTGCGCCGGAGCACCGGCCTGATCGCGCGCGCCCTCGGCCGATCCAGCCTGCCCGATTGGCTTCAGGAGCGTGCGGTCGATGGCGCGATCCAGGTCGCCGACCTGCAACTGGCGGGGTCGCACCTGGAAAACGTGAGGGCGCATTTGTTGTGGGACGCCGCCCGGGTCGAGCTGGAAGCGATTCAGGCCAGGTTCGACCGCGCCGCCATCACTGGACGCCTGTCCGTGAACATACGCGGTACGAGGCCGTCCTATAAACTAGCCGCCAAGGTGAAGGGGCTGAACTGGCAGTCCGGAAAGCTCGATGGAGAAGGAACGCTGGAGGCTGCCGGCGTCGGAGCGCAACTGCTTGCGAGTTTGACCTCCGAGGGCACATTCACTGCCGCCGCGTTGGACTTTGGCGGGCTCGCCGCGCGCGCTGCGTCGGGAACCTACAGCCTCGCTTGGGCGCAAGCCGCTCCCCGGATGCGCTTCACGGACCTGAGTCTGCGGACCGACGACGACATCTTCACCGGCGCCGGCGGGACGCAGGATGGCGGCCGGGTCGTCATCGTTCTGAGCAACGGAGATCGGGAAGTGAGGATGAGCGGCGGTTTGGACAAGTTGCGCGTGGAAGAGGCGAAGTAGTGAGCTTCCGGCGCTGATCCGCTCAATACGCCATGAGTCATTCGTACCGCAGCGCATCCAAGGGGCTGACGCGGGATGCCCGGCGCGTCGGCAGGTAGCCCGCGGCCGCCGCCGCCAATGACAAAGCAAGCATGGCGCCCGCCACAACCGCCGCGTCGAATGCTTCGACCCCGAAAAGCTGGCTCTTGGTGTACCGCGCGAGCACCAGGCCCGCCGGAACTCCGGTCACCAGTCCCGTGCCCAGTATCCACGCGAGTTCACGAGCCACCATGCCGCGAATATTGCGCGGGGCGGCGCCCAGCGCCATGCGGATGCCGATTTCGCGCGTTCGCCGCGTCACCGAATGCGCCATCACGCCGTAGAGGCCGAGCATGGCCAGCGCGGTCGCGAGGATCGCGAAAACCGCCGAGAGTTGCAGCACGATGCGGTCGGACTGGATGTTCACCGCGATCTGCTCTTCCATGGTGCGCAGGTTCTCCGGCGGCAGGTCGCGGTCGATCGACGCCAGCACCCGCCGCATCTGCGGAATCATCTGCCCCTCCGGCAAACCCGACCGCACGTAGAACTCCAGCCCGCTGATATTTTCGTCCTGACGCCAGGGTATGTAGAACATTGCCGGCGGCGTCTGTTTCACGCCCGAGTAATGGCTGTCTTTCACGACGCCCACGATTTCCGCCGGCTTCGGCCCATCGAAGAAGAAACGGGCGCCCATCGGGTTGCCGCCCTCCAAGAAACGTTTGACGAAAGTCTCGTTGACCAGTGCGACCTTGGGCGCGCCCAGGTTGTCGCGGTCCGTGAATTCGCGGCCTGCGATCAGGGGGATGCCCATCTTGCCGAAGAAGCTGGGCCCGACCTCGTTATAGCGGCCATTCGATTCGGCATCCGTCTTCCTGGCGCCTTCGATGGTGATGTCAGTGCCGTAATTGCTCCCGGATATCAGCGGCACCATGGCGGCCGCCACGTTGCGCGCGCCGGGAATCGCGGCCAGATCAGTCTCCAACCGCTCGAGCAGCGCACGAATCCGGGCGGCATTGTAGCCGTTGCGCGCCGGGTGCACGGAGAAGCCGATGAGGTTCTCGGTCCGCATGCCCAGGTCGACGTGCAGCAGGTTCACCAGGCTCTTGAGAAACAGGCCGGTGGGGATCAGCAGTATCGCCGAGATCGTCACCTGGGCGCATACCAGCACGCGGCGCACGCGCGCCGTGCTCCGGGTCCCGGACGCTTGGCCCGATTCATCCTTCAGGGTGGTGGCCAATGAAGCCCGCGCGCCTTCCCACGCCGGATAGAGGCCGAAAAGAAGTCCCGTGACAACCGAGAGTCCCAGGCCGAACAATAGCATCGGCCAATCCAGGTTGGCGCTGAGGTAATGGATCGGTCCCTCCGTTGAAAGCTCGGAGAGCAGCAGTTTCACCGTGATCTCGGCGAATGCCAGACCGGCCACGCCGCCGGCCAGGGCCAGGAGCACAGCTTCCCACAGCATCTGGCCCATCAGGTCTCCGCGCCCCGCGCCCATCGCCGTGCGGATCGCCATCTCGCGGCGCCGCTGTGCCGAGCGTGCCAGCAGCAGGTTGGCCGCGTTCGCCATGGCGATCAGCAGCACCATGCCGGTAGCGCACATCAGAATGATGAGCGGCGTCTTGCTCTCGTCGCGCATGCTGCTCTGCCCCTGGCTGCCCTCTTTGAGGGTGAGGCGCGACGCCAGAAAGCGTTGGATCTGCTTCTGATAGTAAAAGCGCGGCTGTTTCGATTGCTCCTCGACCAGCCCGGCGTAAACGCCGTTCAGCGCGGCCGCCGCCCGTGCTCGCGTGGTTCCGGGTTGCAGCCGTGCGAACAGATACAGGTAGTAATCGTCCCAGCGCTCGACGCCGTTCCAGTGCGGCGTCAAAAGGGGCTTGAACGTGAGCGGGACGAAGGCCGCCGGCTCTTCACCCAGCGTCGTGCTGGTGAAGCCCTTGGGCGCTACCCCGACGATCGTGAAAGTCTGGCCGTTCACCTTGATCGGCTGGTTGAGAACCCCGGTTTCGCCGCCCAGGTGGTCCGACCAGTAGCCGTAACTGAGCACCGCGACGGGATTGCCCGCGCCGGTGTCGTCCGCGGGTCCGATGGTGCGGCCTAGGAGCGGGCGCACACGCAAGATTGGGAAATATCCGCCTGAGACAATCATGACCTGCGCAGGCAGCGTCGATTTCTGGAACGACAGGTTCGCGCCGAATTGGTAGAACGCGGCCACGCCAGTGACGCCCTGCGGGTGTCTCTCCAACCGGCGAAACATCGGATAGCTGAAGATGTGGTCCATGCCGCCGGAATCGCCCGTGCGGCTGCTGCCGCCCTTGAATTCTTCGGGAGAAGTGAGCACCGCCAATTCTTCCGGATGCGGTACCGGCAGGGTCCCGAGCAGGATCTGGTGCATCAGCGAAAAGATCGCGGTATTGGCCCCGATTCCAAGGCCGACCGAGAGAATCACGATCAGGCTCAGAAGCGGCGCCTTCACCAGGCTGCGGAAAGCAGAACGCACGCGTGCCATACACCCTTTATACGCCAGCGGCTGAGAAACGATACGGAATTGCGCTACCACCGAACCGTAGGGCGGCTTGCTAAGTGCTCACATTCGGAAGTACGGTGACGTATTCCGGCATACGCACTCGCTTACGCTCGCGGCTCCGATCGGAGCCGCGACCGTCAGGGAGCGTTTCCGGAATACGTGACCGAGTTTCTGGAATGGCCCACTAAGCCGCGTGCAGATTGCCTATCTGCACACGTGGGTCGGTTTGTTTCCGCCCCACCCCACGCGACCATACCCCAAGCCCCCTTCACTCCGCGCCGCCTGGTGCCCTAACACGCCTTGAGCACGCCATCAACGTCAGCCGCGGCCGGAAGCGTGCCGAACGTCCGGCCCCAATCCCCCGCCAGCCGTGAGCCACAAAAGGCGTCCGCCACCGCCGCGGGGCTGAAGCGGATCAACAACGACGCCTGCAGAGCGATGGCCAGCTTTTCCGCTGCCCGCCGCGCTCCTCCCTCGGAAAAATCGGACCGCAAACCGCCGACATAGTTCTCGACGCGCGGGTCTTTCGCCAGGCGGATCTCCGTGAGAACCTGATCCAGGCTTTCCGGCTCCTTCGTCATGGCGCGGAGCACGTCCAGTGCGATCACGTTCCCCGAGCCCTCCCAAATCGAGTTGAGCGGCGCCTCGCGATATATCCGGGGAAGGATGCATTCCTCCACGAAGCCGTTGCCGCCCGACACTCCAGTGCCTCGGAAACGTGGGCCGCCGCCCGCTTCGTGACCCAGAACTTGCCGACGGCGACGGCCAGCCGGGCGAAACTGCGCTCCCCGTCGTCGAAGGCCCGTGCCAGGCGCATCGCCAGCACCGTCGCCGCCTCCGATTCCAGCGCCAGGTCGGCCAGCACGTTGCGCATCAGTGGCTGGTCGAGCAAGGCGCGCCCGAACGCATGACGGTGGGCAGCATGGTGCAGCGCTTCCACCAGGGCGCGGCGCATGAGCGCGGCCGAAGAGAGCATGCAGTCCAGGCGCGTGTGCTGCACCATCTCCATGATGGTCGCAACCCCACGCCCTTCCTCGCCGATGAGCTGCGCCCACGCGCCGTGAAACTCCACTTCGCTGGAAGCGTTGGAGCGGTTTCCCAGTTTCGCCTTGAGACGCTGGAGATGGAATGCGTTGATTGTCCCGTCCGGTTTCCAGCGCGGCAGGAAAAAACACGCTAGGCCGTGTGGCGCCTGGGCGAGCGCCAGGAACGCATCGCACATCGGCGCCGAGCAGAACCACTTGTGCCCGTAGAGCGCGAATTCTCCGCCGCCCAGAGGTTCGGCGCGCGTGATGTTCGCGCGCACGTCGCTGCCTCCCTGTTTCTCCGTCATCGCCATGCCTACCAGCGCGCCGTGCTTGCTCGCCGGCTCGCGGAATGAAGGGTCGTACTGGCGGGAGCAGATGCGCGGTAACCATTCGTGGGCGATGGCTTCGCGCTGCAGCAGCACCGGCGCCGCCGAATAGGTCATCGAAATGGGGCACATGTGTCCTGCCTCGTTCTCCGAGGCGAGTATCGCGAGCGCGGCACGGGCCACGTGGCTTCCTTCCCGCGCGGAGGCCCAGGGAAGACTATGTATGCCCTGTTCAACGGCAAGGCGCATCAGGTTGTGCCACGCAGGATGGAATTCGACTTCGTCCCGCCGTCGGCCGAAGCGGTCGTGAGTGCGCAATACCGGCGGATATTCGTTGGCCAATGCGCCCCACTCGATTGCTTCCGCCTTGCCAAGCGTGCTGCCGAAGGCGTCCAGTTGAGCGTCGGCCCATCCTGCGCGCTCGCGCGCCACCGCCTCGCGCGGCGGCCGGTCGCTCGAAAACAGGTTGTAGTCGGCAAGCGGCGGAGTTTGATTCAAGACTTGCTCATCCACGACTCGTATATTACACCCAGTCGGCAAAATCGCCGGCGCCGTCTTTATTCCCCCTGTTTCTCCGCGAATCTTGCGTCGAACGGGTATGCTCCCCTCCCTGGTAGTTCTCCCATGCGATAATCGTTAGAGCTTCCCCCGCATTCGCATGGACCGCGAGTTCATCCGTAATTTCTCCATCATTGCGCACATCGACCACGGCAAGTCCACCCTGGCGGACCGCCTGCTCGAGGTCACCGGCGCGCTCTCCCAGCGCGAAATGATGGAGCAGGTCCTGGATACCATGGACCTCGAGCGCGAGCGCGGCATCACCATCAAAGCCCACGCCGTCCGCCTCAATTATCGCGGCGATGACGGCAATCCCTACCAGTTGAACCTGATCGACACCCCCGGCCACGTCGACTTCTCCTACGAAGTGTCCCGCAGCCTCCAGGCCTGCGAAGGCGCGCTGCTGGTCGTGGACGCATCCCAGGGCGTCGAGGCCCAGACTCTCGCCAATACCTACCTGGCGCTGCACCACAACCTGGAAATCATTCCCGTCATCAACAAAATCGATCTCCCTGCCGCCGAGCCCGAGCGCATTCGCGAACAGATCGAAACCATCATCGGCCTCGACGCGCGCGACGCCGTGCTCACCAGCGCCAAACAAGGCATCGGGGTGCACGAAATACTCGAACACATCGTCCACCTGGTGCCGCCGCCCAAAGGGTCTCCGGACCTTCCGTTGCGCGCGCTCATCTTCGATTCCTGGTTCGACACCTACCGCGGCGTCATCATCCTGGTCCGCGTCGTCGATGGCCGTCTTTATCTCGGGCAGAAGATCCGCCTGTGGTCCAACGGCCAGGTTTACGAAGCAGAAGCGCTCGGCTACCAGGCGCCCAAAGCCACGCCTTGCGACGAGCTTTCCGCCGGCGAGGTGGGCTTCCTCTGCGCCAACATTAAAACCGTATCCGACGCCAAGATCGGCGATACCATCGTCGATCACGAAAACCCCGCTGCCGAGCCCCTGCCCGGTTTCGAGGAGATCAAGCCGATGGTGTTCGCGGGACTCTATCCGGTGGAATCCCACGAGCACAGTCTGCTGCGCGACGCCTTGGAAAAGCTCCGCCTCAACGACGCCGCCTTCAATTTCGAACCGGAGAATTCCGTGGCCCTCGGTTTCGGCTTCCGCTGCGGCTTCCTGGGCCTGCTCCACCTGGAGATCGTGCAGGAGCGGCTGGAGCGCGAATTCAACATCGACCTGATCACCACCGCGCCCGGCGTCCGCTACCGCATCGGCACCACCACCGGGGACGTGATCGAGGTCGACAACCCCACCAAGTTCCCCGATCCGTCCGAGATCAAGCAGATCGAAGAGCCCATCATCGACGCCACCGTCATCACGCGCGAAGAGTATCTCGGCGGCATCCTGAAACTGCTCGAAGAGAAGCGCGGCACGCAGAAGAAGTTCGAATACATCGGCGGCGGCCGCGTAATGCTGACCTACGAGTTGCCGCTCAACGAAATCGTCCTCGATTTCTACGACCGCCTGAAATCCTGCTCCCGTGGCTACGCCTCGCTCGACTACCACTTCTCCGGCTACCGCGTTTCACCCATGGTGCGGTTGGACGTCCTCGTGGCGGGCGAGCCCGTGGACGCGCTCTCCATGATCGTTCACCGCGATTTCGCCTACGAGCGCGGCAAGGAGCTGATTTCCCGCCTCAGGAAGCTGATCCCGCGCCAGATGTTCGAGGTGGCGTTGCAAGCCGCGATCGGCAACAAGATCGTCGCGCGCGAAACCATCTCCGCCATGCGCAAGAATGTCCTGGCCAAGTGCTACGGCGGCGACATCACGCGCAAGCGCAAGCTGCTCGAAAAGCAAAAAGAAGGCAAGAAGCGCATGAAGCGTGTCGGACGCGTGGAGATTCCGCAGGAAGCGTTCCTCGCCGTCCTCAGAGTGGGCCAGACCGACGCCGAGGAATAAACGCCTGCATGGCGTTTGAGCCACACCGCACGCACGTTCAGATAGGTAAGAGACAATAGATTGCGAGTCCATAGTTGGCGGGAGTTCCCAAGGAGCATCAATGTCGCGTCCTCCTCGCCCCACGAGTGCAACTGCGCGATTGCCGCCCTTGGATCGCAAACCGAACACCCGTGCCGTCCAGACCGTCCAGCTCCTGGAGGTCACGCCGCACGAGGTCGTCGCGCTGAAGCCCGCCGGCTTGGCCAGCGAGCTCCCGCGCGATCCGGCAGCCGACTCGCTCGTGCATCGTCTCGCGGCGCAGGGATTTTCTGGCCTGCGACTCGTGCACCGGCTGGACGCGCCATCCTCCGGACTGATGCTGGTCGCCCGCTCGGCCGAGGCCGCAGCCCACTATTCCCGGGAAATTGCCGCGCGTCGCTGGCACAAGTGGTATGTCGCCCAGGTCGCGCTCCCGTGCTCGAAGGCCGTGCAACTCGTGGGGGCTCACAAATCGTACCTGAGGGTCGACGGCCCTTCCGCCCGGGTTGTCCGCGCAGGCGGCAAGCCGTCGTTTCTGAACGTGACTCTGGCCACTCCTGTGCCGGATGTCCCCGGCGAGAGTCACTTGCTCGTCGAGCTTCGCACCGGCCGCCTCCACCAGATACGAGTGATGCTGGCGCATCGGGGAGCGCCCCTCTCAGGCGACGTTCGCTATGGCGGCCCATCCGGGCGGACGATGTATCTCGAGCACGTGATCCTCGCGGCGCGGACGTTTGCGTCCCTCCACTGGCGCGTCTGGCTGGCGGCAGCCCATCCCGGCCGGGTGCAGTGGGCGCCTGCTTTGTCCGATGCGGTGGACGCCCGAGTGCGCGCCCTTTCCGCCTCGCTCGCACCGGACTGCCTCAGATCCTAGACGTCACGGCGTGAACAGCACGGCGGCCACGCGGCCGGACTCCCTGACGTCGACAGGCCAGGGCGGGAGAGGTTGCCACGCGGGCGCACAGCCGAGTGCCTTGGTGACGAGCCGCGCGAGCGCGCCCTTGCCAGCCAGTTCTCGCGTGTTCGACGCGGCAAATACCGCGCCGCCCGGCGCCAGCACGCGGAGGGCCGCCTGCACCAGCGCCGGGTAGTCGTCCAAAGCCTTCCACGGTTTCACTCCCCGCCGGCGATCGCCCGCCGCGAAAGTGGGAGGATCGAGGATAACGAGATGGAATCTCTCTTCGCGATGCCTGGCGGCATAGGCCAGATATTCAAACGCATCCATGCGGAAAAAGCGGGCGGCCGAGGGTTCCAAGCCGTTGAGCGCCAGGTTGCGTCTTCCCCATTCCAGGTAGCGGGCCGAGACGTCCACGTTCGTCACGCGCGCTCCCACCGCTGCCAGCGGCGCGGCGAAGGCGCACGTGTAGGCGAAAAGATTGAGCGCGCGCAAGGGCCTTCGCTGCGACAACGCGCGACGGTGCTCCCGGTGGTCGAGGAACAGGCCGGTCGAGTGCCCATCGTAAAGCCGCACTTCGAAGCGCGACTCGTACTCTTGCACCACGAGGGATTCCGGTTGCTGGCGGCCGGCGCGAGGGGCGGCCGCGCGCGATTCGTCGGGCGACCGGCCGCCGAGCTGGCTTCGGTCGCGTGCGAACGGTTTGACGTAGACCGCCTCCAGCCCCGCCGGCGCCATCATATCGAGTGTCAACTGCGCGGCCGTAGTGACCGACGTGTCTGACAGGTGGGCGTCTTCATACACATTCATCACCGCGGCGGGCCCATAGCGATCCAGATAGACGCCTGGCACGCCGTCGCCAGGGCCATCGAGAACGCGAAACGCCGTCACCTCTCCGTCTTCGAAGATTGGCGCGCGCCGCCGCCAGGCTGCATCGAGAGACTCGGCGAACCGGGCCGCCGCAAAATCCATGCGTGGCGGACGCTGGGGCCGTGGCACACGGTCATCGTAGCAAACCACGCCTGAAGAACCGCTTGCTCGGGCGCGATGCGTCCCAGAGCCAACGCCAAGAGTCGATCATGAGCCGGCGAGGCGATGCTGAGTCCGGTCTGCGCGTTATCCGACCAGAGCTGCGGCGAAACGCCAGACCGCGACATGAACGATCGGCGGCTACGCGCCCGAGTGGATTTCACAAAGGCCATGCCATGCCCGCAACGAACATTGATGCTGCAGATCTAAAGATCTACAATTCTGATTCAGGACCGGGCGATATGCGGCCACCGCCATCGGGTTTGAAGGTGACCATCGCCTGTCTAGCGCCTGGGAAGGAGAATGAGAAATGAAGGTGCCTCGTATTCTGCTGCCGTTGGTTTTGTGCCCAACGATTGTTCTTGCGCAGCCCGGCGGGTCCCAACCTGTCGCGCAGCCCGGCGCGGAAAAGTCTTTCGCCCTGCTGAAGAGCCTGGCGGGCACGTGGCAAGGCTCGGTGCAAGCTTCGTCGGATGAGCTTCAGCCGGAGGTGCTGCCGCATAAGGGCAACCCCTGGCCCGCACAGGTTACTCTGCGTGTCACCTCACGCGGCAACGCGATCGTTCATGAGATGTGGAATCCTCAGGTGCCGGACGATCCTGCACGTTATGACCATCCGACAACTGTGTTCTATCTGGATGGCGACCGCCTGATGCTCACGCACTACTGCGACATGGGGAATCGGCCGAGCATGGCGGCCAGGAGTTCGCCCGTTGGGAACACGATCGAATTCGATTTGGTGAGCATCTCCGGCCCGCTAAAGATCGGCTATATGAACCAGGCCATTTTCACCCCGGCCGATGCCAACCACCACGGCGAGGACTGGATGGCCTTGGTCGGCGGCAAGACCGTGAAGTTTCATTTGACACTCCAGCGGCAGCCGCCCGGAAACGCCGGCTCCGGGCAATAGAATTGATCTCATGGTTTTCGCCTCTCGTTCAGAGATTCAGCAACCTTCCCGGCTTGAGCGCCAGCACGAGGGAGAGGAGCAGCACAGCGGGCACTCCAGCGGCATACGCGCCGGCCTTCCAGCCCGAAACTTGCCGCTCAGAGAGCGCTGTTGCCACCAGGAAAGACAATACCGGTAAGTTCAGGACTACGGCTGTTGCAGTCCCCGGCATGTAACTGCGCCTTGAAATCGATAGGGCCAGGTGCGGATATACCGCGTTGGCGAGCACCGCCGCCATGTATCCGAACATCAGGTACGTCCAGAGTGTCTGAGGCCCGGACTTGGCGCTCAGCCATGTTACCGCCAAGGGCAAGGCAGTCAGCGCCGCTACAAAGAAACGGAAAACGCGTGGCGAAACGGGCGTGCGCCAGAAGCCGGTTCGGTTGGCCCACCCTGGAAGCCATAGGGCCTCTTCCAGATTGTGAAGAATGATCACGAACGGGAAGAGCCACTGAAGACTTGCGAACCTCACACCCACATTGTCGTTGGATTCTCATCGCCTATCAACGTCGCCACGCATCCCATGCACAAACCTTACGCGCTGGTCCCCGTGGTGTAATTCTCCAGGATTTCGTCGTCGGTCAGCACTCGGGGGTAAATGGCGACTTCATCCAGTCCGCCGGCGAGCGTCAAGCTCAAGTCGTCTCGCGCTCCGAATCGGACGGGAGCGGAACCCCGCATCGGAGAGATGTTGAACGTCTGGTAGAGCGTCCCTTTGGAGGGTGGCCCGAGTTGCCGCACGCCGTTGCGGTAGATGCTCACACCGGCGGGGGGATCGGTCGTCCAGTCTCCGGGGTCGTAACACGCGACGATGTGAATCCAGACCCCGGGCTGGAGGTTTGGGTCTTCAAAATATGCCCCGGCGCCCTCGCCGCCGGACCGGTTCCATATATAGGCCGAAATCCGATTGGGGCGCTGGTCGGCGTCCTGACTGTAGAAGCGCAGACCCCACTCGTACTGCGAATGCTCGCCCTTCCCCAACCAGTGGATGTAGGGCTGGGCGGTCTGGCCGGGAAACACCAGCGCGTCCGGACGCATCCAGACTTCCACCGTCAGACCAGCGCCGCTTGTGGGCTGGCTGAACGGCGCGCCATCCACATCGGGGAGCTCAACGTAGTCGCCGGAATTGAAGCCGTTCAGACCAATTGCCGTATCGGCGGAGCCGAGATCGCGCCCGGTTCTCCGAGTGTTGGATTTCCATGGTACGCGCCATTGAGACCGTTGCCCGAGCCGTCGCCGGCTGTCGGGCCGTCGGACTCGCCCAAGCGCCAGTAACCAACCGGTCCTATGGCCAGAACCACGGCGCTGTACGGGTCTGTCGCAATGTTGGTCCTTTGAAATGGTGTAGCCATGTTCCCCTCCTGCAGGCAGTGTACACCCAGGATTAGCCGCAGCGTGCGATCCGAAAATACTGGTGGCGAATCGGAGGGAGTCCGCCGGGCGCTACTCCCGTGCCCGCCTGGTTTGTTGCGCTACGGAGGCGCCGAAGCGCCCGGGCGCAATCGCTCTCGCGGAGTTTAATTGGCGCTTTGTCAGGCGGTCACGGGACTAGTGGGAGATCCGCGGAGATCCGACGCCGGATCCGTCCACACTGAAACGACCGTCGCGTACCCTTTGAATAACCTGCGCGCGCTTCGGACGGATCCTCGCTAGCCTGGATCGGAAATGCCTCGGCGCACAAGGCTCGGGACGAAGACGTGCGCCCGCCGGGACGAGGATCCCGCCGGCGACGCACAGCCGACTTGTCGGTCCTGATCCTGAAGTTCCCCCAACGCCGTCTGAGGACGGCAAGCGCCGTGTCTCCGAGGCGAATCCCATTCCCGGCGCTGAACTGCTGCCTTTCACGGAGTAGGCGTGACACCACCGGAGCAATCTCGTCTGTGGATGTTTCCGGCGCCGAGCCAACCCGCGGCGCCGGGCAATCTGCCCTCGCTATGCGAAGCTAAAGCCTTGCTTAGTCATCGGCAGCGTGCGGATCCTTTCGCCCGTGGCCGCGAAAATGGCGTTGGCGGTAGCGGGAATGATCGGCGGGAGCGCCGGCTCGCCCAACCCGGTCGGCGGGTTATTCGATTTCAGGAAGTAGACCTCGACGGGTGGGGCCTGTGACATCCGAAGCATCGGATGCTGATGGTAATTCGACTGCGTCACGCGCCCTTCCTTGAGCGTGATCTCCTGGATCATCTCGCCGAGGCCGTCGATGATGCTGCCTTGCACCTGGTTTTCGGCATTGCTCGGATTGATGATCTGGCAGCCGATATCGCCCGCGACCCAGACCTTGTTCACCTTCACCTTTTTGTTCGCGGTGACGGCGACTTCGGCGATCTCAGCGAAATAACCACCGCTGCTGAAGTGAATGCCGATTCCAAATCCGGTTCCGGCGGGCAGTTTCCGTTTGCCCCAACCCGATCTTTCCACCGCGAGTTGAATCACCGCCGACATGCGGGCCGCGTTCAAGCCCATCGGGCGCGGACCTCGTCCAGCCGTGGGTGCGGCCGGCGCCGCGTTCTTCAATAGATCGAGACGGAACTGCACCGGGTCCTTAGCGGCGGCGTGCGCCAGTTCGTCGAGGAACGACTGCATCACCCACGCGATGCTGTTTGACCCGGGCGCGCGCAGGGCTCCTGTCTTCAGGCCGAGCGGGATGGTGGAGGTTTGCACCAGCAGATTCTCGACGAAGCCTGCGGGAAACTCCCCGGCGTTGACGCCGCCATCATGAACGAAAGCCTCGCCTTCGCCGTAACCGACGAAGTTGTTCTTCCAGGCGACGAGTTTGCCGGTCCGATCGACAGCGCCTTTGAAGAACTGGAAGCCGCCGGACCGGTAGAAGTCGTGGCGCATGTCGTCTTCGCGGCTCCACAGAAGCTTCACCGGCGCGCCGACGGTCTTGGAGATCCACGCAGCTTCGCACATGGAATCGTTGTAGGCGCGACGGCCGAAGCCGCCCCCGGCGCGGACCAGGTGGAGCGTCACGTCAGCCTCGGGCATTCCCAGGAGGCGGGCGACGGAAGTGCGTCCCGGCGCCGGGAACTGGCTGCTGGTCCAGATTTCAAGTTTGCCGTCATGGTAGTGGGCGGTGCAGTTCTGCGGCTCCATGGTGGCGTGGGCGATGAACGGGAACTCGTAGCGCGCTTCCAGCACCTTCACGTCATCACGCCGGAACGCGGCCTCGGCGTCGCCTTCTTTGCGCTGCGTGTGGGCGGAGGGCGCGCTGCCCAGTTCATCGGCCTTCTTCACGTTGGCGGCGCTGTCCTGCGACGCCCATTTGCCGAGATCCCATTTCACTTCGAGCTTCCGGCGGGCGCTTTGCGCGGTCCACCAGCTATCTGCGACGATGGCTACGCCGGCTTCGAATCCCGGGCCCTCGAAGAGGTAGTTAGGGTACGGGTTGGTGGCGGGGATGCCCTCGATGACGAACGCGTGTTTTACGCCCTTGATGGCCTTGATGGCATCGAGATTGGCGCTGACTACCTTGCCGCCCAGCACGGGCGTCTTCTCGAAGACCGCATACAGCATGCCCGGCACGGTTACGTCGATGGCGAAGAGCGGTTTGCCGGTGGCGATCTGTTTGTTTTCGGCGCCGAGCGTAGTCTTGCCGATGATCTTGTAATCCTTCGGGTCTTTGAGTTTGATAGAGGCGAATGCGGGCGCGGGCAGAGAAGCCGCTTTGGCCGCCAACGCGCCGTAACCCAGCGTGCGGTTGGACGCCTGGTGGTGAACCACCCCGGAAGCGGTGGTGCATTCTTCCGCGGGGACGCTCCAGTTCTGCGACGCGGCTGTGATCAGCATTTGCCGCGCGGCTGCGCCAAGGCGTCGCATGGGCTCCCAGTTGCCGGGCGTGGCTGAACTCCCGCCCGTGATCTGCCCGCCGTACTGCGGGCCGACGCCCGAACGCACAATATGCACGGCCTTCCAATCCACGCCGAGCTCTTCAGCGATCAACATGGGCAGCAGGTTGAGGGCGCCCTGCCCGAGTTCCTGGTTCTTGGCGACGATGGTGGCTGTGCCGTCGGTGGCGATCGTAATGAAGTCCTTGGGGGACAGAGGTTCTTGCCCGCCGAAGCCTTGCGCATTCAATTCGCCCTTCGGATAAATGCCGAGCATCATGCCGCCGGCAGCCGTCGCCGAAGCCCGCAAGAAAAATCGCCGGTTCATCTTCATCGCTCCTCCTCGTTCTTCACTCTCGCCGCGACGCTGGTCTTAGCGGCCAGTTGCGCTGCCTGGTGGATGGCGGCGCGGATTCTCAGATAGGTTCCGCAGCGGCACAAGTTGCCGTTCATCGCCGAATCGATATCGGCGTCGGTAGGATGCGGCGTTTTCTTGAGCAGCGCCGCGGCGGTCATAATCTGCCCAGCCTGGCAGTAGCCGCACTGGGAGACATCGAGCGCGTCCCACGCCGTCTGTAGCGGATGCGATCCATCGGCGGAGATGCCTTCGATGGTGGTGATGGACTTGCCGCTCGCGTCGGCCACCTTGGTCACGCACGATCGCCGCGCCTCGCCATTGACATGCACGGTGCAGCAGCCGCAGAGTCCCATGCCGCAGCCGAACTTCGTGCCTTTGAGGTCCAATTCATCGCGCAGCACCCAGAGGAGCGGGGTGTCGGGATCGCCATCGAACTGTCGCGGCTTGCCGTTTACGGTGAGCTTGATCATGTTTCGTCTTCCTTTGCGTCGCGACCTCTGTTTTTAGAGATCAGCCCTCTTACCCGATTCCGTCGCCAGCTTCATCACATCCAGCCGGGCCTTCCACGCATCCGGGCCGGCGCCGGCCGTGCCATCCGGCCGGAATTGGAAGATGGAATCTTTCTTCGGATCGTGACGCGGCCAATTCGGCAGACCGGGGCCGTTCGGATCGCCGGTCCTGGCGAAGTTGACCCAGTAGCTTTGCGCCATCCGCGAGACTGCCTGATCCTCGGCGGAGATCGTCGAGCCGGGGCGCGCCGTCAGAGTGCCGAACACGAAGCCGATTTCGCCGCCGTGTGGCGCCCCCATTCGCGCTTGGGCCTGCATCGCGCTCTGCACGTAGGAGAACCGGTAGCGATAGACCGGCGAACCGTTGGCTGCGAAGGCATCCGCGGCGAAGCGGGCCGGCTCGGCCTGGCCGAAGTCGTTGTTGGCGCGCGAGACGAGGGTGGGCAGATCGGTGGAGCCGTCGGGGTCGTAAGCCGCTTTCGCTTGTTCGCTCCACTGGCCGAAGCGGGCGAAGAGCTGTTCCTTGGTGGTGGCGCGAACGCGGTTGCCGGCGGTATCGCCGCTGTTGCTTCCGAGCATGAGCGGAATGCGCGGCTCGTGCCTGGCTTTGTAGGCGGTCTCGGCCGTCTCGGTGATCAGCTTGCCATCGAGGATGGGCGTGGTCTCGTAGTTCGGCGTGTTCGCGCCCGGTTGGGGCTGGGCGCCACGCAGCACCTGATCGGCGCTGAGGGCGCGCAGACTGGCCATCGCCGCCTGGTCCGTGCCCTCGATTCCCATCGAACGCGCGAACTGGATGCCGATGGTTTCGGCCGACACGGGATAGTTGGGATCGGCGCCGTCGGCGCGCATGGGCCGCGCGGTCAGCACGCTATCGCGCGAGCCACCCGATTCGACGATCGCTTTCTGGAACAGGCCGCGGGCCATGGGCGAAGCAATCATGCTGTGTACTGAGACGCCGCCCGCGGAAAATCCGAAAATGGTGACGTTGTTGGCGTCGCCGCCTAATGCGGCGATGTTGCGCTTTACCCATTGCAGCGCCGCGATCTGGTCCATGTACGCGTAATTGCCCTTGGTCTCATCCGGGCGCTCCCGGCTCAACGCGGGGAAGGCAAAGAAGCCGAAGCGCCCCACGCGGTAGTTAGCGGCGACCAGGATGAGTCCCTGTTTGGCGAACTGGGTACCCGAGGTGCCGGGCATGGAACTGGAACCGCCCGTGAACCCGCCGCCGTAGATCCAGAACATCACCGGCAGCTTGGCTCCGGGCGCGGCGTTGGCGGGAGCCCACACATTGAGATACAGGCAATCTTCTGATGCCGCGCGCCCGGGAGCGGCGCCTGGCCCCGGGGGCGGGCCGAAGCGGCCTTGCATGCAGTCCGCGCCGAATTCCGCGGCTTGACGCACGCCGGTCCACGGCGCTGCCGGTTGAGGCGGACGCCACCGCAACTCGCCCACGGGAGGCGCCGCGAAGGGAACGCCTTTATAGGTGACGACGCCATCTTCCACGACGCCCTGCAATTGGCCGCCGTCGACTTTCACCGCGGCAGGCGGCGCGGCGTTGCCGGCCATCGCCGCCAGTCCCAGCAGTACGGCGCCGGTCCAGACTCCTGGCTGACATGACTTCAGAAAACGCTTGCCTACCATTCCTAGTCTCCTATGATGTTTTGTCTACTCCGAAGTTGTCA
>Ga0335081_10003597_pt1 | contig 24386 bp, 21 predicted proteins | sample Lox_Sample_35_FD_206713 | JGI IMG/M metagenome (GOLD analysis project Ga0335081, IMG submission 206713) | Soil microbial communities from Loxahatchee National Wildlife Refuge, Florida, United States - Lox_Sample_3.5 | ecosystem: Environmental > Terrestrial > Soil > Wetlands | place: USA...
GTCGGCATTGTGATGGACGAAAGCTTCAGCATGGCGCCCAAACGTCTCTCGGTGATTACGGCGGCAAAGACGTTTGTCGAATCGAGCAATCCTGCGGATGAGGTTTTCGTTCTCCACTTCAACGACAAAGTGACGCGCGGCCTGCCGGAGCCGCAACTCTTTTCGGGGGATCCCGAGCGGCTGTCGAAGGCCTTGCAGCGCGGCGTTCCCGAGGGCAAGACAGCCCTCAACGACGCGGTCATCGAAGGTCTGCAGCAACTGGAACTCGGCAAGTTCGATAAGAAGGCGCTGGTGCTCATCAGCGACGGAGGCGACAACGCCAGCCACCATACCCGCGGCGAAATGGTGGATGCCGTGGTGAAAAGTTCCGCCACGATTTACACCATCGGACTCTACGAGCCCGACAACCCGGATCGCAATCCGGGCATATTGCGCGAGCTGGCCAGGATCAGCGGAGGGGAAGCCTTCTTTCCCGCGACCCCGCCGGATACCATTCCGGTGTGCCGGCGGATCGCGCGGGACATCCGCGCCCGTTACACCATCGGGTACGTGCCGCGGAGTGAAGGCAACGCCGTGCGGCACATCCATGTGCGCGTGGACGCACCGGATCGCGGCAAACTGACCGCCATCACCCGCAACAGCTATCGATATGACGAAATACACACCCAGAAGAAGTCGAGCGCGGCGCTGGATTGAGAACATCCTGCTGCTGGCGGGCGTGGCCGCACTCGGCGTGTGGGTGTGGGCAATCGCTTCGAAGGCCGTCTACCAGGACTGGGCCAACTGGGTCTTCGACCAGCAAACTCGCGGTGAGACCGCGACCTTGCGAGAGTACCTTCGCGGCAAGTTGGGCCTGGCTTGCGCACAGAAGGAGCAATCGCCCTCCCTGCCCCCGCTGGTCTCACCAGCCGCGCCTCCAGTATCGCCGAATGCCAACGGGAAGAAAAAGGATCTCCTGCTGGGCCGCCTTTCGATTCCACGCCTGGACCTGGAAGCGATGGTGCGCGAAGGAGTGGACGAGAAGACCCTGGGTCTGGCTCTAGGCCATATTCCGGGCACTGCGCTGCCCGGGGAGAACGGAAACGTGGGCGTAGCCGGGCACCGCGATACGCTCTTCCGGGGATTGCGCAAGATCCAGCGAAACGATCTCATTCGTTTCGAAACGTCAAGCGGTAGCCACGAGTACCGGGTGGAGAGCACCAGGATCGTCACGCCGAAGGACGTGGGCGTATTGGCGTCCCACCAGTCGCCCGAGCTCACGCTTGTCACCTGCTATCCGTTCTATTACGTCGGCTCCGCCCCCGACCGGTTCATCGTGACCGCGCGCGAAGTGACTCCGCCGGCGTCCGAGTCCTCGGCGGTGTCCCCACCCACTCCCACTCCGACTCCCGCCCCGACTCCGGAGCCTGCAGTCGCCGCCGTCAGTCTGGAGAAGCCGCCTGTGGCCCCCGCGGGCATTTTGAAAGCCGCCCGCAGACCTTCCGTCCGAGGCGTTTCCCTCGAGATCACCAAGGACCGCAGCCGGCAACTTGCGCCCGGAATCTCGATGGGCGTCACCGGCATCAGTTCCGGACGCCAGCGTGTAGACGGCTGGATGTGGGTAATGCCGGACCGCCACACCATCTGGTTGCACGCGCGCCGCACCCACGACCCCGTCTTCTTCTACCGCCGCTCGGACGGCCACATGCACGAGCTGGTGATCACCTCGATCGCCAACAATTCGGTACGGGTCTCCCTGCAATAGATGCTGCAGATGTGGCGCAGGCACTCCTGCCAAAGGCACTCCTGCCAAAGGCACTCCTGCCTGCCGGACGTGCAGAGTGTCGCTCGCGGCCGAGGGTTTTCGAGGTAATGTGTGGCGTCAGGAGTCCAATTTAGCCTCCGGACGCCACAATCTTAACTACCTTTAATGGATGGAAGTATCCGAGCCGCGGGCGCGAATCGACTCGACCATGATCGTATTGCCGTGGCGTGATCCATAGATCACCACCGGCATATCGCCATTCCGGTCGCGCTTCAAATCGCCGTGTTGGAACGCTGCTTCTGCCTTGTCGTTGCCGGCTTGATCGAGCATCCGCACTCTCCCATTGGTGTGAACCGCGAAGCTGGTGGTCGAGCCCTGCGGGGCGCACCGCACCCACGACTTTTCACCGGACTGCGACTGATTCTGGTTGTAGCAGCCGGCATCCATCAATTGCCCTCTGTAGACCACCGGGGCGCCAAAGCTGAGCGCCGCGGCGAAACACAGAAAGGCTCCGCATTTCAAAATAGTTCTCATATTCTTTCTCCCCCCTTGGGAGGTCCGGTCAGGCACAGCCTGCCCAAAGGAGAATGTGCAATCCCGGGGCCATGGATGGAATCGCCCAACCAAGCCCGCGATACACCGCGCGCTACAATGCTGATGTATGCGCGGCTGGCTCTTCCTCATGCTGGCTTCTCCGGCGATCCTCTCCGCCCAGAAGCGGCCGTTCGACGTGAACGCCATGATGGAGCTGAAACGGATCGCCGATCCGCAAATCTCTCCCGACGGCCGGTGGGTGACGTTCACCGTACAGTCTGTCGATGTCGCCCCCAACAAGAAGCCGATGCAGGTGTGGAGCGTGCCGCTCGATGGGGGACTGCCGCGCCAACTGACGCACGACGGAGAAGCCAACCAGCGGGCGCGCTGGTCGCCCGATTCGCGGCGTATCGCGTATCTCTCCGACCGCTCCGGTTCTTCGCAAATCTGGCTGATGGACCCGGACGGCGGCAACGCCAAACAGGTGACCAGCCTTCCCACCGAAGCCGACGGCGTGCTCTACTCTCCCGACGGCAAGAACCTGGTCTTCACAAGCGAGGTCTATCCGGATTGCGGCCCGGACAATGCATGCAATCAGAGGAAGCTCGATGCGGAAAAGGCCGGCAAGGTCCGGGCGCGAATCTACACAGACCTGCTCTACCGCCATTGGAACGCCTGGGAATCCGCGCGGCGCAGCCACCTGCTGGTGGTTCCGGTTGGCGGCGGCGCGGCCAGGGACCTGACCCCGGGCTCGCACGAAGTGCCGCCGTTCTCGTTGGGCGGCCCCGACGACTACGATATTTCGCCTGACGGCAAAGAAGTCTGCTACTCGATGAACGTTGACCCGGTGCCAGCCACCAGTACGAACTCCGACCTGTACGTAGTGTCGATCGATGGCGGCGATTCGCGGCGGATCACCGCCACCCCTGGCGCGGACGTGAGCCCGCACTACTCGCCGGATGGCAAGTACCTCGCCTGGCGCGCGCAATTCCGGGCGGGATACGAGAGTGACCGGTTTCGCCTGATGGTGCTCGAACGAAGCACCGGCAAGGTCAACAACCTGACCGATTCGCTGGACCGCTGGGTGAACAGTTTTACCTGGTCCCCCGATTCGGCAAACCTGTTCTTCACCACCGCCGACCGCGGCCGCCAGGCGATCCAGTTGATCTCCGTGAATGGCGGCGCCGCGCGGATCGCCGCCGCGGGCGACACCGAGCTCGACGACATGCAGTTGACGCACGACGGCAAGACCATGGTCTACACGCAGCAGACCGGCGTCTCCCCCATCGAGATCTATCGCGCTTCGTCTTCCGGAGGCCCGGCCGTGGCGTTGACGCGCCTCAACGACCCCGTGCTGAATGCCTGCGAGCTTACACCGCTCGAAGATTTCTGGGTGGAGACCGCGGATGGCGCGCGAGTTCAGAGCTTTGTGGTGAAGCCGTACGGGTTTACGCCCGCGCGAAAGTGGCCCGTCCTGATGCTGATCCACGGCGGGCCGCAAGGCAACTGGGGCCATAGCTGGACGTACCGCTGGAATGCCCAGGTCTTCGCCGCCGCCGGTTACGTGGTGGTGATGCCCAACCCGCGCGGTTCCACGGGGTACGGCCAGAAGTTTATCGACGAGATCAACCAGGATTGGGGCGGCCGCCCGTTCGACGACATCATGGCGGTGACCGACAAGGTAATCACCCTGCCTTACGTTGACCCTGCCCGCATGGTAGCCGCGGGAGGTTCCTACGGCGGCTACATGGTCGATTGGATGCTGGGGCACACCCAGCGCTTCAAAGCGCTCATCACGCACTCGGGCGTGTACGATCTGACCAGCGAGTTCGGCGCCACCGAGGAGTTGTGGTTCCCGCTTTGGGAGATGGGCGGCACGCCTTGGGACAAGCCGGAAGATTACGCCCGCTGGTCGCCCAGCCACTACGTCAAGGATTTCCATACCCCCACGCTCGTGATCCATGGCGAGCTGGATTTCCGGGTGCCCTACACGCAGGGGCTGCAGCTTTTCACGGCCCTGCAGATGCAGAAGGTGCCGTCCAAGCTGCTGGTCTTTCCCGATGAAGGACACTGGGTATTGAAACCGCAGAACAGCCTGCTCTGGTATAAAACGTTTATTGATTGGATCGATTCCTGGGTAAAAAAGTGAAAGTCATCATTGCAGCGGTCCTCCTGGTGGTCATCGCGATTGTTTCGCTACTGGTGATGTCCGGACACACGGCCCTCACCGTAAATCCCGCGGTCAAGGTGATTGGCGTGAGCACGCCGGTTTCCGTGACCCTGACCAACCCCCACGGCGTGCGACACGTGAGCGCCTGGCTGGAACAGGGCGGGGCGCGCTATCCTCTGTTCGACGAGCGATCCAGCTCCAGCCGGATCTTCTGGAGCCGCCACCAGTCTCCGCGGAATGTGAGCTTCGAAGCCGGAAAGAACAAGGCGCCGGCATTGAAGGAAGGCCCCGCAAAACTGACGGTGGAAGCCGTTTCGAACGATTTCCGGGGCAGCACGGATGCGGCGTCGTACGATCTCAATGTGGTGCTGGCGCCGCCCCGCGTGGTCGCCGACGGTTTCCAGCATTACGTCAATCAGGGCGGGATGGAACTGGTGGTGCTGACTCCGGGCGGGTCGTGGACAGAAGCGGGTTCCAAGGTCGGCAAGTACACATTCCGAAGCTTCCCCCTGCCGGGCACTTCGGACCAGCGCTTCTCGATGTTCGCGTACCCGTGGGATCTGTCGCCCGAGGTCGTGCCGGAAGTTTATGCGCGCAACATGGCCGGCACGGAAGCGGTCGGCCGCTTTTCGTTATTCAAACTGTTTCCCAAGAAGTTTCGCGTGCGCGATTTCGAATTGACCGATGCCTTGATGCAAAAACTGGTGACCTCGGTGGATCCCACCGGCCAGTTGGCGCCGGGGCCCGACCTGCTGTCGCGATTCCTCAAAATCAACGGAGAATTGCGCCGGAAAAACAACCAGCAGATGGCCGACCTGCGTTTCAAGACCGAGGAGAAGATCCTCTGGAACGGGCCGTTCATCCACTACGGCAAGGAAGAGGCGGTTTTTGCCGATGTCCGCAATTACATCTATCACGGCAAGAAGGTGGACCAGCAGGTGCACCTGGGCTACGATCTTTCCGACGTTCAGAATGCCCCGGTAAACGCCGCCAACGACGGCCGCGTGGTGTGGGCTTCGGATCTCGGCATTTACGGAAACTGCATCGTGCTCGATCACGGCTATGCGCTGCAATCGATTTACGGGCACATGCGGCAGATCGACGTGAAGGTCGGGGACATGGTGAAGAAGGGCCAGAAGATGGGCATCGCCGGAGAAACCGGGCTGGCCGGCGGAGTCCACGTGCACTTCAGCATGCAGATCGACGGCGTGCAGACGAACCCGCGCGAGTGGTGGGACGAGCACTGGATCCACGACCGGATCCTGAGCAAGCTCGATCCCTCGCGGGCGGCGGCCAAGACCGATACAAGCGCGGTCGAGCCTGCACCCCGAGCCAGGCGGAAGAAGCGGTAACAATGAACGCGGATGGGACTCGCCTTCTCGATTGGAAATGCCGGTTTCGGCGGCGGGCGCCTGCGCAAGACGCTGCTCAAACACTTCGGCCTGCCCCCTGGCGACATCGTGACGGCGGGCCGCCAGTTTCCGATCGCAGCAAGAGTGGATGTCCAATTCGCAATTGAAGATCTGTTGCGAAGCCGGGCCGGGACGAAGCTGCTCGGGATCGTGTCGCCAAATCCCCACGAGCCGCCCACCCTCGCCCAAGCCCTCGGCCAGAATCCCTTCGCACTGGACGCGGGTCCGCTTCAGCACGACGAGATCGACGTGGGAGAGACGACTCCCGTGCGCTGCCTGAAAAACGGATTGTGGCTGTCGCGCGAAAACGATCTGCTGCTGGCCATTCTGATGGCGCCGGGGGGCCGCTTTGGACTCTACTCCGGCGTGCAGGTCGAGATTGCAACGCCGGTCGGCGAACCGGGCGCACTGGTCTCCCAGGAACTCTTTCGCCAACTCGAACTTCAGGTGGCCCAAAGCCGAACCGATCGCGGGCGCGTCATCTCACTCGAAGGACAGATCCATCCCATGGGCGGCGGCAGTATGGTCAAAGTCCATCGGCTCTCGAAAGTAAATCGCGAAGATGTCATCCTGCCTCACAAAACCCTGGCGATGCTCGACCACAATGTGGCTGGATTCATCAAAGCGCGGGACCAGCTCAAAGCTCTGCAGCTTCAGGCGCGGAAGGGGCTCTTGTTTTATGGCCCGCCGGGGACGGGCAAGACGTACACCATCCACTATCTGGCTTCGCAAAGTGCCAAACCACACCACCTTGCTGGTCACCGCCGAACAGGTTGCTTTGCTCGGCGAGTATTTCACGCTGGCGCGGTTTCTCCAGCCATCGATCATGGTGATCGAGGATGTGGATCTGATTGCCCCGGAACGTACTCACATGCATGGCCCCTATGAAGAAACGCTCCTGAACAAAATCGACGGTCTCCGCGAGGATGCGGAGGTGCTCTTCATCCTGACCACGAACCGTCCCGACCAAATCGAACCGGCGTTGGTTTCGCGGCCCGGACGCATCGACCAGGCAATAGAGTTTCCATTGCCCGACGAGGAGGGCCGCTCGAAACTCACAAAGTATATGCCCGCGGACTGAGCGTTCCCGACGAGATCATGGAACTGATCGTCAAGCGCACGAAAGGCGTCAGCGCGGCATTCATTAAGGAGCTGATGCGGCGCTGCGCTCAATTCCAGATCGAGTTCTCCTCCGGGGGCGTCCTCACCCGGCAGGCCGTGGATGCGGCAATCGAGGAGATCCTGTTTGCCGGCGGTACGCTGAATCGACGGCTGCTTGGCGGCGAAGGTGCTGAACCGATTCCAGGGAAGATCACTCAGCTCGCGATGTAGCAGATCCGCGCTTTCCGCTCCCTTGTGACGTGGCGGGCACTTGTGCCTGCCGCGCCCCGACTCATCGGGGCGCTTGTCGGGCGTATACAGTGCCAGCTAGCCCTCCTGTTTACAGCAAAGCTAATCGGAACGATAGTTCCATGTCATCGGGCGAGCATCGCGAGTGCCTCCCGGACCGGTTCGCCGAGACCCCCGGGGATGCCCGGCCGGAACGATTCTTCCGGGTACGTGCGCTCCGCAGACCGGTCCTTCGCGGCAGACGCGTGCTGATCCGAAAATCGTGAATATCCTCGGGTGCGGGTTGGCGGTCCAGCTTCCGGACCAGCCTCCGGACCGTCAGCAGCACCGTCCGAGACAATCGCGCGCCCTGACGAATCAGCGGCGCGCGTTCGCCGCATGTTATACTCCAGGTTTATGGCAGTTCGTCCCGCTGCGCATCATCACCATCTTCATCATTCCGTGCGCCGGGCCACGTTCTGATCTCAATCAACCTGAAATTGGAAAGGACGCCCGCCGCAGTAATGGCGGGCTTTTTATTTGCACACGCGATGAAGCTGGACTTCCAAAAGGCTGACGGTCTGGTGACGGCTGTTATCCAGGACCACTCTTCCGGCCGCGTCCTCATGGTCGGATACATGAACGAAGAGGCCTTCCGCCGCACCGTTGAGACAGGATACGCCACGTTCTACAGCCGCTCGCGGCGGAAGCTCTGGGTGAAAGGCGAAAGCTCCGGCCACCGCCTCGCCGTCAAATCGATCTCCACCGATTGCGACCGCGACGCCGTGCTCGTGCAAGTGGAGGCCCTCGGCCCCGGCGTCTGCCACGAAGGCTATCAGAGCTGCTTCTTCCGGCGCCTCGAAGACGGCGACTGGCGCATCTCCGACGAGCGCGCCTACGATCCTGCCGCGGTCTACGGAGAGAAGGCGTGAAACTCAAGCTCGGCATTCCCAAAGGAAGCCTCGAGAACGCCACCATTGAACTCTTCCGCCGCGCCGGCTTCGCCATTACCACCAGCAGCCGATCCTACTTCCCCGCCGTTGACGACCCCGAAATCGAGTGCATGCTGATCCGCGCCCAGGAGATGGCGCGTTACGTCGAAGACGGCATCCTCGACGCCGGGCTCACCGGCCGCGACTGGATCGAGGAGAACGAATCCAACGTGGTGGCCGTCGCCGACCTCATCTACGCCAAGCAAAGCTTCGGCAAAGTGCGCTGGGTCCTCGCCGTGCCCGCCTCTTCCGGCTTCCGTTCCGTCAAGGACCTCGAAGGGAAAATCATCGCCACCGAACTTGTGGCCACCACCAAACGCTACCTCGCTTCGAACGGCGTCAGCGCCAAGGTCGAATTCAGTTGGGGCGCCACCGAAGTCAAACCGCCGGTCCTGGCCGACGCCATCGTAGAGGTCACCGAGACCGGCTCTTCGCTCCGCGCCAACAACCTCACCATCATCGATACCGTGCTCGAATCCAATACCCAGTTGATCGCCAACCACGACTCGTGGAAGGACGAGCAGAAACGGCGCAAGCTCGAAGACATTCGCATGCTGCTCCAGGGCGCCATCAACGCCCTCGGCAAAGTCGGGCTCATGCTCAATGTCCACAAGGACAACCTGCGGGCGGTGCTCAATGTGCTCCCGGCGCTCAAGCGGCCCACCGTCTCGCACCTCAGCGACGAGGAGTGGCTCGCCGTCAACACCATCCTGGATGAATCGGCCGTGCGCGACATCATTCCACGACTGAAACAGGCGGGCGGCGAGGGAATCGTCGAGTACCCGCTGAACAAGATCGTCCCGTGATCCGCATTCTCCCAGGCAAAGACATCGGCCGCCTTCTGTCGCGCAAGGCGGCCAAACTGACCCAGGCGGAGGAGATCGTCCGCCCTATTCTCGACGACGTACGACACCGTGGCGATCGTGCCTTGCTCGAGTACGCCCGCAAGTTCGATGGCTTCGCGCGCAAAAGCGTGCGCGTGCCCGAGGCCGACCTGCGCGCTGCGTGCACCTCGCTCACGCCGGAGTTTCGCTCTGCCGCGGAAACCGCCGCGGCCAACATCCGCGCCTATGCCGAACAGCAGATGCCTCGCGAGTGGACAGCCGAGCAACATCCCGGCCTGCGCCTCGGCCAGATCGTGCGGCCCCTCGACACGGTGGCCGCGTACATCCCGTCCGGCCGATATCCGCTGCCCTCCACGCTCCTCATGACCGTCGTCCCCGCGCAGGTCGCCGGCGTGCCGAACATTGGTGTCGCCTCCCCGAAGCCGGTCGCCGAGGTCTTCGGTACCGCCGGCCTGCTGGGCATCACCTCCGTCTTCGAAATGGGCGGCGCGCAGGCCATCGCCGCCTTCGCCTTCGGAACCCGCACCGTGCCGCGCGCCGACCGCATCGTCGGCCCGGGCAATATCTACGTAGCCGCCGCCAAGAAACTCCTGGCCGGCGAAGTCGGGATCGACTTCGTGGCCGGCCCCACCGAAATCCTGATCGTCGCCGCCGAAGGCGACCCGCGCCATCTCGCGGCCGACATGCTGGCGCAAGCCGAGCACGACGTGGATGCCTCCGCCGTGCTGCTGACCACCTCCCAACGACTGGCGTCCGCCGTCGCAAAAGAGATCGAGCGTCAACTGCCCGGCCTGCCCACCGCCGCGGTTGCCCGAAAGGCCATCGCCCGCAATTCCGCGATCGTTCTGGTGCGCTCTCTCGAAGAAGCCCTCGAGATGGCCAACCGCTTCGCCCCGGAACACCTTAGCATTCCCGACTCCAGCATGCTCGCGAAAGTCCAACACGCCGGCAGTGTGTTCGTCGGCCCGCACAGCCCCGAAGCGGCAGGCGACTATGCGTCCGGCCCGAATCACGTGCTGCCCACCAGCGGGGCGGCCCGCATCCGCGGCGGCCTCTCCGTCACCGATTACCTCAAGGTGATCTCGGTGCAGGAACTGACCGAGACAGCCCTGCGGCGCCTCGCCCCCGCGATCACCACTCTCGCCCGCGCCGAAGGCCTGGAAGCTCACGCCCGCTCGGTGGAGGCGCGCCAACTCCCGGGGGCCCACACCACATGACGAAATCCCCGAAACTCCCGAAGGGCGCCATCAAGCCCCGGCCCGCCGTGCTCGCCATGGATCCCTACTCGCCCCCCACTGCGGGCCGCGCCGGCAAACTGCGCCTGGATTTCAACGAAAACACCGTGGGCTGTTCGCCGCGCGTCATCGCCGCCTTGAAAGAACAACTCGATTCGGCCGCCCTCTCCGTCTACCCCGAGTACGGCCAGGCCAAGCAGACCATCGCCCACTACTTCCACGTCCGTCCCGAACAGTTCGTCTTCACCAATGGCACCGACGAAGCCATCCAGGTCTTCATCAACACCTACGTGGACGATGGGCAGGAAGTGCTCTTGCTCAAGCCGGCCTATGCCATGTATCGTTTCTACGCCGAAGTGGCGGGCGCCAAAATCCGCGAAATAGAGCACCAGGAGCCGGGCCTCGAATTCCCGCTCCAGGCCTTGCTCGACGCCATCACACCGGAGACCCGCGCCGTCATCCTCGCTAACCCGAACAACCCCACCGGCACCGGCGTCTCGCTGCTGGGCATCGAGCGCATCCTGCATCGAGCCCGGAAAGCTGTCGTCATGGTGGATGAGGCTTACTACGAGTTCTCGGGCGTCACCGCGCTCACCGAAATCGAGCGCGTGCCGAACCTGTTCGTCTGCCGCACCTTCTCCAAGATTTTCGGAATGGCCGCCATGCGTCTGGGATGCCTGTTCTCGCACCAGGCCAACGTCGCGCGGCTGCACAAGGCGCAGTCTCCCTACAGCGTCAACTCGCTGGCCATCATGGCCGCCGAAGCCGCCGTGCAGGACACCGCCTTTATTCAGAACTACGTCGCCGAGGTCCTGGCCGCCCGCGAACTGCTCTGCGTCGGCCTCGAAAAGCTCGGCATCCGTTATATTCCGAGTTCGGCGAACTTTGTCCTCGGCTACTTCGGCAAACGCGCCATTCCGGTGCGCGATGCCCTCCGCGAGCGCGGCATTCTCGTCCGCGATCGGAGCTACCAGGCGCCCGGATGCGTCCGCATGACTGTCGGCACGCGCGAACAGACGCGCAGGCTGCTCGCCGCCCTCGAAGAGATCTGGACCCATGAGTAAGCCGCGCTTGATCTTCGACATGGACGGCGTCCTCGTGGACGTCGCCGAATCTTATCGCGAAACCATCGCCCGCACCGTCGAGCACTTCACCGGCACGCCCGTCACCCGCGCCCACATCCAGGAGTACAAAAACCAGGGCGGTTGGAACGACGATTGGCGCCTGACCCACCACATGGTAACCAATGCCGGAGTGAGCGTTCCCTTCGAGTCGGTACAAGCGCAGTTCCAGCGCCTCTTTCTGGGAAGCGGCCCTGACGGCCTGATCCTCCGCGAGCGATGGATCGCGCGTCCCGGCGTCCTCGAAGCATTAAGCGGGCGCTTTCGCCTCGCGATCTTCACCGGCCGCCCGCGCGCCGAAGCGCAACTGACGCTCAATCGTTTCGCGGCCACCCTGACCTTCGACCCCATCATCGCCATGGAGGACGTCGAGAATCACAAGCCGGCCCCCGAGGGCCTTCTGCGAATCGCCGAGCCGGGTTCCTACTACATCGGCGACACGGTTGACGACGCCCGTTGCGCCCGCGCCGCAAAGGTCCCGTTCATTGGAATCGCTGCGCCGGGCAATCCTCTTTATCTCGACCTGGTCTTTCTTTTCCAGGCCGAAGGCGCCTACGCGATCGTGGACGACATCAACTACCTCGAAGAGGTCTTCGCATGACACGTGGCTCGGCCAATTCGTGTGGCGCGGACACTCGTGTCTGCCGTGTCGAGACTCGTCTCGACGCTTTTCGGGCTTTGATCAAAGGTCGCGCCGAACCTCGGCGAATGAAGGGCTCCACATTTGCGCGAAAAAGCGTCCCCATAAGTGGGGACGCGGCAGGCAGGAGTGCCTGCGCCACAGGCAGAGCGTATGAGAACGTCTAAGCTCCAGCGCGACACCAGGGAGACCCGCATCTCGGGAGCCCTCAAGATCGAAGGCCGCGGCAAATACGACATTTCCACCGGCATTCGCTTCTTCGACCACATGCTGGAGCTCTTCAGCAGGCATGGCGGGTTCGACCTCACCCTTCACGCCGATGGCGACCTCGACGTAGACCAGCATCACACCGTGGAAGACGTCGGCATCGTGCTCGGCCAGCTCTTTTCGAAAGCACTCGGCGACCGCAAGGGCATCAATCGCGCCGGGTACTTCGTCCTTCCCATGGACGAAACCCTCGCCGTGGTCGCCCTCGATCTCGGTGGCCGCCCCGTCCTGGTCTACAAAGACCTGGTGAAGGTACGCCTCGTCGGCGACCTCCAAACCGAGCTCGTGGAAGACTTCTTCGGCGGCTTTGCCAACCACGCCGGTGCCAACGTCCACTGCAAAGTCCTCTACGGCCGGTCGAATCACCACAAGATCGAAGCCCTCTTCAAATGTTTCGCGCGCGCCATGAAGTACGCGTGCTCGAAAGACGCGCGCCTGAAAGGCCAGTTGCCGTCAACCAAGGGACTCTTATGATCACCATCATCGACTATGGTGCCGGGAACCTCGCGAGCGTCCGCAACGCGCTCGCAGAAGGCAACGTGGAACACACCATCGTCAATACTCCCGAGGCGCTCCACGGGGCCGAGAAAGTCATCCTGCCTGGCGTTGGCCACTTCGGACAGATGATGAACGCTCTTGACGCGTTGCGGCTCCGCGAGCCACTCGTCGAATACATCGCCGGCCTCGGGCCGTTTCTCGGAATCTGTCTCGGCATGCAGGCATTGTTCGAAGGAAGCGAGGAAGCTCCCGGGGTCAAGGGCTTCGGCATCTTGCCGGGCATGGTCCGCCGCTTTCCCGCCGATGCTCGCGTGCCCCACATGGGCTGGAACCAGCTCGAGGATCGCACCGGATGCGGCAAGGGCCAGCCGATGGAGTACCGGTATTTCGCCCACAGCTACTACTGCCCCGACGATCGCTCCATCGCCTGTTCGGTTTGTACGTACGGCGGCGTCACCTTTATGTCCTCGCTGCAACACCGCAATTGCCTCGGAGTGCAGTATCACCCCGAGAAGTCGGGACCCGGGGGCGTGCGCGAGTTGCGGAGGTTCGCGTGCTAGCCAAGCGCATCATTCCCTGTCTCGATGTCACCGGGGGCCGGGTGGTGAAGGGCGTCCACTTCGTCAATCTGCGCGATGCGGGCGACCCGGTGGAGCTCGCCGACCGCTACAATCGCGATGGAGCCGACGAGGTGGTCTTCCTCGACATCACCGCCTCGAGCGACGCCCGCGAAATCATGGCCGGCGTGGTGGCCCGTACCGCCCGGCGCGTCTTCATTCCGCTCGCCGTCGGAGGCGGCATCCGTTCCATCGCCGACGCCCGCCGCATCCTCCTCTCCGGCGCCGACAAGGTCTCGGTGAACACCGCCGCTGTCCGCCGCCCGGAACTGATCACCGAGCTTTCGCAGGAGTTCGGAGCCCAGGCCGTCGTGCTCGCCATCGATGCACGCCGCCACACCCCCGGGCAATGGCACGTCTTCACGCGGGGCGGCCGCGACGACGAGGGCATCGACGCCGTCGAGTGGGCCGCGCGCGGCGAGGCGCTCGGCGCCGGCGAGATTCTGCTTACCTCCATGGACACAGACGGCGTCCAGGACGGCTTCGATTGCCCGCTTACCCGCGCCGTCTCGCAAGCCACCCACATCCCCGTGATCGCAAGCGGCGGCGCCGGCACCCCCGAGCACTTCGTTCGCGTCCTGACCGAGGGGTGCGCCGACGCCGCCCTGGCCGCTTCCATCTTCCACTACGGCACCTACACCGTGAACCGGTTGAAAGAGGAACTCGACAAGCGCGGCATCCCCGTGAGGTTGCCGGCATGATCATTCCCTGCATCGACCTCATGGATGGCAAGGTCGTGCAGTTGGTCCAGGGCCGTGAAAAAGCCCTGGAGGGCGACTCGCCCGTCGAAATGCTCCGCCGCTTCGCCGGGTTCCCCGAAATCCAGGTGATCGATCTTGACGCCGCCATGGGCAGGGGTTCGAACGATGGGCTCGTGCGCATGCTGGCATCTCGCGCCGTAACGCGCGTCGGCGGAGGTGTACGAACCGTCGATCGCGCCCAGGCACTCATCGCCCAAGGCGCCCGCAAAGTCATCGTGGGCACTGCCGCGTTCCAGTCCCAGAGCATCAACGCGCCATTTCTCACGGCTCTCTGCGACGCCATCGGCCGCGACCGCATTCTCATCGCGCTCGATTCCAAGGCCGGTCGCATCGTGGTGAAGGGTTGGCAGGAGTCCACGGAGCTCACCGCCGAAAGCGTGCTCCAGTCCCTCGAGCCCTATTGCGGTGGATTCCTCTGCACTTATGTAGACAAGGAAGGCATGCTGCAGGGCACCGACCTCGACTGGTTCGGCCGCCTCCGCCGCGCCACTTCACGGGAGTTGACCGCCGCCGGCGGAATCACCACCCTCGACGATGTGCGCGCCCTTCAGGAAATGGGAGTGCACGCCGCTCTAGGAATGGCGATCTACACCGGCCGCCTGAAGTTGGAAGATTTACGAAAACTGGGCCAGCCGAGTGGCGCCCGGGAATCTGGTGATCTGCACGATTCCGTTGGATAGCGTTGGATAGACTGATACCGGTCCACTTCGCCGCTCCTCCCTGCACTCCGGAGTCAGTAACCGGGCCCGCGTGTCCGGAGCGGCTGCAAGCGCCAGTACGCATCCGCTCCTCTTGACGATTGATTGCGGCTTCGGTGTTGTTTCTTGCGCCTTCTTATCGCGTGAACAATGATCCGTGGAGCCGTGTTTACCAACCGGCTACCGTCCACTATACTTACACCTAAGATGCCAACGTCCCCTAAGCAGTTTCTGCACTCGCCAGCCCAGGAGCCGCATCGCGAACGAACCAAGGCGCTCTTGCGCGACCACCCGGAGCTGCGGCGGCTGATTGGCCGGAATCCCCGCACGGCACTGATGATCCTGGGTTGTGTTTCACTCCATGTAGGGCTGGCCTTTCTGGTACGGGGCGCGCCTTGGTGGCTGATCCTGATGTTGGCGTTCACCGTCGGAGCCTGCGCGAGCCACGCTTTGTGGACGCTGATCCACGAGTGCGCGCACAACCTGGTGTTTGGCAGGACCTACCTGAACACGCTGACTTCGATCATGGCTAATGTGCCGCACCTATTGCCCAGCGCGGTCTCGTTTCAGCGATATCATCTCAAGCATCATGCTTTTCAAGGTGTGTACGAGTTGGATGCCGACTTACCCAGTTATTGGGAGGCCCGTTTAATCGGTAATTCTGCTGTCCGGAAGGCTCTTTGGCTACTGCTGTTTCCTGTTTTTCAGGTCACGCGCCCCCCGCGCCTCAGGGAAATTCGCATGTTCGACCGCTGGATCGTGTTGAATGTCGTGGTGCAGATCGCGTTCGACGCCGCCATTTACATCTTTTTCGGTCCGAAATCGTTTCTTTATCTGGGAGCGTCGTTTTTCTTTTCTGTGGGCCTGCACCCATTGGGCGCCCGTTGGATCCAGGAACACTACCTGCTGGCCCCTCCGCAGGAAACCTACAGTTACTATGGCTCCGCCAATCTGGTGGCGTTCAACGTGGGATACCACAATGAGCATCACGACCTTCCATCAGTCCCGTGGAACCATCTTCCGGACATCCGAGACGCCGCGCCGGAGATGTACGATTCGCTGGTGCACCACAGTTCGTGGACCAGGTTGCTGCTGAAGTTCATTTTCGATCCGGGGATTTGCCTGTTCTCGCGACAGGTACGCACCGAAAGAGGCCGCCTGGCGCCGAACGCCGACTTCAATCCAGATGTCGAATTCCTCGAAGTTCCCCCGACTGCTTAAGAGAGCCGAAGAATCGTATGAATACCGGGAGCTGAGCCACATGTCATAAACCAGGCGCTTGAGGCAGCGCGACGCGGGACACGCTCAAAGAAAAAGGCGCGGCTGAGGCCGCGCCTTCTCGACCGTGACCAGTCTTCGCTTTAGAAAGTAAAATGAGCGAAAATCTGGAGGAACCGCGAGTTGCTGCTGTAGAACTGGTCGAAGCGCCCGAAGAGCGGGTCGCTGGGAACCAGATCATTGCGGGCATTCGTATAGCCGCGGCTGGCTACGTCGTTGAGGTACCCGCCGGTATATTGGGCGTGGTTCAAAAGGTTGTAGAAGGAGGCGCCGACATCAAACGAACGGTGTTCGGTTATGGTGAAGCGCTTCTTCAGGTTGAAGTCGATGTTATTGATCGGGTGAAGCGGGAACGTGTTGCGGCCGCTGTTAGCGAGTGCGCCGACGCCTGCGACCACGTAGCGGGCGTTCGGATTGTTTGCTACGTAGGCCACGATGGCGGAGGCGCTGGTCGTCGGCTGGCCCGTCGAGCTGTATCCAGTGACGCCGCTGCCGAGATTGCCGGCTCCCGCTGGGTTGGTGATGACTCGGTCGCCCGCGCTATCGCCGTTGCGGTTAGAATCGATGCCGCTCTGCACGGTCGCGAACTCGGGCGATTCGTAAGTGTAGGTTCCGGAGATATTCCAGTTACCGACCAGGTTCTTCATGAACCAGTTGCCGCCTTTAAACGGCCGGAACTCATAGATCGGCGTGAAGGTGAAGCGCTGGCGGCGGTCCAGGGCGGACGTAGACCAATCGGCCTTCAGATTCTGGAAGTCCTGGGCCCGGCGCGGCGTCAGATATGTGGAAAAGTTGGTCGCCGTAGCATCGTCCTCGTTGTGGCTCCAGGTGTAGGCCGCGATGTAAGACAACCCGTGGGCGAAACGACGATTGAGCTGCACGGCAAGTCCGTGATACGTGGAAGTCGCTTGCGGCGCGTAGCCGACGATATTCGAGAACGATCCTTTGCAGGCGAGATCGTTATAGTACAAGCTCGCGGTTCCGCACGGGACGATATTCGACTCGACCTGCGACAAAGTCTTGGTCAGGCCGGCCAGCGTTGCAGCGCTGGGCAGGCTGAAGTAGGTCGGAATGAAATTGCTGGGGTTGATTTCCGCTCCCACGTTCAACCGGGTCTGGTTCCACAGGTGGACGCCACGAGTGCCCGTATAACGAACTTCCAGGGTGTAGTCCTTTGCAAACACATGCTGGACGCCGAGGGTCCAGGTGAGTCCGTAGGGCCGCTTGCCGCCGAACGTGTAAGACGCGATCGGCCCAAGAGCTCCAACCGGGTCGGTGGGCAACGGGACGGCGGTACCGGGGAGGCCGCCGCTCGCCAGGAAGCCGGTCGGCGCGCATTTAGGGCCTGGGCAATCGTTGGTCTGTTGGAAGTAGGGCGGCGCGGCGTTGGAGGTCAGGTTGGAGTAGACCAGATCGTAGGCCTGTGCGAAACCGCCGCGAATCGACCAGGCACCCGTGGGTCCGGGTGAGTAGGCAAACCCGAGACGGGGCGCGAAGTTAGTATTGTCGTAATACGGACGGCCGAAGTTGATACCGGAGATGCTGCTGGCCGGCGCACTGGCCACCTGATAGCGTGATGCCACCGGAACGGTCGCATATTCGTAGCGAACTCCGAGGTTCAAGGTGAGATTGCTGCGGAGGCGGATGTCATCGTTGGCATACCCGGCATACTGCAGGAAGCCGACCGGATAGCTGGTCGCGCCCGCGCTCCGTTCGCCGAGCACATCCGGAGCCTGGTCGGTGAGGAACAGCTCGAGGGTGGAGTATTCGTAATTTCCGGTGACGCGCTGGATGAAGTAGTTCGACGCGATCATGTCGATGAAGTCGCCGCCCACCTTGATGGTGTGCCGTCCCATGACCTTCGAGAGGTTGTTGGTGACCTGGAAGAGGTTCTGGATGGAACCGGAAGGACCGACAGGCCCCCAACTCAGGCCGTTCAACTCATCGATCTGGAGCACCGGAAAGGCGTCGAGGCCCGGGTAGGTCTCTGACGTTCCGGGCAGTTGGTTGAAGTTGCGGCTGAAGGAGGTGCGGAACTCGTTCTGCAACGTCGGACTGAAGTTGTGGAACTCCGAGACATTGAAGGCGTAGTTATTGTTCGGCTGACTTGCATTGAAGGTTGGAACCGTGGCGGCAACGATGCTGGACTGCTTGTTATAGATCCAGCGTCCGCGCAGTTGGTCGCTCGTGCTCATGTTGTAGTCGATCGAAACCAGCGCGTTGTAGTTGTTGGTGTAAACCGGGTTGTTGAACGCGATCGAGCCGATCGGGATGTTCTGACCAAGAACACTGACTGTACCCTGGTCATTGGCGGCAGCGGCCGGAATGTACTTCTGCATATCCTGCAGATTGGTCTTGCTGATCCCGGCGAGGCCGCCCAACTGCGAATAGCCCGCGCCGGTCGGCGCATACAGAGGCGCCCCCGGCACAGCGGCCTGGCCGATGGGGTTGTACTCGAAATTTCCGAAGTAGAAGAGCTTGTTCTTGAAGATCGGGCCGCCAATGGTCGCGCCGAGGCGGTTGTTATCGTAGCGGGGAAGCGACGTCAGGCCCTGCGTCCAGAAGAGGGAGTCGACGGCGTTGAGCTTGCGGTTCTGGAGGTATTCGTAGAGGTTGCCATGCACCTCGTTGGTGCCGCTCTTGACGATGGCCGTAAAAATACCCCCCGATCCGCCGCCGAATTCCGGTGAGAACTGGTTCTGCAGCAGGGTGAACTCGGCGATCGCTTCGTTCGAGGTGCCCATCAGGGGCGCGGGGTTGTAGTAATTGTTGTTGCTGACGCCGTCGAGGAAGAACGAGTTGTTGTCGGGCCTCTGTCCGGAGATTGCCGGACCGAAACCCTGGCCGACGCCACCTGAGGTTGAAACCCCGGCGCCCATCAAGGCCAGATTGTAGATGCCGGAGCCCTGCGCGGTTTGCGGGAGTTCCGAAACCTGCTGGGTGTTGAAGGTGGTTTGGATCTGGGCCGTCGTGGTATCGATGACTGCCGAGGCCGCACTCACTTCGACCGTCGTCCCGACGGCGCCGACCGCGAGTGTCATGTTCACCGTCAGGACGTTTCCTAAGGTGAGTTCCAGCCCGTTCACAGTGGATGTAGTGAATCCGGCGGCGGAACCGGTGAGCGTGTAGCGGGCTACCGGCAGGTTGCTGAATCGGTACACGCCGGAGGCGTTGGTCACCACAGTGGTCTTGACTCCCGTGGCGTCGTTGGTCGCGATAACCGTCGCCGCTGGAATGGCCGCGCCGCTGGGATCGGTGATGGTCCCGGTCAAGTCGCCGCTGATTGCCTGCGCGAGACCGGCCGTGGGAATGAATAGCAGGATCGCCAGTAGAGCGATCGCGCGGAATTTATTGTGGATGGTAAGTCCGGCGGCGCCGCCCGAGTGTTTAGAAGAGCCTGAGTGCAGGCCCGAAGCAACCGATTTCATGTATCCCCTCTCGTTTGGTCCGAAGGACCGGCCGGACAATCACAACCACTCCGCCTTGATAGGGTCCCCAACAACTATTTCAAGGCCTTAGCTCTCTCGCCCGGCAGTAACTAACCCGCGGTAATTGGATTCCGTTTACGGATTTCTCCGTGAATCTGGGCGTGCCGATAGCAATTTCATCACCAATCTGTTATCGAATGTAAAAATCTTGGATCTTATTGATGAACCATACATTTACAACTCCAGGGTCCGGCCTGATCTATGAATTTCGGTAGAAGTCGCGGTGTGAATCCCAAGCCCCATAGATTCCGAGGCTCTCAAACGGCTACCGCCTTTGCATCAGCTTCAGGTGGATTGAACCGGTCGACTTCGCAGACTCGTTCATGTTGCGACCAAGCGCTGGGGACTTCACCCGTCACGTCGATCAGGTTTTCCCTCACGGCGGGTACGGGACCGGCGGCGGGAATTCGGTCCGGCATCTGTGGTGTGCAGCCTCGAGGCAATTCAAATTGCGAGGGTTCGTACGCTCGCCGCTCCCATGCTAAGCTGTATATGGTCATTGCATCACGTTTTTTGAATCCGCTGGAAGGGCTTCCGACTGCTCGTCATCTCGGCTGTACCATCTTCAGTCAATTCGTTCGTGGTGAGATCGCGAGAAGGAGTAAAGATGAAAGAAACAGGCACCGTAAAGTGGTTTAACGCAGCGAAGGGATATGGTTTTATCCAGCGCGAGAATGGCGAGGACGTCTTCGTTCATTTCTCGGCTATTTCGGCTACGGGATATCGTTCCCTGGACGAAGGCGCTCGCGTTTCATTTATCGTAAAAAAGGGCCCCAAGGGGCTGCAGGCCGAAGACGTAAGCCTCGTCTAAGCTCTCATTCCTGGTCAGGGCAGGCCTCCCGCCTGCCCTTCAGATTTCACTCCCTCCGGGCATTCGCCCATGTTCTCCAACCGACTGCACTGGGACCAACGACCCAACCGCCTGAGCCAGACCATCGAGAACCATCGGCGGAAGGGTGCCGCGATCCTGGATCTTACCGAGTCCAACCCCACCCACGCCGGTTTTACGTACCCGCAGGAGATCGTGAGTGCGTTGGCCGCTCCCGGGATGCTGGTGTATGAACCTGCTCCCGCGGGCCTCGTCTCGGCGCGCCAAGCCGTGGCATCGTATTATGCGGAACGCGGTCAACCTGTGGATCCGTCCCGGGTTCTCCTGACGGCCAGCACGAGCGAGGCTTACGCCTACCTTTTTAAGTTGTTGTGCAATCCCGGCGATGAAGTGTTGGTGCCGCGGCCCTCCTATCCGCTGTTCGAGTTTCTGGCGAACCTGGAATCGGTCGTCGTCCGCCAGTATTCTCTCGCCTACCGGGGCGAATGGACGATCGACCTGGACTCCATCGCCGCCGCGGTCTCCGCCCGTACACGCGCCATCATCCTGGTGAATCCGAACAACCCCACCGGCTCCTATGTGAAGCCTGTCGAACTGGAAGCATTGGTGAAGCGGGCCGCGGGGCGCGGAATTGCTCTGATCTCCGACGAAGTCTTCTCCGATTTCGCGCTAATCCCGGACATCCAGCGGGTCAGCCTCGCGTCGGCGGAGGGATGCCTTTCGTTCTCGATGAGCGGTCTTTCGAAAGTTGCCGGACTGCCCCAGATGAAGCTGGGCTGGATTGTGGTCGGCGGCCCGGATCGCTTGCGCGCGGAAGCCATGGAGAAACTGGAGTGGATCGCCGATACCTACCTTTCCGTCGGTGCGCCGGTGCAGCATGCGGCCGCGCGACTCCTGGAGGCTGGAGCGGCGATACAAGCTCAGATCCGGCAGCGCACCGCGGAGAATCTGTCGGCTGGCCGAACGACGCTTGCGGGCTCGGCGGCCAATATCCTCCACGTGGAGGGCGGCTGGTACATCACGGTGCGGGTGCCCTGCCTCCGGAGCGAAGAAGAATGGGCTGTGGGCCTGCTCACCGGAGAAGGGGTCCTGGTGCAGCCGGGCTTCTTCTACGACTTCGAATCGGAGGCGTTCCTGGTGATCAGCCTGCTTACCAGTCCCGAGGTCTTTCGGGAGGGAGTGTTGCGATTGAGGCGGTATATCGAGCTGGGACAGCGTTTGTTGGGCTGAAGCCAAGGACGCGGCACGAGTGCCCGCGCCACATCGCCGTCCGGAGATCAGCCCGCGGACAGGTATTCGTGCAACAAGCCGTGGAAGTGGTGGACGCCGTTTTCGCGCTTGACCGAGAAGCGCCCTTGGTTGTAGTGGCGGGATGCGAGGCCCTTTTGCGCGGACTCGCAGACCTTGATATCTTCCTGCTGAATCTCATCGCTGAAATTGATGGTGGCCTGGGCTACCTCGCCGGTGTAAGCAAACCACTCGAAAATGGTCAGCGTGCGGCCGGCATCGAGCGGCAGGATCAGATTGCTGCTCAGATTGTCGGGATAGATATTCAGCATGAAGTTCGGGAAGATCCAGTAGTAGAGCGCATTGCGACTGTTGTCGGTGAACTCGTAGCGGCGCGCCTCGGAGCCATCGGCGCACTTGATGGGCGCGATGTGGGACGAGTGGTAGCGAAACGTCTCGACGCGGTACTGCGAGTAGTCCAGTTCGCGCATCAGACCGGGGTGCGCGGCCGGCAGGTGGTAACCCTCCAGGTAGTTGTCGATGTAGACCTTCCAGTTGCAGTTGACGATATAGTCGCGGCGGTAAGAGAAGCGCATCTGGTCGAAGGGACAGCCGAACCGCTCAATTTCGGAGGGTATGGCCGCCAGAACGTCCAAGAGCGGCGGAGCCTGCGGATCCTGATTCACAAACACGAACGGCCCCCAGGTCTCGATCCGGAACTGTGGCAGGCATACCTGCGACCGGTCCCAATTCTCCACTCCCTCGAACTCGGGAGTCGCCAGCAGCCGACCCTCGAGCGAGTAGCCCCACGCGTGATAGGGGCACCGGATCACCTGTGCCTGGCCCGTGCCCTCGGCGAGCAGGGCTCCCCGGTGGCGGCACACATTCGAAAAGGCATACAACTTCCCGTCCCGGGAGCGCGCCGCCAGGATCGGCTCGCCGGCCACGTCGCAGGCCAGGTAGCTGCCGGGCGCCGAGAGCGAATCGGTGCGCCCGACGTACTGCCACGTTCGGCCGAATATCTCGCGCCGCTCGGCTTCCAGAAACGCCGGGTCGGTGTACCAGCGTGCGGGTATGGTGGCGGCCCGCGCGAGGTCGGGGGTGAACGTATAGTCGCTCAGGTCCATGGCGAAGAATATAGCGCATCCGCCAATGAGGTAGAATCGCGAAAGTTCCATCCATATGATCACCCGCTGCCTTCTCGCAAACGCTTTCCTGATGCTCGTTCCGCTTGCCCTGGTATCCCAGCCCGTCGATCCCAACCTGTACGCGGGCATGCGCTGGCGGCTCATCGGGCCGTTCCGGGGCGGAAAGTCCACGATGGTCTCTGGAGTGCCCGGGAATCCCGCGGTTTACTACATGGGCACGGCGGGCAGCGGCGTGTGGAAGACCGTCGATGGCGGCCAGGTGTGGACCTGCGTCAGCGACTCGATGCGGCTGACCGGTATTGGCGCGGTGGCCGTGGCGCCCTCCCATCCGGATACGGTCTATGTCGGAGCATCCACGGCTGGGCCCTCCGCGGGGCTCTACCGCTCTACCGATGGCGGCAGCCACTGGGACCAGGTCGCGCTGCAGGGGCATGCGGTGATGTCTATTGTCATCGACCCGCACAATCCCGGCCTGGTGATGGCCGCCGCAGGGGACACGGGCGTAATGCGCACCACCGACGGAGGCAAAACCTGGACTTCGGTGCTGCCCGATTCGCAGACAGGGGGCGTCTGGCTCACGTTCGACCCGGACAATCCGAAGAACGTCTACGCCGGCACCCGCCCGGTCGCCGCCGGGGGACGCGGAGGGCTTGCGCCGGGTGGCCGGGGGGCTCCACCAGTGACCACGCCTGCGACCGACTCGCAGATCTACCGCTCCACCGACGAGGGCGCCACCTGGAACAAAACCAGCCCGAACGGTCTTCCGGGCGGCAACTTCGGTACGATCTCGCTGGCGGTCGCGCCGGGCACCAACGGTCTGCGGGTCTACGATTATGTTGCCCAGGGCATGTTTCGCACCGACGACGGCGGCGAGCATTGGATGCGTGCGAGCGACGATCCGCGACTGATCGGCGGCGGGCAGTTTCATGACGTGATCGTCGACCCGCGCAATGCCAATATCCTGTTCGCCACACAGACGTCGCTGTATCGATCGACCGATGGAGGCAAGACCTGGGAGTCGTATGCGGGCGCGCCCAGTGGAGCGGATTTCAACTACGTGTGGATCGACCCTGCCAACGACCGGTACCTGATTGTGGCGGTGGATCAGGGAACCGAGGTCAGCATGGATGCCGGACGCACGTGGACCACGTGGTTCAACCAGCCCACCGGGCAGATGTACAACGTCAGCACCGACCACGGCTTTCCGTTTTTTCTATACTCGGCCCAGCAGGATAGCGGCACCGTGGCCACGCCCATCGCCGGAAGGGGCGGCCAGATCACCTATCGCGACTGGTACACCACCAACGGGTTCGAGTCGGCGCGGATCGTGCCCGATCCGGCCGATCCGAACTACCTGTACGCCACCGGCTGGTACGGATCGGTTCTGCGAGTCCATAAGATCACCGGCCAGACGCAGCACCTGTTCGAGCGCACTCCGAAGTATCACGAGAGCGGCTCGCCGCCGATGGGCTTTTCGCCATTCGATCCGCACACCCTGTACCTCGCGACACAGTACCTGCTGGCGACACACGACCATGGAATGCACTGGGAGA
>Ga0335081_10003598_pt1 | contig 24384 bp, 23 predicted proteins | sample Lox_Sample_35_FD_206713 | JGI IMG/M metagenome (GOLD analysis project Ga0335081, IMG submission 206713) | Soil microbial communities from Loxahatchee National Wildlife Refuge, Florida, United States - Lox_Sample_3.5 | ecosystem: Environmental > Terrestrial > Soil > Wetlands | place: USA...
AGCGTCGCCTTCTCGTGCGCTGGGAGTTTTATCCGAAGAACTTCCTTGGCTTTGTGCAACTCGCCTGCCTCATCATCCTCTTCAGACGATTTTGAGATAGGTTCTAGTACTCGATGCCGGCTTGCGCCTTCACGCCGGCGGCGAAGTGATGCTTCACCAGCGTCATTTCGGTCACGAGATCGGCCGCCGCCATCAACTCCGGCTTGGCGTTGCGGCCGGTGACGACGACGTGCAGGCCCGGCCGGCGCCCGGCAAGTGCCGCGACGACGGTACCAAGATCGAGATAGTCGTAGCGCAGCGCGATGTTGAGCTCATCGAGGATGACGAGGCCAAAGCTCGGATTCGCCATCAGCTCCCGCGCTTTGGCCCACGCGCGTTCGGCGGCAGCGATATCGCGGGCGCGATCCTGGGTCTCCCAGGTGAAGCCCTCACCCATGGTGTGCCACACCACCTGATCGCCGAATTTCTCCAGCGCATCGCGCTCGGCCGAATGCCAGGCGCCTTTGATGAATTGCACCACGCCGATGCGGTGACCGCGGCCGAGCATGCGCAAGGCGAGCCCGAACGCCGCCGTCGATTTACCCTTGCCGGTGCCGGTATGGACGATGAGCAGACCCTTCTCGATGGTCTTGCTCGCGACTTCGGCATCCTGCACGGCCTTGCGCTTGGCCATCTTGGCGCGATGGCGCTCGGCGTCGTCTTTTTCGGCGGTCCCGCTCATGGCGATAAGTCCTCGGCGCTTTTCACGGTGAGCGGCAGCCCTGCGACCATGAGGATCACGCGCTCGGCGTGCGCCGCCATGCGCTGATTGAGCACGCCTTGCAAGTCGCGGAAGCGCCGGCCGAGCGCATGCTCGGGCACGATGCCGGAGCCGACCTCATTGGCGACCAGCACCACCGGCGCCTTCGCGGTTGCCAAAGCATCCTCCAGTTGCGCGGTTTCGGCATCGATATCGGCGTTCGCGAGCATCAGGTTGGACAGCCACAGCGTCAGGCAATCGACCACGACCGGCACCGCGTCACATGCCGAAAGCGCGTCGGCGAGATTGCGCGGCGCCTCGATGGTCTGCCAATCCGCTCCGCGCCGCGCGCGATGGGCCGAAATCCGCGCCGCCATTTCCGCATCGCCCGCCTCGGCGGTCGCGACGTAGACCCACGGCGGCGGCAGCTTGGCGATCAGGCTTTCGGCGTAGCGGCTTTTGCCCGATCGGGCGCCCCCGATCACCAGAGTAAGTTCTGCGACGCGCGGCATGGTGTGAATCGGTTGCACAACCTGAGCCCGCCAGATTGACAGGGCCGGCAAGCGAAATCTATCAATACCCTACCGACGGTCCCTCGTCAGAGGGCGAAAAGGGAATGCGGTGAGGCCTTAAGCGCAAGTGCGCGCCGGCCAAGTCCGCAGCTGCCCCCGCAACTGTGAGCGGGAAGTCTCGTCCGGATAAGCCACTGGTACGTACCGGGAAGGCAGGGCGAGGCGCCGATCCGCGAGCCAGGAGACCTGCCGCCGGCCGAGTCGACGCGACAAACACCGGTCGGGGTGTATCGGTGGATGATCTGAAAGACGGTTTCTGCGTCTTTTGGTCCTCGCTCGCGCCGGCGTCAGGCGGCAAGCTGCTTCTGGCGGCTTGCGCCGCGCCATGCGAGGGCGTTCCGTGCTCAGCTTCCTCAAATCCGCGGTCGATGACCGATCGACCGACCAGCGCGGCAAGATCGCCGCGCTCTATCTCGTTCTGCTCACCGGCAACGTCGTAGTCTGGGCCTGGGCGCTCATCGCGCTCGCCGACCGCCCGACGCTCCTTGGCACCGCGTTCCTCGCCTATGTGCTCGGCCTGCGCCACGCGGTCGACGCCGACCACATCGCCACCATCGACAATGTGGTGCGCAAGCTGATGCAGGACGGCAAACGGCCGCACGCGGTCGGGCTGTTCTTCTCGCTCGGCCATTCGGTCTCGATCGCGCTCGCGGTTGCGGCGATCGCGGCCGCGGCGTTCGCGCTGCAGGGCCGCTTCGCCGCGTTCAAGGAAATCGGCAGCATCGTCGGCACCGGCGCCTCGGCGTTCTTCCTGCTCGCCATTGCCGCGATCAATCTCGTAATCCTGCGCGGCGTGTGGCGGAGCTTCGTGCGCGCGCGCCGCGGCGAGCCGATCGAAGAGCAGGAGCTGAATTTGCTGCTCTCCGGGCGCGGCTTGCTATCGCGTCTGTTCCGGCCGCTGTTCCGCATGGTGTCGCATAGCTGGCAGATGTTCCCAGTCGGCTTTTTGTTCGGCCTCGGCTTCGATACCGCGACCGAGATCAGCCTGTTCGCGGTCGCCGCGAGCCAGGCCTCCGGCGGCATGAGCATCGGCACCATCATGATCTTCCCGGCGCTGTTCACTGCCGGCATGACGCTGGTCGACACCACCGACAGTGTGCTGATGGTTGGCGCTTACGGCTGGGCCTTCCTCAATCCGCTGCGCAAGATTTGGTACAACCTCACCATCACCGCCATTTCCGTGGTCGTGGCACTTTTGATTGGCGGCATCGAGGCGTTGGGCTTGGTTGCCGGCAAGCTTGGCCTGGAGGGCGGCTTCTGGGATCTGATCGGCACGCTCAACGAAGGGCTTGCCGGCTTCGGCTATCTCGTCGTCGGCATTTTCCTTGGCGCCTGGCTGATCTCGTACCTGCTGTTTCGATGGCAGCGCCTCGACCAGCCAATCGCGGAGCGCGCCTGATGACGAACGCGCCCACCATCTATGTCTGCACCACCTGCAAGCGCGCCGGTGAGCCGGACACCGAGCCGCGCCCCGGCGCGCTGCTCGCCGCCGCCGCCGAGCGCGCCGCCACCGGCACCGAGGTCAGCGTCCGCCGGCTGCGTTGCCTGGCCAATTGCAACCGCGGCCCGAGCGCCGCCATGCGCTGCAACGGCTCCTGGACCTACGTGTTCGGCGGTCTCGACGCGGCGTGCGCCGAGGCGCTGATCGCGGGCGCCCGGCTCCTCGCCACCGCCGCCGACGGCATTCTGCCGTGGCGCGGCCGGCCCGACATCCTCAAGCGCGGCCTGATCGCCCGCGTTCCCCCCATCGGCTTCGAAGGAATGGACGAATGAACGGCTCGCTCGCGCGCGTCCCCTGCACCATCGTCACCGGCTTTCTCGGCGCCGGTAAAACCACGCTGATCCGCCACGTGCTCGGCAATGCGCGGGGCCGCCGTCTCGCCGTCATCGTCAACGAGTTCGGTGACGTCGGCATCGACGGCGAAATCCTGAAAGGTTGCGGCGACGCCGCCTGCCCGGAGGACAACATCGTCGAGCTCGCCAACGGTTGCCTGTGCTGCACGGTGGCCGACGAGTTCGTGCCGGCGCTGGACGCGATCCTCGCCAAGGACGGCGTCGAGCACATCGTCATCGAAACCTCCGGCCTCGCGCTGCCGAAGCCGCTGGTGCAGGCGTTCCACTGGCCGGCGATCAAGAGCCGCGTCACCGTCGACAGCGTCGTCGTCGTGGTCGACGGCGCGGCACTGGCCGACGGCCGTGTCGCCAGCGACCTCGACGCGCTCAAGCAACAGCGCGCCGCGGACGCGGCGCTCGATCACGACGATCCGATCGAGGAAGTGTTCGAGGACCAGATTGCCTGCGCCGATCTGGTCGTGCTCAACAAGCGCGACCTGCTCGACCAAGCCGGCGCCGCCAAGGCGCAGGCGGCGATCGCCGAGGCGTTGCCGCGCAGCGTCAAGGTCGTCACCGTCAGCGACGGCAAGGTGGATGCGGGCTTGCTCCTTGGCCTCGGCGTCGGCACCGAGGACGACATCGCCAATCGCCACACCCGGCACGATGACGAGCCGGACCACGACCACGACGATTTCGACAGCTTCGTCGTGCCGGTCGGCGAGATTGCCGATCCGGCCGAGCTTGCCGCGCGCGTCGCCGCGGTCGCGGAAAAATTCGACGTGCTGCGCGTGAAAGGCTTTGCCGCGGTCGCCAACAAGCCACTGCGGCTGTTGGTGCAGGCGGTCGGTTCGCGCGTGACCCATCAATACGACCGACCGTGGACGGCGTCCGAGCTGCGCGAAAGCCGGCTGGTCGTCATCGGACTGAAGGGACTCGACCGCGCCGCGGTGACGCGGGCACTGGCGGGATAATCGATGCATCTGCTCACCACGAGCTCGACCAACCTCGACGAAATCGTCGAAGCGGTCGATCTCGGTCAAACGCCAGGCGACATCGCGGTGCTGTCGTTCGCCGACAGCGATCTCGCCGCGCTTGCCGCGGCGTGGGAGACAGAGCGCGCCGCACTGCCGAGCATGCGGCTCGCGCATCTGCGCGATTTGCGCCATCCCATGTCGGTCGATCTCTGGATCGACCGCGTCGCCGTCCACGCCAAGGTTATCGTGGTGCGCCTGCTCGGCGGCCTCGATTGGTGGAAATACGGCGTCGGGCGGCTGTCGGCGCTGGCGCGCGAACGCGGTATCGCGCTGGCCATGCTGCCCGGCGAGGACCGCGACGACATTCGCCTTGCCGCCGCGTCCACGCTCGCCGCTGACGAGCTCGCGACCCTGCTGCGTTTCTTTCGCGAGGGCGGCCGCGACAATCTGCGGGCGCTGCTGCGCCACTTGGCGCGCCATGCCGGACGCGATCTGGAATTGCGCGCGCCGAAACCGCTGCCGCGTTTTTCCGGCTACATGCCGGCTGAAGGCGTCATTGATGTCGGTCGTCTCGCTGCAACAATCGCCGCAGGCAAGCCGGTCGTGCCGATCATCTTCTATCGCGCGCTGCTGCTTGCCGCCGACACCGCGCCCATCGATGCCCTGTACGAGGCGCTCGCGGCACGCGGCTTGGCGCCGGCGCCGCTGTTCGTCACCAGCCTGAAGGATCGCGAGGCGGCAACGTTCCTCGACACCGCGCTGGCGCGGCTTGGTCCGGCGGCGATCGTCACCACGACGGCCTTTGCCGCCGGCGGCAATGCCGGCGAGCCGACGCCGCTCGACCGGCCGGGCGTCCCCGTGCTCCAGGTGGTGAGCGCAACCACGCGGCGCGCCGCCTGGCGCGACAGCCCGCGCGGCCTCGGCGCCGCCGATCTTGCCATGCACGTCGTGCTGCCCGAGCTCGACGGCCGCGTGCTCGCCGGCGCCATCGCCTTCAAGGACCCGCTGCCGCCGCACGAGGGACTTGGCTTCACGGCGTTGGCGAGCCGGCCCGAGCCGGATCGCGTTGATATGGTCGCCGACCGCATTGCCGCGCTGATCTGTCTGCAAACGCTGCCGCGCAGTGCGCGCCGCATCGCCATGCTGATGCCGGATTATCCCGGCGCGCCGGGCCGCGCCGGCTATGCCGTCGGCCTCGACGTGCCGGCGAGCGTGCTGGCCGCGCTCGATGATCTCGCGCACGCCGGCTACGACATCCATGGCGTGCCCACATCGCCCCGCGATTTGCTGAGCGCGCTAGCGCGCGGCGACAGCGGCACGACGCTCACGATCGAGCAATACGAGCATCTGCTGGCGCGTTTACCGGATGCCGCAGTCACGCGTCTGCGCGAGGCATGGGGCAACGCATCAAACGATCCTGATGTGCGCGACGGCGCGTTTCATTTCCGGGCCGCGTGCTTCGGCAAGGTCTTGGTGGCGCTGCCGCCCGATCGCGGCCGCGCGGCGCAGCGCCGCGACGACTATCACGATCCAACGCTGCCGCCGCGCCACGCGCTGGTAGCGTTCGGCCTTTGGTTGCGGCATGTCGTGAAGGCCGATGCCCTCGTGCACATGGGCGCCCATGGCACGCTGGAATGGCTGCCGGGCAAGGCGATCGCGCTGACGGCGGAATGCTTCCCCGAAATCGTCACCGGACCGCTGCCGGTGATCTATCCGTTTATCGTCAGCAACCCGGGCGAGGCGGCGCAGGCCAAGCGCCGCATGGCCGCGCTGACCGTCGGCCATTTGCCGCCGCCGCTCGTTACCGGCGGGCTTGCCGGCGACGCCCGCGAGCTCGAGCGGCTGGTCGACGAATATGCACAAGCCGAAGGCCTCGACCGCCGGCGGCGCGAGCGGCTCGCCGCGCTGATCGTCGAGACCGCGCAGCGCACCGGCCTGGCGCGCGAGGCCGGCGTCGACGGCGCCTTCGCGCCCGACGAGGCGCTGCGCCGCATCGATGCCTGGCTGTGCGACCTGAAAGACCTCGCCATCAAGGACGGCCTGCATGTCTACGGCCGCACGTCGGCCGATGCCGGCGATCCGGCATGGCAGGCAAGCGCCGTCGCCGAGCGCGACGCCTTGCTTGCGGCGCTCGACGGCCGCCGCGTCGCGCCCGGCCCTGCCGGCTCGCCGACCCGCGGCCGGCGCGACGTGTTGCCGACCGGACGTAATCTCTTCACCGCCGATCCGCGCACCTTGCCGACGCCGACCGCGATGGAGCTCGGCCGGCTTGCTGCCGACGAGGTCGTGCGTGCCCATCTACAAACTCACGGCGAGATGCTGCGCACGGTCGTCGTCGATCTTTGGGGCAGCGCCACCCTGCGCACCGGCGGCGAGGAGATCGCGCAAGGCTTCGCCCTCATGGGCTGCCGGCCGATCTGGGAGCCGGCAAGCGGCCGCGTCACCGGCGTCGAAGTGCTGCCGACGGCGGCCATGGGGCGTCCGCGCGTCGACGTCACTTGGCGCATTTCCGGATTGTTCCGCGACCTGTTCCCGGCACAGATTGCGCTGATCGATGCCGCGGTGCAGGCCGTCGCCGCGCGCGACGAGGACGACGACGAAAATCCGCTCGCCGCGGCGCGGCGTGCTGCCCCCTCCCTTCCCTCCCCCGCTTGCGGGGGAGGGTGGGGAGGGGGCGCGTCCCGGCTTCCTCGCATCTTCGGCACCGCGCCCGGCGCCTACGGCTCGGGCGTCGAGGATCTGCTCGGCCACGATGCGGATCGCAACGCGATCGGCGCGGCCTACCTTGCCGCCGCGTCCCACACCTATGGCGGCGCCGATGGCGAGGCCAGCGCCGCGCCCGGCGCATTCACCGAGCGAGTCGCCGGCGCCGATGCGCTGCTGCATGCGAGCGACGATCCGGGCCGCGATCTGCTTGAAGGCGCGGAGGATGTCGCGTTCGTCGGCGGCTTTGCTGCGGCGGCAAACATGCTCGGCCGCGCCGCCGACCTGGTGATGCTCGACGTCACCGATCCGCGGCGGCCGCGAGCCCGGACGCTGTCGGTGGCACTGGCGCGCATCGTGCGGGCGCGAGCGATCAATCCACGCTTCATCGCCGGCCAGATGCGCCACGGCCCGCGCGGCGCCGCCGAGCTTTTGGAAACGGTCGACCGTCTCACCGCCTTTGCCGAAACGACCGACGCGGTGCCGAGCGAATTGTTCGATCTCCTGCATGACGCCTATGTCGGCGACGACGCCGTGCGCGCGTTCCTGCTGCGCGAAAATCCGCAAGCCGCCGCTGCGATCGCCGAGCGCCTCGATACTGCGCGGCGGCGTGGCTTCTGGCATCCACGACGCAATGACATCGATGCGGGCCTCGCGGCGCTCCGCCCGGAGGCCGCGCCATGACCGCGCCCGCGCTCGCCGTACCGCAGCGCCGCGGCGCCTGTCCGGGATTGTCGGCGCCGATGCCGACCGGCGATGGATTGCTGGTGCGCCTGCTGCCGGTCGGCACAATTGGGCTCGATGCTTTCCGCGAGCTGTGTGCGGCGGCACAACGTCACGGTAACGGCACCGTCGAGATCACATCCCGTGGCAGCATCCAGATTCGCGGGCTGGGCCCGGTATCGGCGCCGCGTTTCGCTTCAACTATCGCCGTGCTCGGCATTGTGACCGACGATGGCATTCCGGTGCTGAGCAATCCACTCGCCGGGCTTGATCCCGACGAGATGGTCGATGCCGGCGCGCTCGCCGCCGACACGCGGCGCGCCCTGGCACGTAGCGACTTGGCGCAACGGCTGTCCGCCAAGATCTCGGTGGCCATCGACGGTGGCGGCGCGCTCAACGTGGATCATCTACCAACCGACGTGCGGCTGCGCGCCGAGGCGAGCGATGCCGGCGCGATCCTTGCCGTGAGCATCGGCGATGGCGCCGAAGCGAGCGAACTCGGATTCGTTGCTCCGCACGACGGCAGCGCCGCCGTCGTGCGGCTCCTTGAAACTTTGGCCCGTCACGGCCGCGACGCGCGCGCCCGCGACGCCGTGGCGAAGCACGACACCATCGCGTTCCGCGCCGCCATTGCCGATCTCGTCGTTAATCGGAGCGCCGAACGACCCCCGCGCCCATCGTGCGATCCTATCGGCGTCCATCGATTGCGGGGCGGAACGCTGGCTTGCGGCGTGGGGCTTGCTTTCGGTCATGCCGACGCAAATTCACTGCAGCGACTGGCCAAAGCCGCCACCGCGGCCGGCGCCAGGGGCTTGCGCGCTGCAGCGGGCCGCGCGCTGCTGGTAATCGACCTCCAGCCGCAATCCGTGCCGTCATTGCTCGCTGCCGCCGAAACGCTCGGCTTCATTACACGGCCGGACGATCCGCGCCGGCAGGTCACCGCCTGCGCCGGCGCGCCGATCTGTGCATCGGCGACTATCGCTGCGCGCGCCATGGCGCCGCAAATTGCCGCCGCTATCGCACCCCGTCGTGATGGTGCGCTCAAGGTGCACATCTCCGGCTGCGCCAAGGGCTGCGCCCATCCGGCGCCCGCGGCCCTGACCGTCGTCGGCACGCCGCAGGGCTGCGCGCTGATCGCGGGCGGCACAACGCGCGACGCGCCGTTCAAGGTTGTCGCGGCCGACGAGCTGCCGGCCGCTATCGTCGAATTCGCCGCTGGAGCACGTCATGTCTGAGCGCGCCGCCTATTTGCGCGACGGCCCTGCCATCTACGAACGGTCGTTCGCCATCATCCGCGCCGAGGCCGACCTGTCGCGATTCTCCGCCGAAGAAGCCGATGTCGCGGTGCGCATGATCCATGCCTGCGGCCAGGTGGAGGTGGCGCAGCATATCGCGTTCGGCGGCGAGGTCGTCACGGCCGCACGGCGTGCGCTCGCCGCCGGGGCACCGATTCTCTGCGACGCCGAGATGGTGGCCCACGGCGTCACCCGGACGCGGCTGCCGGCGCAGAACGACGTGATCTGCACGCTCAACGATCCGCGCACGCCCGCAATCGCCGCGAAAAGCGGCACGACTCGCTCGGCAGCGGCGCTCGATCTGTGGCGCGACCGGCTCGGCGGCGCCGTGGTCGCCATCGGCAACGCGCCGACGGCGCTGTTCCGCCTGCTCGACATGCTCGATGACGGTGCGTCGAAGCCCGCCGCCATTCTCGGCATTCCGGTCGGCTTCGTCGGCGCCGCCGAGTCGAAAGCGGCGCTGGCCGCCGATCCGCGCGGCGTGCCGTTCATCATCGTGCGCGGGCGCATGGGCGGCAGCGCCATCACGGCCGCCGCCGTCAATGCTTTGGCGAGGGCCGGACTATGAGCGCAGGCAAACTCCTGGGCGTCGGCGTCGGGCCGGGCGACCCGGAACTGATGACACTGAAGGCGATGCGCGCGCTCGCCGAGGCCGATGTGATCGCGCATTTCGCCAAGGCCGGCAATGACAGCCATTCGCGCGCCATTGTCGCGCAGCATCTGCGCCCCGGTGTCATCGAGTTGCCGCTCCACTATCCCGTCACCACCGAATTGCCGAAGGCGAGCGCTGGCTATCGCGACGCCATTGGCGCGTTCTACGACGCTGCGGCCGAAACAATCGCCGCACATCTCGAAGCCGGCCGCATCGTTGCCGTGATCTGCGAAGGCGATCCGCTGTTCTACGGTTCCTACATGCATGTGCATGCGCGGCTCGCGTCGCGCTTTGCCACCGAGATCGTCGCCGGCGTCACCGGCATGTCGGGCTGCTGGTCGGCGGCCGGCATGCCGATCGCGCAAGGCGACGACGTCTTCACCGTATTGCCGGCGACGCTGCCGGAAGCCGAGCTCGCGCGCCGGCTAGCCGACGCCGACGCCGCCGTGGTGATGAAGGTCGGGCGGCATCTGCCGAAGCTCCGCCGTGCGCTCGACCGCTCCGGCCGGCTGCCGCGCGCGCTCTATGTCGAGCGCGGCACCATGGCCGACGCCAAGATGGTTCCGCTCACCGCCAAGGACGACGACGACGCACCGTATTTCGCCGTGGTGCTGGTGCCGGGCTGGGACGAGCGGCCGGGAGGCGCGATATGAGCGGCCGCCTCAGCATCGTGGGCTTGGGCCCCGGCGATCCGCGCTACCTGACGCCGGAGGCCGCCGCGGTGCTGGCTGAAGCGGATGCGCTTTACGGCTACGGGCCTTATCTCGACCGCGTGCCGGCACGCTCCGGCCAAACGCGTCACGCTTCCGACAATCGCGAGGAACGCGCCCGCGCTGCGGCCGCGCTCCGCCACGCCACCCAAGGCGCAAACATCGCCGTGGTCTCCGGCGGCGATCCCGGCGTGTTCGCCATGGCCGCCGCCGTATGCGAGGAGATTGAAGCCGGACCCGACGCTTGGCGCACGCTCGACGTCGCCATCATCCCGGGCATCACCGCGATGCTCGCGGTGGCGGCGCGGATCGGCGCGCCGCTCGGCCACGATTTCTGCGCTCTGTCGCTGTCGGACAATCTGAAGCCCTGGGACCTGATCGAGCGCAGGCTCGATGCTGCGGCGGGCGCGGGCTTTGTCATCGCGCTCTACAATCCGGTGTCGCGGGCGCGGCCATGGCAGTTCGACCGCGCCATGGAGCGGCTGCGTCGGCACCTGCCGCCGACAACGCCACTCGTGTTCGGCCGCGCCGTCGGCCGACCGGACGAGCAAATAAGCATCGTCACGCTCGACGCCGCCGAGACGGCCCAAGCCGACATGGCAACCTTGGTGATCGTCGGTTCGCGCGAGACGCGCATCGTCGCGCGCCACGGACGCCATGCGCTGGTTTATACGCCGCGCGCCGTTGCCGAGGTGAGCGCATGATCGAGGTGGGCGATCGCCTGTTCGACTGTTTCGACCGCAGGCCCGTCGAGCGCCGGCGGCCGGCGCACCATGACGACGGCGATGCCGAGCGCGCGTGCCGCGGCGATCTTGCCATAGGTGGCGGAGCCGCCACTGTTCTTGGCGATGACCACCTCGATGCGATGCGCCGCCATCAGCGCGCGGTCGTCCTGCTCGCTGAACGGACCGCGGCCAATGACGTAGCTCGCGTGTGGGAGCGGCAGCGGTGGCTCGACCGGATCAACGCTGCGTATCAGATAGTGGTGCTGCGGCGCGTCGCGGAAGGGGTTGAGCTCGTTACGGCCGAGCGCGACAAAGACGCGGCGCGGCGTTTGTCCGAGCGCTTCAATCGTCTCACGTACATCGCCCACCTCGATCCAGCGATCGCCGGCGATTGCGACCCATGGCGGCCGGCGCAGCGCAATCAACGGTATGTCGCTTTGCCGCGCCGCGGCGGCGGCGTTGGCCGAGATCGTCGCGGCATAGGGATGGGTGGCGTCGATCAGTATGTCGATACGTTCGCGCGCCAGATAATCCGCCAACCCCGCGGCGCCGCCGAAGCCGCCGACGCGCACCGGCACCGGCTGCTTGGCCGGCGACGCCGTGCGGCCGGCAAGCGACAGCATGACGTCGAGATCGGCGCGGCCGGCGAGACGCCCAGCCAGTTGCCGCGCTTCCGCCGTGCCGCCCAGAATGAGGATGCGAGCCATGCCGATCGCTGAGACGCCGCGGCCGCAGCCGCTCGGACCCGACACTGCCGCATCGCCGCGCTGGCTGTCCATCGTCGGCATCGGCGAGGATGGCGTCGGGGGCTTGAGCCCGGTGGCGCGCGGCCTGATCGGCGCCGCCGACATCGTGTTCGGCGGCAAGCGCCATCTCGGCCTGGCGGCGCCGCTCATTCGCGGCGCGAGCCGGCCGTGGCCGAGCCCGTTCGACGGCGCCGCCGACGAGGTGCTGACCCATCGCGGCCGCCAGGTCTGCGTGCTGGCCTCGGGCGATCCGTTCTATTACGGCGTCGGCACCAGCCTCGCCCGCCTGATCGACGTCCACGAGATGATTGTGATCCCGGCGCCGTCGGCGTTCAGTTTGGCGGCAGCCCGGCTCGGCTGGTCGCTGCAACAGACCGCGCTGCTCTCGGTGCACGGCCGCTCGCTCGACCTGGTGCGCCCGCACCTGCAACCGGGCGCGCGCATTCTCGCCCTGACCTCCGACGGACAGGGTCCAGCGGCACTGGCGAAGCTTCTGGCGCAGTCGGGCTTCGGCGGCTCGCGCATCACGGTGCTCGAAGCGCTCGGCGGATCGTACGAGCGCATCCGCACCGCGACCGCGGCCGACTTCGATCTCGGCGCCGTCGACGTGCTCAACACCGTCGCCATCGAGGTCGAGGCCGCGCCGGATGCGCGTATCCTCGCGCGCACGCCCGGTCTCACCGATGCCCTGTTCGAGCACGACGGCCAGATCACCAAGCGCGAAATTCGCGCGATCACGATTTCGTCCCTCGGGCCGCGACGGGGCGAGCTGTTGTGGGACATCGGTGCCGGCTCAGGCTCGATCGCCATCGAATGGATGCTGGCCGATCCGTCGCTGCGCGCCATCGCGGTCGAACGGAACGAGGATCGCGTGGCGCGTATCCGCCGCAATGCCGCGGCCTTCGGCGTGCCCGGGCTCGAGATCGTCGCCGGCGCAGCGCCGGACGCGTTCGCCGGCCTGCCCACGCCAGACGCCATCTTCGTCGGCGGCGGCGCCGGCGATGGCGGCCTGCTCGACGCCGCGGCGCGGGCGTTGCGGCCGGCTGGTCGCCTCGTGGTCAACGCGGTCACGCTCAACACCGAGTCGCTGTTGCTGATGCGGCACGCCGCACTCGGCGGCAAACTGACCCGCATCGCGATTTCGCGAGCCGACGCGATCGGTGCAAAGACCGGCTGGCACGCCGCGATGCCGGTCACGCAATGGATCTGGACAAAACCATGATCGTCGCCGGCGTGGGCTGCAGGCGGGGCGCCCCGGCGCCCGACATCGAGGCGGCGATCCGCGCCGCGCTCGACCGCGCCGGCGTCGCCTCGGACGCGCTCGGCTGCATCGCGACGACCGCGGCGAAGAGCAACGAAGCCGGCATCGCCGCCGCCGCGGAAAAACTCAGCGTCGAGGTCGTTCTGGTGCCGGACGCCGATCTCGTCGCCGTGAGCGACCGCGTGGTGACGCGCTCCGGGCGCGTGCTGGCGCTCATGGGCGTGCCGTCAGTCGCGGAGACCGCGGCGCTGGCCGCTGCCGGCCCTTCGTCGCGGTTGATCGGGCCGCGCCTCGTCATCGGTGGCGTCACCTGTGCGCTCGCCGCATCCGGAGGTGCACCATGACCGTGCACTTCATCGGCGCCGGGCCGGGCGCGGCCGATCTCATCACCGTGCGCGGCCGCGACCTGATCGCGCGCTGTCCGGTCTGCCTCTATGCCGGCTCCATCGTGCCACGCGAACTGCTGCAAGCGTGTCCGCCTGGCGCGCGCATCGTCGACACTGCACCGCTGTCGCTCGACGAGATCGAAGCCGAGTTCGTCAACGCGCACGCAAAGAAGCACGACGTAGCGCGGCTGCAATCCGGCGACCTTTCCATCTACAGCGCGCTGGCCGAGCAGCTGCGCCGGCTCCAACGGCATGGCATTCCCTATACGCTGACGCCGGGCGTGCCGGCCTTCGCGGCCGCCGCGGCCGCGTTGGAATGCGAGCTGACGGTGCCCGAGGTGGCGCAGAGCGTGGTGCTGACCCGCGTCTCCGGCCGCGCCTCGCGCATGCCCGAGGCGGAAAAGCTCGCGACCTTTGCGGCGACCGGCGCGACGCTGGTCATTCATCTTGCCATCCACGCCATTGCCGCCGTGGTCGACGAACTGACGCCGTCCTACGGCGCCGATTGCCCGGCCGCCGTCGTGGTGCAGGCAAGTGCGCCGGTGCAGCGCATCCTGCGCGGCACGCTCGCCGATATCGCCGCACGGGTCGCGGCGGCCAAGATCGAGCGCACGGCACTGATCATCGTCGGCCGCGCGCTCGCGGCGGAAGATTTCCGCGACAGCGCGCTCTACGACGCCGATTACCGCCGCCGCTTCCGGGGAGGCGTCGCGTGAGCAAAAATTCAAGACTCAAACGGCGCGCGACCGACCAGATTTTGCTCGCGGTCGAACACTGCGATTTCGATCGCGATATCGCAACCTTCGACGACGTCCGCGGCGGTCTTGTGCGCGGCGCGCGCCACTACGTCACCGAGCGCGATGGCCTCGGCTTGCGCCAGCGCGAACGCCTCGGCCGCAGTGTTGGCGGCCTTGATGCGCTGGCAAAGTTCTGTCGCGCCACCAGCCGCGGCGGCAAATTGCGCAAGCGTCGCGAAGTCGACTTCACCGCGCTTGGAATGCAGGTCGGTGAGGCCCTGGGCAAGCTTGGTCATCTTGGCGACACCGCCGGCGATGGTGACGCGCGCAAGACGATGCCGGCGCAGATATTTGAGCATGCCGCCGACAAAATCGCCCATGTCGATCAGCGCGATCTCGGGCAGGCCGTGAAGCTTCTGCACCGCGGCTTCGGAACTCGAGCCGGTTGCGCCGGCGATATGGCTGAGGCCGGCGGCGCGCGCAACGTCGATGCCGCGATGGATCGAGTGGATCCACGCCGAGCACGAATACGGTACGACGATTCCCGTGGTGCCGAGGATCGACAGGCCGCCGACGATGCCGAGGCGGCCGTTCAGCGTCTTCGCCGCCAGCGCTGCGCCGCCGGGGATGGAGATTTCAACCTCGGCATCGGCGGCGCAAGAATTTGCGGTGGCGACTTCGACGATCGCCGCTTCGATCATGCGCCGCGGTACCGGATTGATCGCGGGCTCCCCCGGCGGCAGCGGCAGGCCGGGCCGCGTCACCGTGCCGACGCCTTCGCCGGCGCGAAAGCGCAACCCGGCGCCGGCCTCGCCGACGCGAACCGTGGCGCAGACGAGCGCGCCGTGGGTCACATCGGGATCGTCGCCGGCGTCCTTGACGATGCCGGCGGTCGCCGTCACGCCGTCCTTGCGCGCCACGGCGAGCGCGAAGCTCGGCCGCTCGCCGCGCGGCAAGGTCACCGCGACCGGATCGGGAAACTCGCCGGTCAGGAGCGCCGTGAATGCGGCCTTCGCCGCCGCGGCGGCGCAGGTGCCGGTGGTCCAACCTCGGCGCAGAGGGCGTTCCTGCTTGGCCATGGGTTTTCCTTTAGTCCCGCGCGTCGCACGCGTCACCACGGGAGCGCCATGCCAGGGGGCACACCATGACCGCTTGGGATGCATTGGCGGCTCGCCGCACCGGCGTTCCGATCTTCGCGCCGGGCCATGTTTGGCTCGCTGGCGCCGGACCGGGCGATCCGGGCCTGCTCACTCTCGATGCCCTTGCCGGCCTCGCCCAGGCCGATGTGGTGGTGCACGATGCGCTGGTCGACGAGCGGGTGCTGGCGCTCGCCGGACCGCGGGCGCGGCTCGAATTTGCCGGCAAGCGCGGCGGCAAGCCGTCGGCAACCCAGGCCGACATCAGCCAGCGCCTGGTGGCGTTGGCGCGCGCCGGCCACCGCGTGCTGCGGCTCAAGGGCGGCGATCCATTCGTGTTCGGTCGCGGTGGCGAGGAGGCGATGACGCTCGCCGCCGCCGGCGTGCCCTATCGCGTCATTCCCGGCGTCACCGCCGGCCTCGGTGCGCTGGCGGCGGCGGCGATCCCGGCGACGCTGCGCGGCGTCAATCGCGCGGTCATCTTCGCCGCCGGCCACGGCGCCGACGAGGACTTCGACTGGGCGCCGCTCGCCCGCACCGGCCAGCCGATCGTGCTCTACATGGTGATGCACAATCTGGAGCGGATCGCGGCGGCGTTGATGGCGGCAGGACTTGCGGCAGAAACTCCCGCGGCGATGATCGCTTCCGCAACCACGCCGAAGCAACGCGTGCTGATCGCGACTTTGGATAAACTCGCCGCCACCGCACGCGAGCAAAAATTCGAGCCGCCGGCCATCGTCGTCGTCGGCGACATCGTCGAGAGGCGTATGCGGCTGCTTGGCGAAGCCGCGGCCGCCATAAGCGAGGTACCGTGACGGCGCGCGGCCTCATCGTCGCCGCCGCCCATTCCGGCGCCGGCAAGACCACGGTGACGCTGGCGCTATTGGCGGCGCTGAAGCGGCGCGGCATCGCCGTGCGCGCCGCCAAGGCCGGGCCCGATTATATCGATCCGGCGTTCCACGCCGCGGCGATCGGCGTGTCCAGCGTCAATCTCGATTCCTGGGCGATGTCGGCAGCGCTGCTCGACGCCATGGCGGCCCATGTCGCCGCCGGCGCGGAGATTTTCGTCATTGAAGGCGTCATGGGCTTGTTCGACGGCGCCAACGGCGCGGCCGGCCGCCGCGGCGCCACCGCCGATCTCGCCGCGCACTTTCGGTTGCCGGTCGTGCTGGTGCTCGATGTGGCGCGGCAGGCGCAATCGGCCGCGGCGGTGGTGCGCGGCTTTGCCGGCCACGATCCGGCGATCCGTATCGCCGGCGTGATTTTGAACCGCGTGGCGAGCGAACGCCACCGGGCACTGGTCGCCGAAGCCATCGTTGCCCTCGGCATTCCGGTGCTCGGCGCCGTGCCCCGCGAAGCGGCGCTGGCGCTGCCGGAGCGCCATCTCGGCCTGGTACAAGCGTCCGAGCATGCCGCGCTCGCGACGCTGCTCGACCGACTGGCCGCCATGGCCGAATGTCATCTCGATCTCGACGCCATTACGGCGAGTGCTGCGCCGCTCGCGATCAAGCCCGCATCGACCGCTTCGGCCCTGCCGCCACCCGGTCAACGCATCGCGCTGGCGCAGGACCGGGCTTTTAGTTTCGTTTATCCGCACCTGCTCGCGGCGTGGCAAAGGGCTGGCGCCGAAATCTTGCCGTTCTCGCCGCTCGCCGACGAGCCGCCCTCGGAGCAGGCCGATTGCTGCTGGCTTCCGGGCGGCTATCCGGAGCTGCATGCGGATGCGCTTTCAGCAGCGCGCCGTTTCGGCGATGGCCTCAAGCGCTTCGCCACGACACGGCCGGTCCACGGCGAGTGCGGCGGCTACATGGTTTTGGGCCAAAGCATCGAAGACGCCGACGGCCGGAATCACCCTATGGTCGGCCTGCTCGGCCACACCACGAGCTTCGCCAAGCGCAAACTGCATCTCGGCTATCGCACCGCGCACCTGCTCGCGGATAACATTTTGGGCCGCAAGGGCGCGATCGTGCGCGGCCATGAATTCCATTACGCGTCGCTGAATTCGGCCGGCGACGACGAGACGTTTGCCGAACTACGCGATGGCGAAGGTCGCGCGCTGGGCAATGCCGGTGGCCGGCGCGGTCGCGTCACCGGCACGTTCTTTCATGCCATCGCAGCCGAATAGGCTCGCGCTAGCTCGCAGCTTTGGGCGCTGCGCCATCGCCCGGCTTATCCGAGACGCCGGCCTCGGCGAAGGTCGCCATGCCGGTGTGGCAGGCGAGTGCCACGCGCAGGATGAGCAGCGCCACCGCGGCGCCGGAGGCTTCACCGAGCCGCATGTCGAGATCGATCAGCGGCGCAAGCCCGAGTTCATCGAGCAGCATGCGGTGCCCGGCTTCGGCCGAGACATGGCCGGCCTGCACGTGGGCCAGCGTATCGCCGCGCAACTTCGAGAGCGGCGCGACCGCGGCGGTGCAGACGAAGCCGTCGAGCAGCACCGGAATGCGCTGCCGCCGCGCGGCGAGCGTCGCACCGAGGATGGCGGCGAGCTCGCGGCCGCCGAGCGCGGCGGCAATTTTCAGCGGATCATCGAGCAGCGCGGCGTGACGATGGAGCGCCCGGTCGATGACAGCGCGCTTGCGCCCTAGGCCGTCCTCGTCGACGCCGGTGCCGCGGCCAGCCCAGCGGGCACCGCCGCCGCCGAACAGCGCCGCCGCGATGGCCGCGGCCGCCGTGGTATTGCCGATGCCCATCTCGCCCAAACAGATCAGATCGCATTGCGGCGACACCGCCTCGTATCCGACCGTCACCGCAGCAAGAAACTCCTGCTCGTCGAGCGCGGGGCGTTCGGTGAAGTCGGCGGTTGGCCGGTCGAGGGAGAGCGGAATGACGCGCAGCGCCGCACCCGCGCCGCGCGCCAGCTGATTGATGGCGGCGCCGCCCGACGAGAAATTCGCCACCATCTGCACGGTGACTTCCGAAGGGTAAGCCGAAACGCCTTGGCGGGTGACGCCGTGATTGCCGGCGAACACCAGAACATCGACGCGATCGAGCCGCGGCGGCACGTGGCCCTGCCAATGCGCGAGCCACGCGGTCAAATCCTCGAGCCGGCCAAGGCTGCCGGGCGGCTTGGTCAAGCTCGCCTCGCGCTGGGCGACCGCCGCGCTCGCCGCCGGGTGGCCGGCCAGCAGATCGAGACAGGCGGCACGGAGCGCGAAAAACGAGGTAAAGTTCGCCATCGACGCTGACCTTTGCGCTCAAGGGAGCGGCCAACGTCTAGCAAATTTGCAACGGCGCGGCCATCATCCGTGCCATCGCCGAGGAGCGCGATCGATGACGATACCCGACGGATGGCTCGCCGACTGCGCCAGCGATCTGAAGACGAGCATCCAGTTCTTCACGCGATTGCCGATGGCAGGCGGAACGCCCGCCGGAGCCGATCTCGCGCGCGCCGCCTGGGCGTTTCCGCTGGCCGGTATTGTCGTCGGCCTGATCGCGGCGGCGGTTTATGTGCTCGCCTACAAGCTCGGATTGGCAGGCTGGCCTGCGGCCGCGCTGGCCGTTGCCGCGACGCTCCTGCTGACCGGCTGCCTGCATGAGGACGGGCTTGCCGACACGGTCGACGGTTTCGGCGGCGGCGACACGCAGGAGCGCAAGCTCGAAATCATGCGCGACAGCCGGATCGGCACCTACGGGGTTTGCGCGCTGACGGTGTCGATCGTGCTGCGCGTCGCCGCCCTCGCCGCTTTCGTCAGCCCGGCGCTGGCGCTGTGGGCGCTGATCGCGGCGCATGGCGCGGCGCGCGCCACCCTGCCGCTGTTCATGGCGGTGCTGCCGCCGGCGCGGAAGGACGGCCTCGCCCATGCGGCCGGCAAGCCGTCGGGCGAACGCGTCATCACAGCGAGCGTGCTGGGGATCCTGATTCTCGCGATCGGGCTCGGCCCGGCCCACGGCATTGCCGCACTGGTCGTTCTTCTCGTCGTCGTCGCGCTGATGGCCTGGCTCGCGGTCGTGCAGATCGACGGCCAGACCGGCGACGTGCTCGGCGCCGTCGAGCAGGTCAGCGAAATTGCGATCCTTCTGGTCGCGCTGCGGTAGACTCTCAGTTTGCGCATGACTGATCCGAAAACCGGTTTCCACTTTTCGGGATCGTGCGCTGATCATTTGGCCTCCAGCGCCTCGCGGACCCGGGTCACCACATCGGCCGGCGTCTGCGAGACCTCATCGACCAGGGTCTGCACCTCCTCGCCGTTGAGCGGATCGATATCGATGCGCGCCATGGCGGCCTCGCCGAGAAAAGCCGGGTCCTTGACCGTGGCGTCGAATGCGCGCCGCAGCACCTCGATGCGATCGGCCGGCACGCCGGGCGGCACGAAGAACGGCCGGCCGTATTCCAGCCGCGCCACCATCAGCCTGATCGCCGCGCGATCCGCGTCGGTCTTGACGTAGTCGAGGATGGAGGGAACGTCGCCGACCGAAGGCAGCTTCTGCAACCCCCATTGCACGATCAGCCGGATTTTTCGCTCGGCAAGCCAATTGGCATTGAGCGCTTTCAGCGTCGACCAATTGGCGATGGTGCCCTGCACCTCGCCATGCTCCAGCGCCAGATGAATCTTCGGCGTGCTCTCATAGCCGGTGACGACCTTGAATTTGTAGCCGAGCATCCGGTCGAGCAGCACCGGATAATCGTATTGCGTCGAGCCGGGCGCCTGCGCGCCCATCACGACCTCGGTGGTCTTGACGTCATCGAGCGTGTGCACCGGCACCGTGGACCAGACATACATGACCTGGGTCTCGCGATTGGTGCTGCCGATATAGACGAGCTTGCGCGCGTCGAACCGCGCGCTCTGCGGCGAGAGAAGCGGCATCGTCGGCGTGCCGTTGAACGGCGCACCGATCGCCGTGCCGTCGAACGGGCCGGTGGCGTATAGCATGTTGGTCATGATGGCGCCGCCGGCGCCCGGCTGGTTCTGCACGATGACGGTCGGATTGCCGGGAATGTGCTGACCCATGTGGCGCGCCAAGGTGCGCGCGGTGATGTCGTAACCGGAGCCGACGCCGGAGCCGACGACGATGCGGATGGTCTTGCCCTTGAAGAACGTCGCGGCATCGTCCTCCGCGCGTGCGGACGCGCAGAGCAGAAGGAGAATGAAGGCGAGGAGCGCTCGGGTCACGCCGCGGCGAGCCCCTGTTCCGGGCTAAGCGGCAGCTTCACCGGCTGCTTCAGCTTGGCCGACAGATCGAGCGCCTTGGTCAGCATCAGCCGGTTGTGCGCTTCCGCGGCAGTGGCGGCTTGCGTCGGCAAGCCGAGCGAAACCCGGGTGAGCCAGGAGTCGGTCTCCTCGCGCATCGGGCCGCGCAACTCGCCAAGCGCCATGTCGCCGGGCGGATAGGAGCCGAGGAAATCGACCAGGCGGCTCTGATCGGGCGCATAGCCTTCGGCCTGCGGCGCCGACACCGCGAGCACCATGTCGCGATGAGTGTCGTCGATGGTGAGCACGCCGTGGGTGCCGTTGATGCCGACTTCGAGGCTGTAGACCGCGCCCGGCCAGGTGACCGGCAGCGCCCAGGAAATGTTGAGATGATAGACCGTGCCGTCGGCGCACATGATCATGCCGGCGGTGGCGTCGATGCCCTGATAGAGCGGCCCCAGCACCTTGTCGACCGAGCGCGCATAGCATTCGACCGGCTGCTTGCCCTCGAGGTACCACATGACGATGTCGAGCGCATGGGTGCCGGAGATCACCATGGGCGAGATGGTGGCCGGATCGTTGGTGCGCTTGTAATTGTCGATGGCGACGAGGCGGTTCATGAAGGCGCGCGAGGTCACCATGGTGACGTCGCCGAGCGCGCCGTTGCGCACCTTCTCCTTGCCGGCGAGCCATTTTCTGCGGAAGCGCTGGGTATAGCCGACCACGGCATCGAGCTTGGCGTCGGTGATCGCTTTGAGCACGCGGGCCGACTGGGCGAGATCGGTGGCGAGCGGCTTTTCGATCAGCATCGGCACGCCGCGCTCGACCGCGGCCAGGATCGGCTCGACATGCAGGTGCTCGTCGGTGGCGATGATGGCGCAGGTGACTTCCGGCCGCGCCAGCAGCTCGCGATGGCTGGTGGTGACGAAATCGGCGCCGATGCGGGCGGCGACATCGCCGCCGCGATTGTGATTGAGCTCGGCGATGCCGATCCACTCCACCGCCGGATGGCGCGCCGCCACCTCGCCGCGGAACAGGCCGACGCGCCCGCCGCCGATGATGGCAAGGCCGATGCCCTTGGCGTTTCGTTTCATACGTTCAGCCCCGCGCGGTTCTTGGCTTTGAGCTCGGCGATTCCGGAAATCGTCTCGTTGCTCAGCGGCAGATCGATCGGCGCATTGCGGTCGGCCGAGAGGTCGGCCGCGCTATAGGTCTCCATTACCCGCCGCGCGCTTTCCGGCGTCACCATCACCGCGGTGTCGCGGATGCAGGCTTCGAGAAAATGCAAGGTCTCCGGCCCGATGCCGCCGGCATAGACGTGATCGACCCATTCGCCCGGCATCGTCGACATCGTAAATTCCTGGCCGCGCTTTTCGGTATTGAGCCAGTTGTCGCGCTGGGTGTCGTCGAGCGTCAGCGCGCCGTCGGTGCCGGTGATCTCGATCCAGGTCGAGCAATAGTTCGGATAGCTCGGCGGGAAATTCCAGCCGCCGCCGATCATCACCACAACGCCGTTGTCCATGGTGACGGTGGTGAACATCACGTCGTGGGAGCCGTTGATCGGCTCCATATAGCCGTAGGCGCCCTGGCTATAGACCCGCACCGGCTTCGCCGGCTCCAGCAGCCAGAACACGAAGTCGAGATCGTGAGTCGATTCCATCACGACCGGAGAAAGCCGCACCCGGCTCGCGATCTTCTTGCCGAGCTCGCGCGACAGATGCCGGCTGACCAGCACCGAGACCACTTTGCCCAATGTGCCGTCGACGATCTTCTTTTTGGCGAAAGCGATCTTCGGATTGAAGCGCTGCGAATAGCCGATGGTGAATTTCAGATTGTTGCGCCTCGACAGCTGGATCAGCTCGTCGGCCTCCCACAATTCCAGCGCGATCGGCTTTTCCAGCATCACGTTCTTGCCGGAGCGCAGGCAATCGCGCGCGATCGGATAATGGTTCGCTTCCGGCGTGGTCGAGACATAGACCACCGAGATTTTCTCGTTCCTGATGAGATCCTGATAGTCCGGCGTCGCGGTCGCCGGCTTGTAGAGCTTGGTCACTTCGGCGAGCCGATCCGGCTTGATGTCGCACAGATGCAATCTGTCGACCAGCGCCGTGCGCGACAGCGTGTCCGCCCGCAAGCCGCCGATCCATCCGACGCCGATCACTCCCGCTTCGACTGTCCTCACCGGTCGCTTCCCCGCTTCATGACGGGCGCATAAAGACCATGACGCGGCGCGATGTGCAATGCTCGGAGCATGATCCCGAAAAGTGGATACGGTTTTCGGAAATGATCATGCTCCAACAACAATCCGGACTGTCACCCCTTACGGGGTAGCAGCCATCGTTCTCGCGGCGCGCCTTTTCGCCCGAGCATTGCAAAACCCTGCCACGTGAAGCGCGAAACCGGTTCGGACTAAAGAAAGCCAGGGGTGGTGCCTGCCGTTCTTCGCTGACGCCAGCTTCGCCGATTAAAACTGCAAGAAAGCCAGGGACAGAAGATAAAGAAGGATAGCGGAACGCCGGCAAACGCTGATCCGTATCCTCCGCATCCTTGCGGATGCGGCTCGCGCCTTGCAAGGCGCGCTCGCCTGTCGGCGTTCCACCGCGGCTCTCACCCAAGGGAGTCTTTCATCCCGAAGGCTCAGCTTCAGGCCAGGCTTCCTGGGACGCGGTCTGATCGGGCGTTACCCGCCTTCGCCTGTCCCAGTCCAGGGATGCACCTCCCACCCCGGTCATAATGCCGGGAGGCTGATGCCCGGAAGCTGCCCGGGAGCGATGTGCAAGTCCGCCCGCGGGCACCGCCCTCGCTGCAATGGCGCGATGTGCCTCCGCGCCATGTCCTTCACGTCAGCGAGGATGGGGACGTAACCATGATAGGAATAACTTCAAGGGGTCGCCGCGAAAAAGTTGCGGTCCCGGCCGTCGCCAAGGAGCAGGGGGAAGTTATGGGCGGTTGAGTCGATAGTTGAGACCGACGCGGACAATATCGTCCGTAATCCTGCTGCTGATGGTTCCAGATCCAGGATTAGTCACCAGGCACGGGCCACCGGCCCCGCCATAGCAATTAGGTGCTGTGGCAAAACTCGTGCTAACGCGACCGAGATCAACATGGAGATACTCGACTTTCACGCTCCAGTTGCCGGCGAAAACGTGCTCCGCCCCGACACCAAGGGCCCACCCTCCCTTGACGGACGAACTGCTCCAATTGGCGAGCGGACACGTACCCGTGACCGGAACATTACCACTCGTGCAGAGCGGCGCTCCGGGTGTAAATGTAGATGCACCGGAGATTATCGCCGATCCGCTGTTTTGGACCTTACCGACGGCTAATCCGCCCGTAGCATAAAACAGAGAATGATCGGACACGATGCCAACACGGCCGCGAAAAGTACCGAGCCACGGTAGCTTTTCAGCATAAGGCGCCGACATCGGCGCGGCACCAACGCCGTCCAAAGGAAACGGGGGGTTCGCGCCGTTGAATATCTGGCTTCGCCGTTGCCCGGTGGCGTCGATGTCGGCTTCGAGACCGAACAGATAGTTTGCTGTCTGCCAATTGTAACCCGCCTGCAGTCCGCCAAGCACGCCGTTCAAATGATTCGAATCGACGCCGCTGACGCATAGCGCCCCGCCGGCGGGAGGGCATATCGCGCTGCCGCCGAAGTTCGCGGCAAACATATTCCAAGTGTTGCTGGAGTTTCCCCAACTGTAACCGACATTGGCGCCGACGTAGAAGCCCGTCCAGCTAAAGACTGCAGGCGGCGGCGGAGCCTTGAGCGCCATATCGGCCGCGAAGGCTGGCGTTCCGAGCATTGCGACTACTGCAATAATTCCAATCGCAGCCTTGCTCATGGGCCCCTCCATCAAAAAGGAACAACTGAAAAAGGAACACCTGAGCGTAGCAACTACGGGGCGTCCTGGCTGTTGCCGCAAAACCACGGTGACTAGAACCTATCTCAAAATCGTCTGAAGAGGATGATGAGGCAGGCGAGTTGCACAAAGCCAAGGAAGTTCTTCGGATAAAACTCCCAGCGCACGAGAAGGCGACGCTGCCATTGAATCCAGGC
>Ga0335081_10003599_pt1 | contig 24384 bp, 24 predicted proteins | sample Lox_Sample_35_FD_206713 | JGI IMG/M metagenome (GOLD analysis project Ga0335081, IMG submission 206713) | Soil microbial communities from Loxahatchee National Wildlife Refuge, Florida, United States - Lox_Sample_3.5 | ecosystem: Environmental > Terrestrial > Soil > Wetlands | place: USA...
ATCGAGTTTCGGAGTTAGAATACGCTTTGAACCAATCCGGCGTCAGCTTGCTAATAACTGCAAAACAATTCAAAACATCCGACTATCATTGGATGATAACCCAGCTTGCGCCAGAGATCAGGAACTTTCCGAAATTTGGCACAACTGACGAGATCAGGGCTACACGCGTCCCAGCTTTGCGCAGAATCGTGACCTTAGGCGAGAGCGAGGACACATCGCCGGTATCAATGATTCCCTGGAAGAAATTCTTGGAGGTAGGTACGATGAATGCCTCTGAGGAAGATTTACGGGAAAGAGAGAGGAGCCTGAGTTTTGATGATCCGATAAATATCCAATACACGTCGGGCACAACTGGGTTCCCGAAGGGAGCTACTCTTACGCATTATGGGATTCTGAACAATGGGTACTTCGCCGGGGAAGCGATGAATTTCACAGATCGGGACAGGCTCTGCATTCCAGTTCCATTCTACCATTGCTTCGGTATGGTCCTTGGAAACTTGGCTTGTGTCACTCATGGTGCAACCATGGTTTTGCCGAGTGATGCATTCGGAGCCGATTCGGTTCTCTGTACAGTCGAGGAACAGAGGTGTACTGCACTTCACGGTGTCCCTACGATGTTCATCGCTGAACTCGAGGATCCACAATTCAAGAAGCATGATCTGTCCACGCTTAGGACTGGGATAATGGCTGGGTCACCTTGCCCCGTTGAGGTCATGAAACGTGTTATGACGGAAATGGGCATGCGGGAGATTACGATTTGTTACGGTATGACTGAGACGTCCCCAGTCTCATTCCAGACCAGAATTAGTGATCCACTAGAGTTGCGAGTGTCCACCGTTGGGTGCGCGCATCCTCACGTAGAGGCAAAGATCATTGATCCGTTGACGGGGAAGACCATCCCACGGGGTATGTCCGGCGAGTTGTGTGTTCGCGGGTATCTGGTGATGCTGAAGTACTGGAATATGCCGGACGCGACGAAGGAAGCAATCGATTCAGAAGGTTGGATGCACACCGGAGATCTCGCCTCGATGAGTAAGAATGGATACGTGAACATTGTCGGACGCACGAAAGACATGATCAGTCGCGGAGGCGAGAAGGTTTTCCCACGTGAAGTGGAAGACTTTCTTTACTCAAATCCGAAAATCTCAGACGTACAAGTAATCGGCGTTCCAAGCCGTAAGTATGGGGAGGAAGTTATGGCTTGGGTCAAATTGAAACCAGGCGAAACTGCAACCTCGGCAGAGCTTCAGGAATTCTGTAAGGGTAAGATCGCATACTTCAAGATACCAACATACTTCAAGTTCACGGGCACTTTCCCCATGACCGTAACCGGCAAGATTCAGAAGTTCAAGATGCGAGAGATTTCAACAAAAGAACTCCAGCTAGAGGAGGCTGCATCAATTAGGACGGCGTGAACCTTAGCCTCGTGGGAGTCGGGTTATGTGGCGCCCGCAGTTAACATGTAATTGCGGGCTTTAGGGAGAGAGCGTCAAGTCTTGGAATAATCGTCTTTGTCGCATTGGTATTATCGGGGTCTGGTTGGGTGGGGTTGAGGCCGGGAAAATGAATGGGAACGACGTTTTCATTCTTTGAGCACTTGGATTGCTGAACCGATGTGCCTCTCTCATCAATCGTATGATTCGCTCGTTTGTCGAGCAAGATTCTGGAAGTCTGGTAAGACTGTGTGGGCTGAAGGTTTTGTCTTATTGTGTTCGGCGAGTTTTCTCTGAGGGACAAATGGGGCGCCGGACATTAATGTACCGTTCTTGATATATTAATGTATCATCGGCAATCTTTCGCCGAGTTATCACAGAATGCAACAGATTTGTTCACCTTACAACGATTGTTTACACTTTGTAGCGTCTGCATCAAAAGGCACTCTAAACATCGAACAACACCCATACATTTTGTAGTGTACGCGTCAATTGGCGCGTGGTAGATTCATGGTAAGTTCAGCTGATTTCTTTTCATGATTATTCACTTGACTCTGTCATCGACCTGGGGCATTCTTTATTTCGCGGCCTCCTTAGCGGACGCGAAGGTTCAGAAAATTTGCAAAAAAGAGTCCTAATCGCACTCATTCTAATTCTCGCAATTCTACCAATGCTAGGGACTGGGCAAGTCTTTGCGAAAACTGCACTCGTCTCACCTCCACTATCATCATCAGGTCAAAAGACAGCAGTGATTCTCGATTCGCTCGAAAAAGTGTATCCGATGGGATTCTACGGGAAGATGATTCTTGGAGAATTGCAGTCCGCCGGCTACACAGTGACCGTGCTTGCCGATGGCAACGTGACGCTCGACTTTCTCGTGTCGCAACTCAACAACTACAATGTGATCATTTGGCGAACCGACGCTTATACGTGGATGCACAGAGAATTCTGGTACGTCGGACAATTGTCAAACTCTGCTATTCAAGAGAAATATGCCTCGGACTTCACAAACGGTTGGATTAACGGCAATGCGGGAATCGTAGGTGTAAGCCTCGATTTCATATACGAGCACTTTCCGGCAAATAGTCTTAGCAATGTCAAGCTGGCCGTTCTGATGTCGACAGACTCCGGCGCCTTTGCGCCCGTGATAAACTCCGCGGGAACGAAGTCAGTTATCTACTGCATCGGATCGGTCTCACTCAGCTACAGCTTAATTGATGATTTGACTGGCCAAATGCTATCCTACCTAGTGCACGGACAGAGTGTCTACAATGCGGTCTGGAATACGGTATCGCCATTCGTGAACGGGAGCCAGCCGGAAGACAACCTGGACAGCAACTACGCTCCACCGTTCTACTTTGCTGGCGACGGGACTGTAACGATTACGTAGAAACGTGTCCGAACCAATCCGAGGTTCGCACGTCTTACCCCTTTTTTCACAGGCAAAATTCGTATAAACCGCAACCAGAAACAACACTAAGGTTGAGTTGAACTCCCTGAAGGAGCCAGTCGTTATTCATAAGGGACTGGACAACGTTTACGTCAAAGAGAGTGGCATCTGTTACATTGACGGTGAGACAAGCAGACTATTCTACAGAGGTTACGGAATCGAAGACCTCGCAACCCACTCAACATTCGAAGAAACCGCCTACCTACTAATTTATGGACGCTTGCCGGAGAGAACTCAACTCAACGACTTCACGCAACGAATAGAATCCTACCGCGCCCTCGATCATCCAACGTTAGATTTGATCAGATCCTTTCCGACCAAGAGCGATCCAATGGATGCATTGCGCACATCCGTCTCAGCTCTCGGACTTGGCGATCCGCATCCTTTGACGGACGATACTGAAGCTCGAATCGACAAAGGATTGCGAATCCTCGCAAAGACCCCCTCCATAATCTGCGCATTCGACCGAATCCGAAACGGCCAGGAACCAATTCAACCGAAACCAGGTTTGAGACACGCCGCCGACTTTCTCTATATGCTCAGCGGAAGAGAACCCGACCCATACGACACGCACGTAATGGACGTGGCTATGATTCTCCACGCTGAACACGAGATGAATGCATCTACATTCGCCTGTACAGTGACCGCATCGACGCTAGCAGACATGTACTCCATAATCACGTCCGGTATCGGAACATTGCGAGGGCCTCTTCACGGGGGAGCAAATGAAGCCGCTCTGAGGACTGTGATGGAGGTGGGAGATCCAAGCAAGGCTGAAGAGTATGTGGATCAAGCGTTGGCTCAGAAGAAGAGGATAATGGGTTTTGGCCATAGAGTGTACAAGACATGGGATCCGCGATATGTGATTCTGAAGAACCTTGGACAAGAGCTTGCGGTGAGGAAGGGACAGACGAGGCTGTTCGACACCGCGCTAGCCATTGAAACCAGCGCCATGAAACGTCTAGAGGGCTCATCAATCTTCCCAAACGTGGACTCATATTCGGGGGTGGTATTTCACATGTTGGGCATCCCAACAGATCTGTTCACACCGATCTTCGTGATGAGCAGAGTTTCGGGTTGGGTGGCACACGTCGTGGAATACTTGCAAGCCAATCGTCTTATTCGACCAAAGGCACTATACACTGGAAAAACCGGCCTTCCATACGTGCCTGTGGAGGCAAGGACTGGGTTAGAGGCGCGGGTTTGAATGAAGATTGGTCAAATCGTTACTCGGCCCTTAGTCACAATCGCATCCAACAAAACGCTATTTGATGCAGCCAATCTGATGGTTGAGAAGAACATCGGTCTACTGGTCGTATCCGATCAGAACGATGCCGCATCTCTGGTCGGTGTCATTTCTGAAAGGGACATCATCCGAATCGTGGCAGCCAGTAAACCACTAAACGTTCCTCTACGCCAAGCGAGCACTAAACAGACGATAACTGTGCATGAGGATGCAGAGGTCGCAGAGGCAGCGAAAGCAATGAACAAGAACCGGATCAGGCACGTCGTTGTTGTGGACGTTCGAGGAAAGCCGATCGGAGTGGTTTCAATGCGTGACCTTGTAGGGGAGCGCGCGACTCTGTCCGCTATTCTGCAATCGCATGAAAAGGAGATATTTCACGGCGCTGATTAGGCCGCAAAGGAGTGCAGCTTCTTAACCAACCCTTCCATAGGTACCTGATTTTCTGATCCTGATGCCATCTCTCTCAATTTGACCAACTTAGTCTGGATTTCCCTCGGCCCAAGCACGATGAGAAATGGTATCTTAGTTGAGTTTACGTACTCTAGCTGCTTACTCAAACCCCGACCCTTCAAGTCTAAGTCAGATGCGATCCCCTTTTCCCGAAGCGTCTGCGCCAGTCGAATGGCTTCAGCCCTCAACCCCTGCTCAACAGTCGCAATGAAGACTTTCGCACCTTGCTGGCTTTTGGGAAATAGTTTGGCGCGCTCCAGTGAGATCATGAGCCTCTCCACACCTCCAGCCACCCCAGTAGCGGGTATGTCTCGTTTGCCGTAGATCTTACACAATTTGTCGTAACGCCCTCCGCCAAAAATTGAACCTACATCCCCTTCCTCCTTATCGAAACCTTCGAATACTATACCATCATAGTAACCAATTCCGCGAACTATACTCATATCGTAAATGCACCGGTCAATGCGTCCTGCGGCGGTGAGGGAGTCTGCAAGAATTTGGAGTTCCTCAATGCCCTTTTTTGCCGCGGGGTCGCTTAAGTTTAGGGCAGTGAGACGATCAAGCACATCCCGCGGGGACCCGTTGATAGATACGTATTCGAGTATCGATTCAATCCTCGCATCATCAAGACCCAATGCCCTGAACTCTTCTTCCAATTGTTTGCGAGGTGCCTTTCGTGCCTTATCGATAATCCTAAGACATTGCTCAAGTGTCTCTTCAGAGCCAACGCCGGTTTGTTTGAGGTAAGCCTCTGCGAGTTTTCGGTCACTAATCCGAATAACGAAATCTTTCAGACCAACATTGGCTAGTATATCTACACCGACGCAGATCACCTCGGCATCCGCTAGAGGGCTCTCGGAGCCAAAGACTTCGATATCCCATTGAGTGAAGTATCGGTAACGTGCAAATTGCGGTTCATCATATCGCCAGTTGCCTCCAATTGTTGCGAACTTAACGGGTTCTGGTAAGTCATAGCGGTTAGCGATCATCCGTGCGAGGCCGACGGTCAAGTCGAATCTAAGTCCGAGATCTCGACCTCCCTTGTCTTTGAACCAGTAGATTTCATTTCGAATCCCCGTCCCACTCTTAGCCTCCAGGGTCTCTAAGTTCTCTATCGTTGATGGTTCAACCATTTGAAACCCATAACGGCACACTACGTCACGAATCCTATCATACAGCCAAACCCTTCGACCCATCTCCTCCGCTTCTACATCTCTCATTCCGCGGGGTAACGTGAAGACCTTGGAAGACAAAATGACTTTCACTTTTGCGAAGGCTGTTAACCATCTCCGGCCTATAACATAGTAACTCGGCTTCTGAGCGCTACAAACTGCGCTACAAACTGCAATACTTTATAGTAAAGCCTCTTCTATCCCGAAACGAATCCACATGTCCGAAAGCAAGGATATCCTTGGATCAGCATTGATTGGTGTCGTGGTAGGGAGCATAATCGCTGCCCTCTTGGATGTTGTAATCGCGTCACTGTCTCCACTATCCAATGCTATTGGAGCAATCGTAGCAGGAGTTATCGCTGCGTACGTCTTGAACGGAAAACCACCCCAAGCATTTCGCACCGGTGTAGTGTCCGGCGTCCTAGGCTTACCGTTCTACTTTGGCGTCGCCCAGATACTCTACATATTCGGCGCATACCCAATCCAAACCACAACTCCGACTTGGTCTCAGTTGCAAGTGCTTCAGGAGAGTGTCGTCATCATATTCGTCATTTATGTTGGTCTAGGTTCTGGTGCTGGTTTCATGGTGGGCGCTGTCCGCCATCCCCCCACAGAAATTCAGCCGCCTCAACCAATCGGTCTCGGTTCCTCTACCGGTCAGCCTCGGTACTGCGTACAATGTGGCGCGCAGTTGCCCGCGGGCACTCTAATCTGCCCCCACTGCAACGCGAGACAGCCCTCCTGAGCCTGGGGCGTCTCGATTGTTAGACTTTGAGCGAACTTAGCGTATAGTAAACAATGTCTGTCCGGCGGTCTACAACCGCCAGGATTAGTTCCTTCTTCTCCGTATCTGCATAACTGAGAAGTTTTCCTAGCTTTTTCAGACTGGCTTCTCCCCCCTCATATACGATTGAGATGAGTCGTCTTAGCGGCCCCTTGCCGTAAATGTCAAAATCGAAGGCCTTGCTTGATTCGCGAACTAAATATCCGCGGTCTCGCAAGTCTCTGTATACGAGATACTTTATCCAGATCTCTGGTTTGCCAACGGAGAATTTCTTGACCAAATCTCTGAGTTCCAATTCCTTGTCCGATTTCTTGTCGACGACGTGAATTTTCTGTTTCTCGATGAGGTAGAAGGATTCGTAGGGGGTTAGAACCAGATTTTCCCCTTTCAAATCTCCAAACCCGCGGTCCCTCAGCTCCATCAGGTCAGGTTTGTAGGGTATGCACACACCCTGTGCGTCACGAAAGGCGTTCCATGGAACGAACTGTGCTTTCTCTTCAACCTTAGTAGGAATGCCTTGAGTTGTGCTAGCGTTGGTTTCCATGAACGCCACTTAGGCTCCGAGAGTCATCGTCGCATTAATCCTTTTGCGAAAAGTAATTCAGAGCGACTGCGTCGCTCGTAAAACTGGTGTCGAAAGTGCCCGCAATTGCGAATCTGAAGACCGTGGAGTGGGTTCGTGGCCACGTGAGGATGATTGATCAAACGAGGATACCTGAGCGACTCGTATACGTGAACATGCAGAACTATCGACAAGTGGCTAAAGCAATTGAGACGATGGTTGTTCGCGGTGCCCCCGCCATAGGGGCCGCGGCTGCCATGGGAATGGCGTTGGCAGCAAACACTTGCAAGTCAAAGCCAAGGGAACGGTCGCTTCGCGATCTCGAAGTAGCAGCCAAAGTTCTTGGATCTAGCCGTCCAACCGCTTGGAATTTGTTCTGGGCGATAGATCGGATGATGCGCAAGGCTTACGAATGTCAGGGCAGCGGGCGACAGATTGCACTCGCGATGGTAGAGGAGGCTCAAAGAATTGCCGAGGAAGACATTGCAGTGAATCATCGCATTGGTGAGTTCGGAGCGTCTCTGCTAACCGACGGTGATCAAGTGTTAACACACTGCAACGCCGGCACATTGGCTACCGTGAGTTATGGGACGGCTCTGGCACCGATTCGTACTGCAATCGCGCAAGGCAAGAAGGTGAGCGTTATAGCAGATGAAACCCGCCCTAGATTGCAAGGCGCCAAGCTCACCTCTTACGAGCTCCTGCATGACGGTATTCCTGTAACTCTAATCGTCGATGGGGCAGCAGGATACGTGATGAAGATAGGGATGGTTCAAAAGGTGATTGTTGGAGCGGACCGAATCACCAGGAAATACGTTGCCAACAAGGTTGGAACGTACATGATTGCCCTAGCTGCTAGGACGAACAACATTCCATTCTATGTCGCAGCGCCAACCTCCACATTCGACCTTGGCAATGGGAGTGGAGATGTGAAAATTGAGGAGAGGGATCAGGGAGAGGTTACTCAGATCGCCGGAAAGCGAATTCCACCCCGAGGTGTCCACGTTTTCAATCCTGCGTTTGACCTAACTCCACTCGACCTTGTTCAGGGGCTCATAACGGAGAGGGGCGTAATAGCCCCTACCAGTTGGGAGGATGTGAAATCGTCGTTGCGGCAGGAGCGCGTTAGTTCTTAGACTTCTTGGAGTGGTTTCTTGCCTACCTGTAGAACGATCTCTACTGGGCAGTGAGTGACCGACTCGATTCTGTTCTTCCATTCTGAGCCCATGCTGATGAGTGCATACATGCCAGTGACTTCGCCCTTGGCTTTCTGGACTATTCGGGTTAATGCGACCTGTGTTTCTCCGCTATCGATTACGTCGTCGACGATCAGTACGCAATCACCCTTCCTTAGGGCGTCTCGTGGAACGAATAGACTGACCATGATCGCGGTCTTGCTGGGTATGTAAATCTCCTCAATGAACTCGCGAACTCCCACCTCTCTGTTCTTCTTAGCGATAACTAGTCCCACGCCTAGTCTGTGAGCGAGAAGCGCGGCTAGGGGTACGCCGTCTACGGCGGCTGCCAGGATTTTCGTTATTCGCATGCCGGCAAAGGCGTTGACAGCATGCTGTACAGCTCGTTCCAGCAGCAGTGTATCAGAGATTAGCTTGGTATTATCGAAGTATCCAGCTTCGTCGAAGCGGATTCTCTGTTGAATTTCTCCCTCAAGACGCATGATTTTCTGAAGTGTTCGGTTGATGTTCTGAGCTCGGTCGATAGTTGGAAGAACATGGCCTTTGACGTAGCGGCTAAGAACTGTTTCTGGTAGGCCGATGATTTGGGCTAGTTCTCGGTACGTGTAGTAGTTTTTCGCGAGGTTGAGTAGTTCGATAGTCATCAGCTTGTACTTCAGATCGGATATACGGGAACCTGCTCTCAATCTAACGCCTTCTATGATCAGTTTGACAAGTTAAGATATGCACATGCACATGCTAAACAGGTAATAACAGTTTCGACATGAATTGACACAAAGAATAGGGCGACTATAGTCGGCTATCTACAATTCCTTGACTATCTTGGTACTTTCCGCGATAAGGTCGCTGCGTCTTAGTGCTAAGTTGATGCAAGGCCATCTGCAAGAACCCCTCTTTCCGATGCAAGACGAACGCGCCATCCCCCACATTGTATAGAAGGATGGTGAGTTGTCCGCGAAATCCCGGATCGACCAATGCCAGACTTCCTATAATCCCGGAGCGCGCAAGTGAGGAGCGAATGTGCAACGTTCCTACTAAATCGTCACCGAGTTCAACCCTCTCCAATGATGCCACCAACTTATACTGCCGAGGCTCCAGTTTGAGATCATCCTCCAGACGAAGGTCGTAACCCGCCGCCTTCAGAGAATTAGGGTCGAAGGGTGCAATCAATAGCGATTGATCTTTGAGTCGTCGTTCAATCTCCACATCCGACAGAATCAAAATAACTCCGCCTCGGAATTGTCTTCATGTACTGGCGAATGAGAGCTAACTGTCTTCCTCTGAGGCGAAGTTTACTGAGTATTCGCTAACCATATACGGTGAGCCATGCAATGGCTGCGCGGGGCCCGTAGTCGAGCTAGGATTAAGACACAGTGGTTCAATCAGAACCGTGTAGGCCTTCGGACTTTCTGGAAGAAAGCCTGGAATCCAGGGTTCGAATCCCTGCGGGCCCGCCATCACTTCGCTAAATGAGTTCTTGTTATGAGGGTACTATGGTTCGGTCGCATGAAAACATTGAAGTCGCTGGACAAGAAACTCTGTTGAGGCAAGTAGTTGCACGAAAAGACGTGGGTTTTTGAAGGAATCCTCAGCTCAGCCTTTGCACTGGTTCTGACTTACTGTCTAGTCAATCCAGGCGCCTATCCATCCATCTATGGAGGAGAACTAGGATGGAGCGCAGTTGTAGTGATTCTGGTGCTGGTGATCCAGAGTTTCTGGAAAACGTGGTCCTTACCGCGAGAGCTAGAGAATGCTAAAGCCATCGTCCGCCACCGGTTCATAGTTAACAAGTGGGGTGGACTGCACGTCTCCCTCTCGATAGTTGCCTTCACTCTCGTGCTCGTTCATGGAGTGGTCTTCTCACTCAGTCTATCTGAACCGAGTTTGGTTATTTGGGTAGGAGCAGCCGCATTTATTGCATTAATGATTCTCAATTTTTCTGGAGTGATAACCGAATCAAGTCGTCCTTCTGGCGCCTTTGGTCGTTTGAAAAGGTTACACTTGCTCCTAATGATATTGGTAATTGTCCTAGCAGTTGTTCACGTCGAAGGTTTGATGACAGCGCTCTTCTCGCGTTCGATTCCTGCCGGCGTCACTGTTGGACTTTTGGGTGTACTTGTTGTATTCGTAACCGTTCCTCTTACTATCCGTACCTCTCAATAGTTCACACCGAAAGGGGGTGAATAAATCGAGGACGTCGGACTAAAACAGTGATTCTCACTTCGAAGAACTTATTCTGCTCACTCCGTTCAATTCTAGTTAAGCGGTGCATGATTCTTGAACGCAGGAGTGAGTTTCAGAAATCTTGCGCTGATTGTTTGGGACATGCAGAATGGAATCGCACGTAGGGCCCTCAATTTCGATGAGATCGTCAGAAATACTAAGCGTCTAATCGAGGCTGCACACAAGTCTGAGGCGTTAATCGTCTACAGTCAACACACCGGCATGCCCTCTCAGTTTCTTTCGAGGTATTCCAGGTATTCTCTCAAGAGAAGAGGCATCGATCCTGACAAGTCAACGTTCGTGGCAGAAGGTAGCGAAGAGTGGAAGATTGTGAATGAGCTGACGCCTGGCAAAGATGATTTGATCTTGAAAAAGTACTTCGCGAGTTTCTTCGTAGGCACTCCACTGGAACAGATCCTTAGAACCAGAGGCGTCGAAACCCTGATACTCTGCGGAGTCAGCACGGAAGGAGGGATTGATGGGACCGCTAGGCACGGAGGGTACCTAGGATTCATACCAGTAATATCACAAGACGCGGTGGGAAGTTTTGATAGACAATCCCATGAGGCTATGCTTGAGATTATGCGCAAAATGTTCGAGGTAGCATCAACGGATGCGATAGTGAAGAAGATGGAGACGCAGTAAAGAAGTGAGTAAGCTTTCGGATTACGCGTTAGCTGCGTTCAGCATTTTATCGAAGGTCTTCAAGACAGCGTTCATGTCTCGTAAGGTTAAGTGTCGAGTCGCCCTCTCAACAAAGCTCTTGTACAGTTTTCGTCCCTCGTCAACCTGTTCCTGTCCCCTCGCGGTTATGGACGCTGTCACTTTGCGTTTGTCGCTTTTGCTAGGCTCTCGCTCGGCCAATCCTAATTCTTCTAGCTTGTCCATTATGCCTGTGATGGCGGCTTGGGTGATTGATTGGTTCCTTGCTAAGTCAACCAGAAGTTGTGGACCGGATTCCGAAAGAGCGACTAGAACGCCAAACTCTCCAATCGACAGGCCAAGGTTTGATATGCTTTGCTCCGTGAGTATCTTCCATCTCTTGGTTCTTCTCGAAAGTGCTCGCCCGAACTCGTACGAATTCAGCACGCGTTCAGTCAAATTTCTCAGCCTCAGATCGCAATGGTGTTTCGGTGCGCTGATCTGAGCGGTTAGGTTGTTCAAGGGCTTCTGTGGTTCTCACTGATTCTCGCTTTCTAGCTTTGATAAGTGGCGCAGCCGGTATCGGAACCCCTTGTTTCGTTAAATTGTCGTTATGTTCATACTCCATTCTCTTCCCTCGCATAAGCGAGGCAAGACCCGCGACAATTGCCAGCCCCGCGTTAACGTAAAGCGCTACATGAAGCGCACCCATAAACGATTGAGCGATGGCGTTAGGAAACCAAGTGGTCGCAGTAATCGTTGCTACGGCTTGGGCATTCAAATGGACCCCCGCAAGAGCCGGGAGGCGCGCAATCATTTCATGCATGGGGTTGTAGCCGAGAAATGCAGCGAATAATGCGATTGTGGGAGGTATGCTTGAGAGGTACGGCGCAAGTTGTTGGGCCCCTGCATTCGTTAGCGCTGTAGACATGGCTCTGGGAAGACTTGTGCCTAACGCTGAGACAACTTCGGTAAATAGAACTGTTAAGCCAACGGTGGTACCCGTGTTCTGTATCGTGAAGAGCATCCCCGCAGCGGTGCTTCGTCGTTCGGAGGGGACGGTGCCCATTATTGATGACGTGTTTGGAGAAGCAAACATACCGAAAGCGATGCCCATTAGGTAAAGAGCGCCAGCGAATGTTGGGTAAGCGAAATTGTATGGCAGGGTGGATAAAATTAGGAAGATTACGCAGAGTAGAAACATGCCTCCTGAGGCGAGGCCTCTAGCCCCCTTTTTGTCTGACACGTAACCGCTAACCGGACCCGCAGAAACGAATCCGATACTCATTGGAATCATATAGATTCCAGCCCAGAATGGTGTATCTTGATAACTGAACCCGTGTAGCGGCAACCAGACAGCTTGCAAGAGAATCACGAGCATCAGCATAACGCCGCCCCGTGACAATGCTGAAAGAAAAGCGGCGAAGCTCCCGGCAGAGAAGGCTCGGTTCTTGAAGAATTCTATGCGGAACATGGGATCTTGTACGCGTTTTTCTATGAATGGAAATATGATTAGCAAGCTACCGCCCAGGGTCAAACATCCCAGGACGAGAGGATTGCTCCAGCCCATTGATGAGTCTCCAAACGGCAATAGCCCATAAGTCATTCCAATCAGGAAGATCGTGAGTCCAGCCGCGAAAGTCACGTTCCCCCAGAGATCCATCTTCTGTCCTGATCTGATCATTGCTAGTTCGCGCAGTTTCCAATAGGACCAGGCGGTTCCTAGGAGTCCAAATGGGACGCTGATGAGGAAAACCCATCGCCAATCGTAAACCGCGAGCACGCCTCCAAGGATTAAGCCGAGGAGGCTCCCAACGAGAATCGCGACTTGGTTGATTCCCAAAGCTCTTCCTCGCTCTGAGGCCGGAAATGCGTCGGTGATTAGAGCGGCACTGTTGGAGAAAATGAGCGCGCCCCCCACTCCTTGGACGAGTCGGAAGACGAGTATTTCGAGGGCTCCCAGTTGGCCCTTGCTGGGTACTAAATAGAGTAGGATTGAACCAACCGTGTACACTGCAAATCCGAGATTGTAGATGCGAACTCGCCCGAACATATCGGAGAGTCGACCAAAAGTAACTAACAATGTGGCAGTGACTACATCGTATCCAAAAATGATCCATAGAAGATAATCAAACGCTCCCGGAGCAAGGGGATCGAGGTTTATTCCTCGAAAAATGGCAGGTAAAGCAATGATTAGAATGTTGATGTCTATTGAAGCAAGAACGACTCCCATCGTAGTATTCGCCAGAACAGTCCACTTATAATCCAAGGGCGACCCACACAAATTTTCCTTAAGCGCTTAATTACCACTTAATAAGCATGGCATCCAACCGTACAATGCTGGATGGAAATCACTCGTATGAGAGTGATGCACAAGGCGGCGGTGGGACAGCAAGGACAGTTATCCGAACTTGGCCTACGGTGGTATTGGAATTCGCAGTGATTTGACCGGATTCCGTCGCAGTTAGTAGAACTGACGTGAGGTTTGAATTCCGGAATCCTATGATCACGCTGAATGCTTTTTTCCTTCCATGCAATTGCTAGGTTCAGGTCGCAATGCACAGAACCGCGTTAGTCATCGGAGTACTCCTGATCTTTACCGGGCTCCTTCTACTCAACCAAGGATCACAATTTCTGGTTCCGATAGCGGAGAACACCGGCTTGACTTCGCACTATGCCAGGGCGACTGTGATTCTACCGCCGACATTATTCAGTGTCCCATCATCCAACTACACGTTCACGATGGTAAACCTGAACCCCTCCGTGCAGGTCACCGGATCGTTACAGGTTTCCAACGAACGTCAGGTGGCATTCTACGTTATGAACGAAGGGAACTTCTCACTGTGGCGGCAAGGTCGACCTAGCGCAGTTCTCATAGCCCAGCCCGTAGTAATCTCATACAACTTCACCTTCACACCGTCTACAGCAGGCCATTACTTCTTTATCTTCGACAACCAAGACAACGGCCCACGCACTGTAATCTTCAACCTAAACACGATCGAGAACGTAACCGTCCTCAGCCAATTCGTCCAATACGCCGACTTAGAAGTCCTCCTGATCGGCATCGTCCTAACATTCCTAAGCCTAAAGGGTGGAAAGAAGGAACGACCCAAAACGCAGAAGATTGTTCAGGAAACTACAGGATGGAAATGTAAGTTCTGCGGCGCCCTTAACACAGATCCTAACGGTCAGTTCTGCACAAGCTGCGAACGCTCGAGAGCATGAAAATATGATTCTTCGTCTTATGAACTAGCTCTCTCCGCATTCCTGAAGATTGTATAGAACATTGTGATCGAGATCACATACAGGATTGCACAGAGATAGAATGGGAAGTTCAGCAAGAATATCGAGTGCTGGCTCTTACCGTATCCCAGAATTGAACCCCCTATTGACGTACTAGCGGCGTTGGGTAGTCGCCAGAGAATCACATTGAACGACGACGCGGTCGCACGCTCGTCCTCGGCAACCATGTTCATCAGAAACGTATCGGAAAGAGGACTTGACATGTTCATCAGGACCGCACGAACAACGTAGAGTGGACCTGCGATGTAGGCGGAGGGACTAAAGGGGATAGAGAGCATGAATATCATTGACATGGCTTGCGCGGTTACAATTCCTTTTACCAAACCAACTCGTTTGGCTACCGTCGGGGCTGCTACAGCGGTCAAGCCCATTATGAGATTAGAAGCAGCAATTAGCGGTCCTGAAAATACGTCAGTCTCTTGGAAGCGATAAAGGAACCAAGTCGGTATCAGCGGAATTATCAGCCCAGCTCCAAGTCCAATCAGCATGTTAGTCAACGAATACTTCATAATTACGCCAAGCGATTTCCGAGGAAGAATCCCTTCATGCGTTGACCTGGGCATGGTGTGTACCGCCCACTTTTGAATTGATATGGATGTAAGAAGTGAGAAGAATCCTAGAAGCACGAAAGTGATTCGATGGGCCGTAAGCAAGTCAACATTCACCAGCGGGTAGACGGCTGGCAGGCAACTGCCGATTCCTAGTGCGACAGTGAAATTCATGAAAGACAAACTGAAAGTTGAGGCTCGGATATCGCTCGTTGTCGTATCCGCCAAGTAAGCGTTCCACGTAGCAAGGTACATTGCTTCACCTAGCCCTCCAACAATAGCTGACAGTTCGATAAGCACAAAGTCTGATGTCAAACCAGGAACGGCGATTACGACCGCGGCGAAGACGGAGCCGACCAGCATCATTTGCTTGCGACCGTGCCTATCTGAGAGAATCGCAAACGGTAAGCCGAAAATCACTGCTGAAATTGCACCCGTGGCAAATACGAGCCCTACGTCGAAGGCTGAAAATCCTTCGAGCGGCAAGAAAACCGCCATCGCAACCTCATAGAAACCGAGGCCGGCTGCCAGTGGGCCTACTCCGAGGACCACGTTCCTCGTGTTCTTCGGAATCGTCTCGAAGCTCCCAAAGCTCAACGTAATCATCTTCCTGGAAGGTTTTTGGGTTACTGTCCTTTTTCCCTTAGCAACATAGCGAGTTCACTCGGCAGTGGAACTGCTTTCCAATCCGAGTTCACTTCGATGCACTTTATCGAACCTTCCGCTGCGAGTTTTTGATCGTGCTGTCGCATGATCTGAAAATCGTAGGTGATCGTCTTCTCAGACACTCCTCGAATTGTCATTGTGACTTCAATTAAATCGTCAAAGCGACACGCTGCTTTGTAATGGCAGTGGGCTTCGACTCGGGGCAGCATGATGCCGTATTTCTGTCGAACGATGTTGAAGGGTTGGGAGATTGAGCGGAAAAACTCCTCTTCGCAAGCTTCAAAGTAACGTAGGAAGTTAGTGAAGTGCATCACTCCTGCCACATCGGTGTCTACCCAATGAACGCGAAAAGTGTGTTTGAATGGCATCGTGGTGACTCGGCGTTACGGAAGAGGTTTCAGAGATTTAACTGGGGCGTTGACTTTCGAGACATCTTGATTGGAAGGACATTCAGTGGCGCTGCTGTTTCTGGAAAACTTATAGGCGACGCAACCGAGCGTGTGAACCGGTCCCGCGGTAGCTCAGCCTGGTAGAGCTTCCGGCTGTAGTCCTGTACCTTAATGGTATGGGGATGTCAGCTTACTAGGCGTACACCGACTGAAACCGGAGTGTCGCTGGAGAACCGTTGAATCGGTTCGGCGAATTCAAAATGGAGCCTATAGCTCCATGAGATTCCGGCCCGCGGGACCACTAAAGCGTTTTTTGTGGGACCGTGGTCATCTTGGCTAGCTTTGAGAGTGCTGAGAGGTTTTTCTTTAGGTCGAAGGTCCAGCCCACATCGTCTTCGAAGAGTTCGTACGAGATGGATTGAGCTTCTCGGCTGATGAAACTCTGTCTCACTGAGGAGTAGTTTTTGAGTGAACCTTGTCGTGCCATTTGTGAGAAGAAAGCGAATAGGCTTGCAACTTGGGTTTGGAGCGTATAGGTTCGGACCAGTAGCGCGGTTTGGTGTAAGACTTTGGCTACGCCTAAGACGAAGAACAGATCGTCGACCAGCGAGAAGAACTGGTTCATGGTTTGCTTATTGGGAAATTCGAGTAGAACTTCGTGGTAGGCCGAAACTTCCTCTGGGTAGGGCCAAACGTCGAACCCATAATATTTCACTATTCCGGATGGGATGAGTTTCTTGTCAAAGTGATATTTCACGCCTTGAAGCGATATTCCCAGTATGGGGGCGAGGTCGGCGAAGCTTCGTCGGGCGTTCTTCTGAAGTTCCTTGATGATAAGTAGATCTTTCTTGTCCGCTTTCACCGCGTAGCTGGCAGGGTCGTCAATTGTTTTGGTTGGCTTCTTCTTGAAGGCAGCTAGCCATCTACTCCACGTGAAGGACCATTGATTCGTATCCGGGTTATAGTAACCGAAGTCTGGAAAGTTGGGCACGTATTCTCCTGTAAGGATCGTCTTGCACTGTGTCACGAGTCCCAGTTCTGAGAGCCGTCTCAGATATTTCTTGAACTGACTGAGGAATTTGATGGGTACGTAGTGGACCGATAGGTGAGTGTAGTTTCCCTCGCACCGGTCTACGGACCGCCAGAGATTGGGCAGTTTCAGAGCGGCTGTGACCTTATCGTCTGCACCTGGAGTCGCCGTAGCGAGCACAACAACTCTAATCATGCCGAGTTGGGCGATTTGAGGTGCCAGAGTAGCAACGCGACCCGATTTCCGCTCAAGCTTCGCCACCCGGTGGTACACCGAGGTGAATGGGATACCCGTTCTCCTCGAGACTTCGAGTATATTTCGAGGGCCGTACTTCCACATGGACGAAAAGATCTTGATGTTTGTTTCATCCAACTGTTTGATAATTTCTCGTATTCCCTTGTGCCAATCGGCCAATCGGACTTTTTCATTGGAGAGCAACCGAAATCTTCCTCTCGTAAACAACCGGTCGTGTACGATTTAGGCAAAATATAAGCACTTATATTTTGTATCAAAAAGTGGGAAAAGTGGCTTTTTGAGGCAGCGCGACGGTATTAGAGTATGGCCGATATGATCCCGTGACCGCCTCCAGTTGGGTCACCACCAGCGCTTACGCTCTTCGTGACAAGTACTACTAGAACTATTGCGAGGACGAGAGCTAGCGCTACTAGAATCTTAATCCTTGACAATGAATCACCTCCGTATGAACGGAGTCAATTCGCGGCTTTAGCTATTGATAGAAGAAACCGGAAATGTTGTAAGTAATATAGGAAATGAGTTAACGATCCTGCAACGGCGACTAGTTGTGGTCATTGCTAGTGCTGACTACGGCGAGGTAGTCTAACGGGGCAACGCAAGGGTTGGTCACTGGGCTTGATAGAGGTAGATTTTACGGGGAATCCCTGCCGTATTTACAGTCACTTCTCTGATTGAACTCCAGTCAGGAAGCTGGTAGTCGAGTGAGACTACACGAGTTCCCTTCTTGAGTTCACGTTTCAGCTTCGGCCCCAACTCAGCATTCATTGAATCGGAAAGGTATATGCATACAACATCCGCGGTCGAGACGTCGACCTTGAGTAGGTCTCCTTCAATTAATTCTGCGCTCGTCCCTGTCGAGGATAGTCTTTCTCTGATCCTCTTGGTTCGTTCGGGATCAATTTCTACACCGACTGCTTTAGCTCGGAAGTGTCTCACAGCCTCGATCATGATCCGGCCATCCCCGGCCCCGAGATCAAAAATTCTTTCTCCAGGTCGTAAGCTAGCACATTGAAGCATTCTGCGAACTATGTCTTTTGGCGTGGGAATATAAGCAACATCGAGCCCCGCCACGTCAACCACCCTTGGAGGATGGGCATTTCGGTTCGACAAAATATTTCCGGTGTGAGCAAGATCGGTGTCAGGCGCGTTTCAGCCCTCATCTTCTTGCTTCGGTAGACGAATCTCTCATCCACGAGTCCTTGAGTTTTTGCCTCAGCGACTTTTGCTCGGACAGAAATGGGAAAAAAGGCTTACAAGACGCTAATTGTGACCGGAGCGAGATCAAAAGTGTCGAGCGTTAAGGAGTTCATCTCAGCGCGAGATCTTCTACAAAACACTCCGGACTACGCATACGCTAAGGATCGATTCTCCTGGCCGCGTATGGACAATTTCAATTGGGCATCAGACTATTTCGATACGCTGGCTGACAAGTGCACTCACCCTGCTCTACTCTACGTCGACGACGCTGGCACCGAGACGAAGGTCAGCTATCGTATCCTCAAGGAACGCTCAAACAGGGCCGCCAACTTTCTGCGAAATCAGGGTCTTAGAAAGGGCGACCGAGTACTGCTCATGATGCCAAGTTGCATCGAACTTTTCGAGATCTTTCTTGGCGCTATGAAGCTTGGTTGCGTAATCATTCCCGCCTCCACGCTACTGACCGAGGACGATATTGTGGATAGAATTGCGAGGGGCAAAACGAGAGCGATCGTAAGCAGCCCCGAACTCACCAATCGAATCGATAGGTCAACTAGAACGAGCTCTCTCGTAAAGATCGTTGTTCGAGGCAAGGCTGTAGGCTGGCTAGGCTACGAGGGCGCGGATGATGTCTCCTCGCATTTCAAATCGTCAAACTTCTTTTATCCATCGGACGAGTTACTGATCTACTTCACATCGGGAACAACTGCCAAACCTAAACTCGTTCTGCAAACCCATAGTAGCTACCCAATCGGGCATCTCACAACGATGTACTGGATTGGCGTGAGAAGAGGCGAGTTGCATTACAATATCAGCGCGCCAGGATGGGCTAAGTACGCCTATAGCACGATTTTTGGCGTGCTCAATGCCGAGGCTACTAGTTTCCTCTACAGCTACTCGGGAAAATTCAACTCGAACAATGTTCTCGACATGATCGAACGCTACAGCGTTCGCACTCTTTGTGCACCGCCGACGGTCTGGCGGCTTCTGCTATTAGAGGACTTGAAGACGAGACGCTTCGCGCTAAGAGAACTCGTTAGTGCTGGTGAGCCTCTCAATCCAGAGATCATTGAGAAGATTCGGGTGGGCACTGGGCTCACGATACGAGAGGGATTCGGACAGACTGAGAGTACTCTGCAGGTCGGCTTCTTCCCGGGGATGGAAGTGAGACCGGGGTCAATGGGGCTCGAAGCTCCAGGTTTCCACATCAACATATTGGATGAAGAGCAGCGACCCGTTTCCGTCAGCAGCGAGGGTGCTATGGCGATTCAGGTAATCCCTGAGAGGCCAGTTGGTTTGATGGAGGGATACATAGACCCGAAAGAGAAGAATGCTGCGGTGTTCGTGGGTTCTTGGTATTTGACAGGTGACTTAGCGTACCGCGACGAGGACGGCTACTTTTGGTTCATAGGGAGAGCCGATGATGTTTTCAAAAGTTCCGATTATAGGATCAGTGCATTTGAGCTTGAGAGCGAGCTGATGGCCCATCCAGCCATTGCTGAGGTAGCAGTCGTAGCCAGCCCAGACCTAATGAAAGGATTCGTACCGAAGGCTTACGTTTCCCTAAAGCCGAACACCCAGCCCTCAAAAGAGCTGGCACTTGACATATTCAAATTTACAAGGCAACACACCGCACCGTACAAGCGACCTCGCATAGTCCAGTTTGTAACCGAGCTTCCAAAAACTGTGAGTGGAAAGATTAGACGAATTGAACTCCGTACCTCTGAGGCTGATAGAAGAGTGAAACGGGAAAGATCAACAGAAGAGTATTTCGAGAGTGATTTCAAAGACGCATTTGCCGGAAAGTAGAACGACCTGTCGCTCCGAAAGATAGCGAGGATCTTAGGGAATCGGTGCGATTTCTACTGTTTGTGGTTGAGTCGTAAGGCTTTAAGCTGTCGTTTCGAGTGTGTCACTTGCCTACGCCCTGGTCGTTCAGTGGTCTAGGATGACGGCCTGTCACGTCGTCGACGCGGGTTCGAATCCCGCCCAAAGGAGCAGCAATTTGACTTCTCCTGGCGAAGGGCGCCACCCGCGTTCAATCATTCGTCAAAGACCCCGAGCTGCCCGATATCCTTACGCTCCATCTGCATCCCCTTGCACTTTGGACAGGCAGGTTCTTTCGTGTTCGAAAGAAATTCGTATCCACAACCCTTGCACTTGAAGTAATTTGTGTTCTCCAACAGTCTCGCACCTCTTTCATTGAGTCTGAGTTTACTGAGTCAATAAATAGCGCCGTATTTTGTTTTTCGTCTCGAAGTTGAATTCGATTTGATGCCAGTTAACGAGAGGGATGTGGTGGCCGCGGTGCAGAGTGTTAGCCCCGCGGTTGTCTCAGTCGCGACTTTGCGAGTTATTCACGAGAATATGTTTGACGCGGTTCCCGTGCGTGGTATGGGATCTGGAATAATTTTCGACTCAAACGGCGGAATCCTCACCAATCATCACATAGTCGAGGGAGCGGATAGAGTCGAGGTTCTCACTCCTGATGGAAAGAAGTTCCAGGGGGAAGTGCTGGGGTCGGACAGGATGTCTGATGTTGCTGTGGTGAGAGTTGATGGGGAAGGATTGCCAGCCGTTAAGCTTGGTGACTCTGACAAGTTGGTGCCCGGTCAGATTGCGATCGCAATCGGAAATCCTTACGGATTCTTGCTTCCAGGCCCAGCAGTTACGGTGGGGGTTATCAGCGGTCTGAAACGGCAACTCCACGTCGAGGGCCACATGTACGAAGACCTGATTCAAACCGATGCCTCAATCAATCCAGGGAACAGCGGAGGGCCCCTAGTCGATAGCTCGGGAACGGTCGTAGGCGTAAATACTGCTAACATACCTTTTGCTCAGAGCATAGGGTTCTCAATACCAATCAACTCCGCGAGAAGGATTGCGAAAGAAATAATCGAACACGGACGAGTCGTACGACCGTACGTTGGAATAGCCGGTCTAACTCTCACTCAGGAAATCGCGCAATCATACAACTTGCACCAAAACGCGGGAGTTCTCGTAGTAAGAGTTGGACGAGGAAGTCCTGCGTGGAAAGCCGGAGTAGCAGCAGGTGACGTCATACTCCAAGCCGACAACACGCCTCTAAAGGGTTGGGAAGATCTTCAATTATTGCTTGGTAGCAAGAAAGTCGGAGATGCAATCGAACTCCTTCTAGCGCGAGACAACCAACAAGGAAGAGTCACCCTACATCTAGAGGAAGCTGTCAATTGAGTAATCTCAATCTCTCGTATCGTGCAAAAGACTTTTGATTTCGAACCTTTCTTGTCCGGGGTAGGGCCCGTAGCTCAGTCAGGTAGAGCATCGGAGATTCGTCGGGTCATCGGTGATGCTTTTACCCCTGGGTGTTCGAACCTGAGGGAAGCCACCCGAAAAGATACGCTGAGAGGCTGTCTTGGGGACGGGTCCCGGGTTCAAATCCCGGCGGGCCCGCCAACACCGCGACATGGCGGTCCAATTCCCGATCATTTGATCTCGACAGATTGTCTGGTGGTTGTTATTTCTCATTCGTAGCGGCTAGGTTCTTCGTGATTCGTGCATTAACGAGCTTTCTTATGAGGGGCATAGGGAGTGGTTTGTTCATTGGAAAATGAACGGCTGACTTCGTGGTCACATATACCTTGAGCTCACGTTTATGTTCCTCTATGATTGGTGGTCGTAGGAAGATTCCGATATGGTTCTTGAAGGCTGCGAACCATATGAGTGGTCCGTGATAATTGTAGTATGGCATTTTGTAGCTGATTCCTTCTTCAGAATCTGGTGCTGAGATTCTGATAATTCTTCGAAGTTGCCGGAGTTTTGCGCGCGACTTTATCGGAGCAGCCCTAATGTACGCCTCAACATCCTTTACTAATATTTCTCTATCTTTGCGTTTTGCCTTTGTTCTTCGCATGTGGCTCACTTTCCGCTTCGCAATGGTTTCTTAAGTGCGACTCCGAGTAGTACGACTGTTACCAAGATTGTTATCGCTGAACTCTCCTCGCCACGTTTCGAAATCGTTCTCCAATTCGGTGAGTCGAGTTCGATCGCAAATCGCTCTAACGATACTGAGCGACAATTCGTTGAAACGGGATCATGAATTAAGCGCTTTTCGGCTTGTCGACTTTCGACGGACTCGATCGGAAGAGAAGGGCGACGCAGAGTATAATTAGGATGGTTTGACCGACCAGGACTTGCACCGTCCCAAGAGGATACCAGTTCCACGACCAGTGCAGACTGGTGCCGAAGAAAACGTTCGGCATCGTTCGCGTGTAAATGAGGAGTATGTTGTCTATTATGGATAGGAGTACGAGTCCGATACTCGCTAACTTGAATAGTCTTCCAGCAGCAACGAGTATTCCACCAACGATAAACACGATTGTTGAGATTAGGAAATATGTCCCGATCCAGAAGAAGGGAAGGTGAGCTCCGCCACCTGTCGCTGGTCTTCCTTCGGTCGCATTGGATGGGGGCCGAACCGGTTGGGGTCTAATCAACGGGCCGAGGAAGAGTGCTAGCGGCGCATGTCCAAGCGCCATGGCCAATGCGATGACCAACACTAGCCCTGCCAATAGTTTGGTTGTTCCAGAAATAGTCCGCACCAACTACAGTGCGTAGTGGATTAACCGGTCTTAAAGGTTACCCTGATGAGATCTCGCAGAGACGGATATTGAGTTATTCAATAGGAGATCAGAATCTCCTACAACTTAACAAACTGAGACTGAAGTTTTGCGTCGACTTGTCTGACTCTTTAACCCTTATCTAAGGTCACTGTGTTTTCTTTACGGATTACGTTACGATCGCAAAATTCTGGACATCATCGAAGAGAAGGGTATCGTACTGTCTGAAGAGTAGAGGATGATCATCGATTGATTAGTTTTCTCCACACTGGCCCCAGCGATGATTGACTTATCCAAAATCCTACCACCCAGTTTGGTTTGTCCACGATTTCATGAACTCGCAAGTCGCCCGTTACACTACAGAAGACGTAGGCCTCTTCCCGACTCAACCCTGCATGTATCGTTAAGGTATTGATCATTCTGCGAATCGCAAGCTTACAGGCCTCCATTAGGTCTGCAGAAATTCCTATCGTAACGAAGTGTCTCTCGGGCTTGCGCTCTGGTGCTGTGAAGTATTGTGGGGCTTCAAGCTGGGCCTTCTTGATGAGGTTGAAGCGCAATGTGACCCTGCCGGGACACTCTATCGCTGTAACGCACACTTCGCCATCTCCTTGCGCCGCGTGTATGTCTCCAACTGAGAACAAACCACCATCAACCCACACTGGAAGCAGGAGCCGGCTACCCGCCGTTAGGTGGCGGGTGTCCAAGTTGCCGCCATGATCTCCCGGCGGCATGGCCTGAGTAGTTCCCTCAGTTGAAGGAGCCACTCCCATCACTCCACAAAAGGGCCTCTTCCTCACTCTTAGCCCATTCTTGAAATCCACCCATGGGCTCTTACCCAGCCTCCAGACCCACAGGTACGGCTCAGTAAACTCCTCAAGAGCACCTAATCCAGGCACGATCGCAGACCAACCCCAATCTCCCGTCTCAACGTTCAGGACATCAATTCCTAATGCGTCACCGACCTCCGCGCCACGCACTCGAACTGGACCCGCGAGCGGGTAAAACTTAGAATCGTCGAGCTTCGCGACATCTGCAACTGTACTGGTCTTGGTCAGCTGCGAGGAAGTAACCTCCCTAACTTGAAAAGTCACACGATCCCGCGGGTCAACCTCAAGAACATGAGGGTGACTCTTGCTCCACAAGTAATGATAGCTCGCGTCGGTTACAACATGAGAGCGAGGCAACGCGGTTCCCAGTCGCAAATTGCAGACGCATCAGATATTTAACAACCACACAA
>Ga0335081_10003600_pt1 | contig 24380 bp, 19 predicted proteins | sample Lox_Sample_35_FD_206713 | JGI IMG/M metagenome (GOLD analysis project Ga0335081, IMG submission 206713) | Soil microbial communities from Loxahatchee National Wildlife Refuge, Florida, United States - Lox_Sample_3.5 | ecosystem: Environmental > Terrestrial > Soil > Wetlands | place: USA...
CCACGGGTCCTCGGTGGCCATCTTCTTACCGTTGTAATAGCTGGTGCGGATGTGACGATGGCCGGCGGCGTTGATGCCGGTGATTCGTTCCACGCCGCGCTGGGTCACCATGGCGCGTTCGATCTGTATTGGGTTGCCATAATCGAGAATCAAATTCGCACCGAGGCAATCAATCCCTTCTTCGTAACCGTGCAACTCATCGGCTTGGATTGTGGACAGGCCATCCATGAACATGCCGTTCTTAAACGCAGCCTCCAATAGCGCATGCAATGATTGCTTGAGTTTGTCCGGGTCGCAGCCCATGAAGGCGACGCCGGGCCAGGTGTTGAGCAGGTCGACATCGTCGGAAATGCCGCCCCCGAAATCGCCGTAGGCGACCTGCCGATTATCAATGTACCAGTTCACGAAATGTTTCACCCGACGGAGGAGTTCGACCTGTCGGAACGCCCACAACGGTACGCCCGCCGGCGGTTCGGGTTGCTGGTAAGGTGGACGTGGCAATCCCAATTCGACGGCTGCATAATTGCGGCCGGGAGAGTGGTCGGGATCGACGCGCAGCAGGTCCTTCAAATCCCCCTCAAACCGGTTCCAAAGATTGAACTTCGAAGAATGCGGATGCTCCTCCACGAGCATCGCGTAGGCATCGCGCGCCTGAGTAAAACGGTCGAGTTCGTGCTCGACGCGAGCGACTTCGCGAGACTTGAAGACCAGACGGACTTGAGCGCCGTCCAGGGAGGCCGCACCAAAGTCCCCGCCCGCACCAGCGATGGTGAGCCAAAAGCTCTTGCCGGGCGGCAAAAGGCGGTCGCGCAGGTCCAGCCAAATCGTCTTCGCTTCGTCCGGCCTCACGGAGAACGTGAAGTCGCACATGTTGCGCATGGGCCAGAGCGGATCCTTCACCTGAATGTTGAGCGGAAACAAATCGCCACTCGTCGGTTTGACTTTCAATGCGGGCAGATCAATCGCGATGCCATCCAGACCCTCGATCAAATTGTCCCAATCATTCGGGATGAGCACGTGCACAATCGGCAGAAACCGCGTGGCGTCAGCAGCCGAAGCGCCCTGGGGTGCCGGCGCGGTGCTGTCGGCCCGCTCTGCGATTAACATCGACCGCTCGTCAGGTTCGTAGCGGCCGTTGATGAAATGCACGAGATCGGCCAGACTCGCGTTCGTCGCCGCAGCCGAAGCCAAGCGGTACACTCGTTCGCCGCTGCCGACGGGCTCTGAGCCCGCCGTGACGTTGTACGCGACGAGTTCGCCAATCGGTTCCTCCTGAAGTACGTTGGTGAAACGAATTTTCTGACCGCGGATAGGGGTGGGGAGCCGGTGATAGGTCTTCTCTTGCCCCTCCGGTCGTTTGAAAAGAACGGTTTCATTTGTGCCGACCAGCAGGCTCATGGTGCCCCATGCGGAGCCGAAAATCTCCAGATGATTCCACGGCTCATCCGGCATTATGAAGGTGATCGATTTGCCCGACTGAACGTAACAGTCCCAGTCGGGCAACTGGAAGTAATCGTTGCGGCCGGGCAGACGCGAACGATTATACACGCCCGGCCATGTCGTCTCGCGAATGCCGTCACAAGCTTTCCACCACCACCGTTTGAGGTCGTAGGCGTCGTGGATCTCCACCTTGCGCACACTAATCGCTTTGTCGGCGTAGTACGGCGGCGGATCGTTCGAGCGATTCCAGCCGTACCGCAACCACCATTCGTCCTGCCATCGCATGTCGTCGAGATTGCGGGCGGGCAGCGGCGGGAGTCCGGTCACCGCGTCGCCCTCGGCCAGCGTCGCCACCGCCGCATCATCCAGCATGCGGTCGTAAATGCGGATTTCGTCGATATCGCCGCCGCGCACGAAGTTGTAATCACTCTGCACATTGTAGGGACTGATGATTCGCGAGTGCGGACCGAACTGATCGAGCGCGGCGTTGTAGACAGCGGTTGTTTCGTTGTTCGCCGCGAGTTTGCCATTGACGTAAAAGCGAATGCCCCGGGTCTCATCCCACGAAAGTGCCAGATGCGTCCATTCGTCAGGTTTGGGAAACGGCTGGACGGTGACCGACACGCGGGTGCGGGCGAGGTTGACATCGGTCACGAACGCATCGAACCCATGCCCGTTGTAGTCAATGCGCAACCAGACCATGTCCCAACTCGAATGGTCGCCGTAGCCGACACGAAAAATCGGGAATTCCGTCGGGCCGACCGGATAGCGCGAGCGCCAGAAGAACGAGAGTGTGCCGCGTTGCGCGTAGATATTGCCGGGCGCCCACCAGGCCAGCCGCTGCAAATCGCCGCAACTGAGGGCCGCGCCCTTTGCCCCGTCGGGAATTCGGGTCACCTGAAAATCGAAATTCGGTTTGGCGGTGCCCGGCGCCGCAATCTCGGCGGTCGTGCCCTTCTCGCCGGACACGTAAAAAAGCAGACCGCCATTGTCCTTGGCCAAAGTCGTTGTGCCAATCAAGGCGACAAGGCAAATCCAAGACGCATTTCTCAAACGATATTTAGAGCCCATACTTTTCCAAGCGCAATGAGGCTGTCCCCTTCTACTGCATTCGGTTTGCGCCGGCAATTGGATAGTGCGATCCAACCCGGAAATTTGACCGGAAGGCCGCGTTGGGGCAAGTTGTACCAGAATCGCCCAAAGCTGGCGGTGATTCGCAACCCATTTGGAGGAATCATGAATCGTAAAGCATCCGCAGTCTGGCGCGGTGGCCTGAAGGACGGCAAAGGCTCCATTTCCACCGATAGCGGCGTCTTGGCCAATACGCAATATTCGTTCACCACTCGCTTTGAGAATGGCGTCGGGACCAATCCCGAAGAACTCATTGCCGCCGCACATGCCGGCTGTTTTTCGATGGCGCTGGCGGCGCAACTCGGGAACGTGAAGCTGAATCCCGAAAACATCCGTACCACCGCCACGGTGACACTCGACAAACTCGACGCTGGTTGGACGATTACTGCGGTCCACCTCGACGTGGCGGCCAAAGTTCCCGGCGCGGACGATGCCGCGTTCACCACGGCGGCCAATAACGCCAAAGCTGGCTGTCCCGTTTCGCGCCTGTTGAACGCCAAAATCACCATGAACGCCAACCTCGAGCGCTGAGCTTCTAGTGCTCCGTCAACCCACATCGCAAGGGTTGTTGGTAGGGTCGGACCGCCGGGCCGACCCTTGCGGCGCGCCCGGCGGTCGCGCCCTACCCTTCCAATCAACTTTGACAGAGCACTGGTCATGAGTAAGCCCCTGACGATCCTCGGAATCGCCGGCAGTCTCCGCCAGGCTTCGTGCAATCGCGGCGCGTTGCGCGCAGCCCAGCAATTGGTGCCAGCAGACGCACGGATCGAGATCTTTGAATTGGACCAGATTCCCCCTTTTAACCAGGACAAAGAATCTCCGGCGCCCGATATCGTGGCTCAATTCAAGGCGAGGGTCCGCGCGGCGGATGCGATTCTTTTCGCCACCCCCGAGTACAACTACTCAATCCCCGGCGTGCTAAAAAACGCCATCGACTGGGCTTCGCGTCCCTACGGCGACAGTGCGTGGGACGGCAAACCGGTGGCCATCATGGGAGCCTCGCCGGGAATGCTCGGCACCGCCCGCGCCCAATATCACTTGCGACAGGTATTCGTGACTCTGAACATGTATCCGCTCAACGATCCGGAAGTGATGATTGCCAACGCCTCCAAGCGCTTTGACGAACAAGGCAATCTCACGGATGAAGATACGCGGCAATACATCCGCAAGCTCATCGAGAGTTTGATTGCTTGGACGCGACAGCTTCAGAAAGCTCGAATGTAGTCAGCACTCGTCCACCGCCATCCGATAGATAACAGATAAAACGACAATGGATTTCGCTCCGGCGCGAAATAAGGTTGCGCTTTGTCCTTCGGCCTGATCTCCGCACGCCTTCAGGAAGTGGTCGCAACCTACGCTCTGGCAACAAGTTCGAGCTCCGTGTCCTGGCCAGAAGGCCGCAAAGGCCCACGAATTGCTCTCCAGTCACGCGGTGGCCGGGTGCCATTGTCGGGCATCGTGGCGACCCAAGAACGAAATCTAACAGGCGGAACAATATGGCTGGTTTAATCCATGCAAAGACGCGGTGCCAGGAAAATGGCCAAAGCATAATCATGTTCGTATTCTTCATGATGGTGCTGATCCTGTTTGTCGGTTTGGGAGTTGACCTCGGGTTTGTCTACATCACCAAGGCCAACTTGTCCAAAGCGGTTGACGCCGCTTGTCTCGCGGGCGTAAAGAACCTACCCTCCGGTACGCAGAATGCGACCGATGTGGCCTCCTCGATTTTCACCGCGAACTACGGCCGGCCGAGTCGGGATACTGCCGCTGTCGTCCCGCACATCGTGTGGGGTAAAGATGCCAGCAACAATACGATACTTGATGTGGACGCCACCGCGACCGTGAACACGTTCTTCCTGCGCGTTCTCCCTCTTTGGAGAACAATGTCCGTCAAAGCCAGCGGCGAATCGACCCGGATGAACGTCGTCATGAGCCTGGTACTGGACTGGTCGGGTTCCATGTTTACAGCTCCGCCGACTGGCAGCGGCGGCGCATTGAACGGGAACCTCACGAAGGCGGTGGACGCTTTCATTGATAATTTTGACGACGATCTGGATCGTGCGGCGATGGCCACGTTCGGATCTTTCGCGCAGCTCAACGTTCCCATGCAATACAACTTCAAGACGCCCATCAAAAACGCGGAACTAGACCTCACCAATCTCGGCCGAACATTTTCAGATGGAGGGTTGTCGATCGGCTATCAGCAGATTCAAAACGTAGCTCTCAATCCCGGCGAGAAGGTGCTGCGCGTCATCGTCTTTTTCACAGATGGCTTCGCCAACACGTTCCAGGACAATTTCAGCGGTTGCGGTGTGCTGAATCTTGGCCAAAGCGATCCATTCGGTAATCCTCCTCCCACCAGTTGGGATTATTCGTTCATGAAACCAAGCAACGGCTCCGGTGCGAGTTGCAGCGCCACAAAGTTCTACTCGGTGGGCGGGGATCTGGCCGGCGTCATCTACAATGCCGGCACCGTGACCATCAATGACAACAACCAAAACATCTGGCGAGAAGGCCAATTGCGAGCGTTGGCAACCGCAAATTTGGCGCGCAGCACCAATATCCTCATCTACTCGATTGGACTGGGGAATGACCCGACGAAGATCAATCAGACTTTTCTCAAGCAGATCGCCAACGAAAACGATCCGAGCAATCCAACATTCAACAGCAGCCAACCCGCGGGCGAAGCCGCGTTTGCGCCCACAGCGGATGACCTGGAAGCGGTGTTCCAGGAGATCGCCACAAAGATCCTGTTGAGGTTGACGAAGTAGCGACCGCGTTCCTCAGCAGATCCATCCGCCGCCGATCACCGTATCATCTTGATAGAACACGGCGGCCTGCCCCGGAGTGATGGCGCGCTGGGGTTCCGACAACTGAACACGGCAAAGATTCCTCGACAAGCTCGGAATGACAACGTTGGCACGAACGGGCTCGGCGTTGCTTCGAATCTTCACCCGACACTCCAGCGCTCCAGTCTCGCTCTCCGCCGCAACGTGCCAGACGCAATTCGCCGCTTCAAACTGGTCGCGCAATAATTCTTCGGCAGGGCCAACCACGACTCGGTTGTTGGCCGCATCGAGTTCGATCACGTAAAGAGGCTGCTTTAACCCGCCCAGGTTCAAGCCTTCGCGCTGTCCGACGGTGAAATTGTGAACGCCAGCATGGTAGCCGACCACGCGGCCGTCCTTTGTCACCAGCTCGCCCTTCCGTTCGGTAACGCCGCTCTCCCGCAAGAACCGTCGATAGTCATTCTCCGGCACGAAACAGACTTCCTGACTTTCCTCTTTGCCGTAAGTTTTGAGTCCGACATCCTTGGCGATGGCGCGCACTTCCTCCTTCGTCAAATGGCCCAGCGGAAACATGACCCGGCTGAGTTGCTGTTGGCTCAGCGAGAAAAGAAAATAGCTCTGGTCCTTGCGCTGATCGCGAGCACGCAGAAGCTGGTACTGCACACCGTTTTCTTCTCTGTGTCCTCTGTGGTTCAACTTCTGGGTCGTTACCCTTGCGTAATGCCCCGTCCCGATCCTCTCCGCACCGAGAGCTTGCGCCTTCCGCAGGAGTGACCCGAACTTTACTTTCTCGTTGCAGATGATGCAGGGGCTGGGCGTGCGGCCGCGGCGGTATTCGGCGGCAAAATAATCCATCACCTCGCGCTGGAAACTATCTATCTCGTCGATGACGTAGTGCGGAATTTGGAGCGAATGAGCGACCATCCGGGCATCGGCCACGGCTTGTGGGCCGCAGCATCTGTCTTCCTTGACCGACCGGCAATCCTGCGGCCAGCCGCGAAACGTCAGACCAATTACGTCGTACCCCTGCTGTTTCAGCAGATACGCCGCGACGCTGGAGTCAACGCCTCCACTCATGCCAACACAAACCCGTTGCTGGATTGCTGTCATTCGGAACGGCAAGGATAGCACGCCTCAGCGACAGGCGCAAAGTTACGCTGAAATTGTAGTCGTCGCCGTCTCGGCGACAAAGATGCGGCTGGGGACAGCCGTTCGAAATTGTAGCCGCACCCTTTACGGGTGCGTTTCCTTTTCGCAGGCTAAAGCCTGCGGCTACAGTTTTGTAGGTGCTGTGACCATCTGTCAGCGATCAATCAGAACTTGATAATCAATACGACCTTGTGCTGCTCGTGGATCAAAGGCGATTCTTCCTTGGCGCTTTTCATGGAAGTATCGAGCGCTTTCAACACGCGTTCGTCGTCGGTCACCATGACCGCGTCGCCGCCGTTCAGTTTCGCCTGATTCGCACAATCGCGGATTCGGTGTTTCTGGCTCCCAAACGCCTCCCCAAAGGCGCGCCCAACTTCATCGACTCCGTTCCTTTCGTCCACGATGCGGCCCAGAACCTTGTATTTCTTGTCGGGCAACCCTTGATAAACCGGCACCGCATAGCCTTGCATGATCTGGGCGGATTTGGCCGTCGGCCAGCTTTGATGTCCTTCATAGGCGATGACGGTCGTGTCGCCAGTCTTCGTCTCCTTCTTGTCGGAACTCTTTGCCAGCAAGTTGCCCGTCAACGCGAGCGCCAACGCAATCGTCCCCAAGAGTACACCAGCCTGTTTCATCGTCTTCGTCCCTCCAGGGAATTCCATAACACCCGGAAACAGTCGCGTCAAATGCCGCTCACCGTTCCAGCCAAAGCACACTGCGCTTGAAATCGAACGTCAGGCGATAATGGCGCAGCATGTAATTGCCGAGGAAAACCTGTCCGCCGCCCGGTTCGGGTCCGACCAACGTGGTGTTGCCGGGAATGTGATCGAGCGTCTCCCCGCCGACTCGCGCCTGCGTGATCAGGTAATTGGCCGACAGAGATGCGCCGCCGACGCCACGCGAAGTGGTGACCGAACCTTTGCCCGGCTTCCAATAATCCAGTTCGATGGCCTTCGTGCGCGGCAAAATCATGCCGTAATCGCCACCGGTATCCAGAAGGCACAGCACCGGATCGGTGCCATCGATGGAAACATCGACCGCCGGCAACTCCCCCACCCAGTGCAGAGGCACAGTGGTCATAAATTTCAACGTGTCGTCCGGCAGGTAAGAATCGGTAGCGCCGAGGATCACCTTGCCGCGCAACGAATCAATGGTGAGATAGGAGAGGCGTCGCAACGCATTGACGCCGAGAATCATCACCTGCGCCTGGTCCTGCAAGCCACGCATGAAATTGAGCACTTGCGCGTCGGGTCCCACGATGGCGATCACTTTGCGCAAAGCCACCGATCCGATCTGGATGGAATCGATGACCGCCGCATAATTGTCCACCGCCCCGCCAATGCCGTAGCCGGCAATCGGCTTGAGTCCGGCAATGATCGGGATGCCGAGGCTGTGCGCCGAAGTATACCCAAACAGATTGCGGTTGCTGCCGCTGTCGAGCAGCACGCGGACACCTGATTTTCCATTAACCGTCGCTGTCATGACCGGCACACGATACAGACTGCCCGGCGCACCCGGTTGGTCGGTGGGAACCCTCAATAATGGGATGGTCACGTTCTCGTCCGCTTGGATCGCGTTGACCCCCTCGAAACTGATCCGCCGTTCGGTGACTCGCATTTCAATGCCGAGCTGTTCTGGCGTCTTGGCATTCTGCTGGAGTTCCGCAACCTCTGCAGGCGTCAGCGTCGGTGTTGCCATCTCGAGTTGTGAGTAGGGACTTGTGACGCAACCGGCGAGTAAGAACGAGAGAGAAAATGGTAAAAACGATAAAAACGGGCAAAGAGAACGCATGGTCGCAGGATACCGGTGGCGCAAGCAAAGTCAACCGTCTGGGCTTGCCGGGCGCACGGCCAACTCGTATTGTTGATGCACGGCGTGCACATCGTCACTTACATGCGAATCTCGGTTACGGATCGCTGCAATGAGCGGTGCGCCTATTGCCTGCCGCATGACGTGACCGTTGAATGGCTGCCGAAAGGACAAATCCTCACCTACGAGGAAATTCTGCGTGTCGCTCGCGTTGCCACGTCGCTCGGCGTCACGAAGTTTCGCGTCACCGGCGGCGAACCGCTCGTGCGGAAAAATGTCGCGGAGTTCATCGGCGAATTGAACAAACTTCCCGGCGTCACCGACATCGGACTGAGCACCAACGCCACGTTGCTCGCTCCCCTCGCCCACCAACTTCGGGCCGCTGGCGTCCGCAAAGTGAATATTTCCCTCGACACGCTCGATGCCGGGAAATACCGCGAGCTGACCGGCAACGGCCGGCTGGCTGACGCACTGGCGGGAATCGACGCGGCTCTCGAGGCAAAGTTTCCGCAGGTCAAACTCAACGCCGTCATGATGAAAGGCAAGAACGACGACGAGATCTTTGCGCTGATTGATTTTGCCGCAGAGAAACGCCTGACGCTGCGGTTCATTGAGTTGATGCCGATCAGCACCAGTGAAGTTCTGACGGACGACAATTTCATTTCCATCGGCCACGTTCGCCGCGTCATCGAGCAACGGTACGAACTTGAGCCCGCGCCCGAACCGCCAACAAACATTCGAGGCAATGGTCCGGCTATTTACTACCGTCCGGCAAATCTCCCGATTCATCTGGGATTCATCGGCGCGATGACGAATCTGCACTTCTGCGACTCCTGCAACAAGGTCCGGCTGACCGCCGACGGCAGACTGCGTCCCTGTCTCGGTGCGCACATGGAATTCGATCTTAAATCCGTCCTGCGGGCGCCGAATACGACCGACGACATGTTGCGCCAGGTGTTTGTCGAGACGATTCGCAACAAGCCCGAGGAACACGAGTTCCGCAACAACTACGTCCCCGGCCGCAAAATGGTGGCGATTGGAGGATAGCAAGTGGCTCTCGCAAAGACGCAAAGACGCAAAAAGACCTTGGCGAGCTTGGCGCCTTGGCGTGACAAGAACATTCTCACTCACGTAGACACACGCGGCCGGGCTCGGATGGTGGATGTCTCCTCCAAACCGATTCAGCTCCGCGAGGCGGTCGCGCGCGGCACGATTCACCTGAAGCCGGCGACATTGCGTCTCATCAAATCCAATCGGATTGCCAAAGGCGACGTTCTCAACACCGCCCGCATTGCCGGCGTTCAGGCAGCCAAGCGTACGGGCAACCTGATTCCGCTCTGCCATCCGCTCAACTTGACACATGTGGACGTTGATCTCGCATTCGGAAAAGACCGCATCGTCATCACCGCTACGGCAATAATCGCTGCACAAACCGGTGTCGAGATGGAGGCCCTGACCGCCGTCGCGGTAGCCGCGCTCACCATTTACGACATGTGCAAAGCGGTGGACAAAGAAATGGTCATCGGCGAAATCAAGCTGGTGAGGAAAACCAAACGAGCGCCTTAGATTAGTAATTGTAGCCGCAGGCTTTAGCCTGCGTTTTTCAGGACCCGCGCACCCGTAAAGGGTGCGGCTACAGAAAGGAACGTCCCAGCAACGACAACCAAAGAATTCTTGGTGCCTTCGTGTCTTCGTGGTTAGATTACCCGGCACATGATCTCCGTCGCCATCATCACCGTCAGCGACCGCGCTTCGCGCGGCGAAATCGAGGACAAGAGCGGCCCCGCATTGCGACAATTCTGCGAGAAACGCGGCTGGAAAGTCGCGAAACATGCCATCGTGCCGGATGATCAAAAGAATATTCAGACCCGAGCGATTAAATTCTCCGGCAAATGCAACGTCGTTCTGCTCACCGGTGGGACTGGAATTGCCGAACGCGATGTGACGCCGGAAGCGATTCGCGCCATTTCCACGAAAGAGCTTCCCGGATTCGGTGAAGTGATGCGCGCCAAAAGTTTCGAGCGTTTCCCCAATGCGATTCTCTCCCGCAACCTGGCCGCGGTCATCGGTCAATGCCTGATCATTTGTTTGCCCGGCAGTCCCAAAGGCGCCGTCGAATGCCTAGAGTTCGTCGCCGACGCCATCCCGCATGCTGTGGAACTGCTGCAGGGAAACACCCGGCACGACTAACCGCGAATGAACGCGAATCAACACGAATCACTGTAGCGGCGATTTGTCGCCCGTCACCCTCGGCCTATCCTCGCGCCGAGTACGATCGCCAAGCATTTGCGCTCGAAGACTCAAGATTGAAAGACTGAAAAGCTGACCCTCATCACAGTCGTTGATCGGGCCGGACACCAGAAAGCCGACGAAGCCCGCCAGATACGACACGCTCGTCCACGACGCGCTCTTGACGATCGAGAGATGAAACGTGTCATGCATGTAAATCGGGAGCCAGTTGAGAAAAGTGAATAGAATGTAGCCGAAGGTCAGGAACGTGAGAAAGACGCCGATACCGTTTCGCGTCAGCATGGCTTTCCACGCCTTCTTCATCTCGTCGCGGCTCAGGTGTTCTTCCTGCTGGTGACGAGGCACGGCACCGGCCACGCCCTGAATGAATCGCAACTCGCGATCGTTGACCCATGGGTGCGATTGCGGAGTGTCGCGAATCAACGCCCACCAGATCGGAACCCACAGCAACCCCAGCGCGCCGAAGATGATGAACGTCCACTGCCATCCGAACCAGTGGACGATCCAACCGGAGACAAAAACCCCGACGATCGAGCCGACGAACTGTCCTGAGCCGGCCATGGTGTAGGCCCGCGCGCGTTCGGAAGGTGCGGACCACGTGCTCGTCGCTTTGGCGTTGATCGGCCAGATCGGCGCCTCGCCCGCCCCCATCAGTCCGCGAATGACGCACCACGAGAACATGCTGTAGGCCAGGGCGCTGAGAATCGTGAAAATCGACCACCACCCCAGCGCAAACGAAGCCGCCTTGCGAATCCCCAGCTTGTCAGCGAACCATCCGCCGGGAAAATTGCACAGCGCGTAGGCCAGCCCCCAGATGAACGAGATGCGGCCGATCTGCGCGATATTGAACCCGAAATGCTTTTCGATCAGCGGAGCGGAGACGTTGAAGTTCGCCCGGTCCATGTAATTGATCACCACGGCGGTAAACGTCATCAAGAAGACGACGAAGCGGACGCGTGTTCTGGGCCCGGCGCCCGCGGCAGGTTCGCTCTCCGCTTGCCCATCCACGGTGGGCGACGGACCGGATGAATTCGACGAAGCTGCCATAGCGTTCAACTACCAGCAACATTGTCCTTCTCTTGTTGGAGTCTCAATTTGCCAACTGGAGGGACGCGCTCCGTCGCGTCCATTAGATAGACGCGGCCACGACAGAGAGACCGTGCGAAAAACTCCGTCCGTCTTCTGTAAGTGCTTGATGAACTTTTGTAAGTCGTTGCAAACGGATCTCGGAGTTTCCGTTTTTTTGGTTTTTCACACAGTCTCCAGAGCGTGGCCCTCCAAAAAAGGGCGTTGTCCTTTTCTTAGCAGCGCGGCTATTGCCAATCTCAGAATGATATTACCCTCGTCCACCGATAGAGCTATAGTTGATTGGGACGGGGCAACTCCTCAGGGACTTCAACGATCCTTTGAACACAGCCTCTGGCAAATTCAAATCCTCGCCTCCAGAAAATTTCGGGTCAAACCAGACGCCGACAAGTTTGGCCGATAGACCGGTGACTATACCGTTCTTCGATGTGTAATGGCCATCGGCTTGAAGATCGCCCTGCATCGGCGGTAGCGATACAAACGTCACGTCCGTGTAAAGTTGCTGCAAATCCGTATCAAACTTGCCTGTCACCGTGGAAGCGAACGAACGGCTAATGCCGATCACGCGAACGACCATGGAGGGATTCGAGTTTTGCGACAACGAACTTGGGGTCGCCACGCTGTCCTCTTCGACGAAGGGGACAGCCTCGACCAGTTGGAGCACATGGTTGTCCAGATCCAGAATGGCAACCAGAAAGTCGGATTCGTTCGTGACGAGGCTGCTAACGTCTCGCACGATATTGCCCACCGAGGACTTCACGCCGGAGTGGTTGGTGATCGTGCCTTTCACGCTGACAATAAATGCGTTGGTCTGCGCCCGAGTCTTAAAGACTGCTCCCATCAGCAATGCGACAACAATAAGACATAGCTTCTTCATGCCTTATCCTTTCTTTGGATTTGGTTTGCACAACTTGCCCGCTGCCCTTTCGACTATACAGCAACCAATCCCACAGGCAAACCCTCTCCGTTCAAAGCACCGAATCTCTTCAATAGCCTCGTAGCCTCGTTAACTTCTATTGCTGGGCTCATGGCAACCGGATACACTCGGACACGAGTCCTGCGGTAGTATGAATCAGTACGCATTTCACCTCGACATATCTGCGGAAGAGTATCTGGATTATTATCGCGGCACGGTCCACAGCGTAGTGGTCCAAGCTACCAGCGGGCAAACGGTCCGGTTTCCCGCATCGTTGTTGCAGCGGTTCGTTTCCGCGGAAGGCATTCAGGGAGATTTTGTACTGGTTTGCGATGACAACCACAAATGCGTTGAACTGCGAAGGTCGCCACCAGCGTAAATCTATCGAGCAACAGGTAAGTAAGCGGGGTCGTGTCCTGTTTTGGAGGACCACGCTCTGTCGTGGCCGCATTTCCCGAACGGACGCGACGGAGCGCGTCCCTCCAGCCAGCGAATTAGGACACTACCCTGAGCCGTTTGCACTTGCGGCGTTACAGCCGCAGCGGTAACGTGCTGCCCATGAAGCTAGTTGACAACGAACTAAGCGATAAATCGCCAGCCGAAATAGACGACTGTCGGTCGCCTTTCCTTACGACTTTAGATCGTGGAATCTAAGTTCGGCGGACAATGAGTCCTTACGCGTCAATGTACCGGTCCCCGATGGATCAAGCCATTGCGTGGTTGTTGGTCACTGCGTGGATTGTCGTCGGACTTTTTGGCGCACGGAGGAGATTTCAGGGGGCGATTTCATCGGAGGCGTATCTGTTGGCTGCGTCCCGCGCTCTGTTCACCCTATGTCTCTTCGCAGCCGGCGTCTATGTCATTGGCCTCATCTTCTTGGTTTGGCTGAAGATTTCGTCGGGGTTCTGGTTGATTTGGCAGCTTCTGTTTCTCATGAGCGTCGTTGCCGTGTTTTGGGTTACGCCCGCAGTGGGCATCGTCCTACTGTGCTGGGCATTGGTAGGCAGGAAGAGGTTGCGCCACAGTTCGCGCGCTCTGACGATGACAGCACGTGCTCTTGCCGGTATTGCTGCGGACATTTTGTTGTATTATGCGATTATAGGATCCATCGCCTATCGGACAAGCCAGTGAAGCGAACGCGGGCTAGCGCCCGCGTCGCTGACCTCACGCGATTAGCGTGTAAGATACAGGGAAAGGTTTCTTGTGAATTTTCAACGCTTCATTTTCTGTCCGACGATTGCCGCAGCCATGCTCTTGGCGGCAGCAGTCAACTCCGCTGCGTTCATCTACGATCCTTTGGCTTTACCTAAAAACGCCAAACCGGAAATCCTCGAACTCACGGTTCAAGGCGCGGAACCCGGACGAGAAATCCCGATTCGTGTCTATTTGCCGTCGGAGCGAAAGCCGGCGCCAGTCGTGCTTTTCAGCCACGGTTTGGGCGGGTCGAGGGAAGGCAGCAGTTACCTGGGACAGCACTGGGTGGCCCGAGGTTACGTTGTGGTTTACCTCCAACACCCGGGTAGCGATACGTCCGTCTGGCAGGACAAACCCTTGTCGGAACGCATGGCGGCCATGAGGCAGGCAGCCGGTCTCGAAAATCTCGCACTGCGGGTGAAAGACGTTCACAACGTCCTCAATCAACTTGAACGTTGGAATACGGACACGACCTCCGCCCTAAACGCTCGCATGAATCTCAAGCGAGTCGGTATGTCGGGGCATTCCTTCGGGGCGGTGACGACGCAAGCCGTCAGCGGCGAAAGTTTCTTATTTGCCGGGAAGCGCAATACCGATCCGCGAATCAAGGCTGCGATTATGTTTAGTCCCAGCAGCCCGCATCTGGGCAACGCCGAGAAGGCGTTTGGCAGCGTGACGATTCCCTGGATGTTGATGACCGGCACCAAAGATATTGCTCCGATTGGCGACGTGGACCTGGCGTCTCGTCTCGCCGTGTTCCCCGCCCTGCCGCCGGGCGGGAAGTACGAAGTGGTTCTGTACGGGGCCGAGCACTCCGCATTCACCGATCGGGCATTGCCGGGCGATACCGAAGTGCGCAACCCGAATCATCATCGGGTCATTCTGGCGTTGAGCACGGCTTTCTGGGACGCGTATTTGCAGGGGGATGCGGCGGCAAAGGCCTGGCTCGATGGCAATGGACCGCGTTCCGTGTTGGAAGCGCAGGACCGGTGGCAAATAAAATGAGTTCTGGGCGACTTCAGTGACCTTCGAAGGCTTTCGCAAGCCAGCGAATGTTTTCGTCATGAGATTTGCGAATGGTCGCCAACGAATCACGGCAGGAATGTAAGTCGGATTCATCAATCAGCGCGTCGATTTCGGCCAGGACGTGTCGTTGAGCCGATTGGGCGAGATCCAAACTGTCGGCCAGCAATTCGTCGGAGAGTTTCAGCGTGAACCGCGCGCTCGGGATGTCTGTCGGACGGCCGCCCAGTTCGCGAACGACGTTGGCGAGACTCACGCAGTTGACACTGCATTCTTTGCGGGTGCGCTTGATCACTTCCCGTTTGCCGGGATCGTCACATTGCGATTCCGCCCGACGCAGGGCGCGTACGCAAGCCCATTCGTCGGCCAGGATCTCATTCAGTTTGGCGGCAAGATTTATCATCGAAGCAACATTAATCCCCGGGATACCGGATGGTCAACAATGTCAGATTATCGTTCGAGGTGCATCACGCGCAGAAACTGATGTTTTGTAGGGCGGGCATGTCTGTCGTGTAGGTTGCCCGCCTTCGTCGCACTTGCGGCGCGAAATCCCGCTCGGAGCGGGACATTCGCGCCCCACAATCTAGATGGTGCGCTTCTTCCGGCACAGGTTCAGCCAATAGAAGCCGCCGATGACGATGCCGTGAGTGATCTTGCCGGTCTCAATCAGGCGCGTCACCTCCGGCAACGGAACGAGCCTGACGGTGATATCCTCGGCATGGTCGAGCTCCGGCTCAGAGACTTTACGGCAATTCGTTGCCAGCTCGTAATGTTGGAGGTTGTCCTGAATTGCCGGGTTTGGATGGACGGTACCAAGATGAACAATCTGGCCGGCTTCGTACCCGGTTTCTTCGAGCAATTCACGTCGCGCACACTGCTCGCGCGATTCGCCTTCGTCCATCAGACCGCCCGGAGTTTCGAGGTGCACCGAGCGCGTGCCATGGCGCCATTGTTCGATCATGACGACCTGCTCATCCGGCGTAAGCGGAATGATGTTCACCCAGTTCGGCTGCTCCAAGACGAACATGTCATGCGGCTGTCCCGTCCGTGGATTGAGGACGACGTCCTTGCGCACCTTGAAAACGCGGCAGTCGGCAACCGGTGTTGAAGACTCAATCGGCCAAGGTTGTGGCTGGCCACGGTTCACTTCGTTTTCGCTTTTTCGGCCACGCCGTCCAGCTCCTTGAGGAATTCCCTGGCAGAAACGTAACCGATGATGTCGGCAATCTTCTTGCCGTCGGAGTTAACAAAGATCACGTGGGGAATCGCGCTTGCGCCAAACTTCTTGGCCAACTCCCCGGCTTCCTTGCTTCGCTCAAGGTTGACTTTGACCGCGATGAACTCCTTGGACAATCTTTGCTCAACATCCTTGTTGCCGAAGGTGTCCCGGTCGAGCAGCTTACACGGGCCGCACCAGTCTGCGTACAGATCCACCATCACCAACTTATCCTCTTTCTTCGCCTTCTGCAGCGCGGCATGGTAGCTTTGTTGCCAATCGACGCCCGCCCATGCGCTCGCGCCCAGCGCTAACAAACCCAAAATGGCCACCACGATGAAGCTTCTCATGAGCTTCTCCTTCCCTAAGGCACGCCGGCCGCGGCTTCCTTTGGTTCGGCTTCCACCTTTGTCGGCGGATCGATCCATTTGCCGTGCTCCTTGATCAGCGCAATCAATTCGTCCACCGCCTGGGCTTCGGGAATATGCTGTTTGACCTGCTTCTTGCCGACCCACAACGAAATCCGGCCCGGCGCCGTTCCCACGTAACCAAAATCGGCATCGGCCATTTCGCCAGGACCGTTCACGATGCAACCCATAACGGCAATCTTCACACCTTTTAGATGCGCGGTACGCGATTTGATCTTCGCGGTCACCATCTGCAAATCGAACAAAGTTCGCCCGCAGCTTGGACAGGCGACATAGTCGGTCTTGAACGTACGCGAACCGGCCGCCTGCAAAATGTTGTAGGCCAATTTGACTGATTTCAGGAGATCGGCTTCGCCGGTGATCTCCACCGCGTCGCCAATACCGTCGCAAATGAGCGAACCGACGTGCGTGCTGGCGGCAATCAGCGAATCAGTGGCACAGGCATCTCTGCCTATGCGATGAACCCGGTCGCGGAGCGCGATCGGCAACACCAATCCGCGCTTGTCGAACACCGCTGCCAAAACGCGGTACGCTCCGATCACATCCATTCCTTCGACGTGACCCACGCCAAGAACCACCTGATTCTTGGGAAACATGTTGAGCACGCCCGCCAATGTCGCGCAGTTCCCGGCAAAACGTTCTGGCGAGTCGCTTTCGACATCAAATTGAACTGTCAACGTGGCTGCGTCCGTCAGCAAGGCGGTCACATCTTCCTCGCCGTTATAAGGAACATTGATTTTCTCGGCGACATCGAAGACGGGTAATGTCAGCTCGGCGGTGTCGAGTTTCACCGCGATCGGCGTTTCGATGTGACGCTCCCGCAGCTTGGGCTTCAGCGCCGCGATTTTGCCGATGTCGGCCATCGTCTTGACCGGAAATTGCAGAACCTCGGCGAACGTATCCGGCTCGGCCGTCGTGATGCGTTGTATCTGGCCGATCGTGGCGTTGACCGGCACCGGCACTTCGACGCGTGGCGGATGGTGCTTGCCCAGGCGCAGCCGCAACGTGCCCACGAAGAATTCGGGCGTTGGCCGACGCGTGTAGGTGAACGGATCGCGAGTTTCAATTAACGTTGTAGTACCCACCGTCCCGGTGGCTGGAGCCGTGGAGCGCCCGGGGACGGGCGCCACTACGACCGAAGGATGGGGCACCAATTTGCCGGCTTTCTGCCGCTCCCAAAGCGCGTTGTATTTCCTCACCATCTCCTGGCAAACCGGTATTTCGTGGACGCTGTCTTCCGTGAGCGAAACGCGAACCGTGTCGCCGATGCCGTCTTCCAGCAGCGCGCCGATGCCGATGGCGGATTTGATGCGGCCGTCTTCGCCTTCCCCGGCTTCGGTGACGCCCAGATGCAGTGGATAGTTCCAATCCGGGCCCTCTCCATCCATGCGGGCAACCAACAGCCGATAAGCCTCGATCATGACCTTTGGGTTACTCGCCTTCATGGAAAGAATGATCTCGTGGTAATCGTGCTTGCGGCAAATCCGCACGAATTCCAGCGCGCTCTCGACCATGCCCAGCGGCGTATCGCCATAACGATTCATGATCCGGTCCGACAACGACCCGTGATTGGTGCCGATGCGCATGGCCCGGCCGAGTTGCTTGCACTTCAGCACCAGCGGCGTGAAGGCTTTCTCCAACCGTTCGAGTTCCTCGGTGTATTGGTCGTCGCTGTATTCCCGGACAGCGAACTTTTTGCGGTCGGCGTAATTGCCGGGATTGACGCGCACCTTTTCCACCCACTCGGCGGCCTCGAGCGCGGCCGCCGGCACGAAGTGAATATCGGCAACAATCGGCGTGTTGTAGCCGCGCTGGCGGAGTTCACCGACGATGTTCTTCAAATTCTTCGCATCGTTGATACTGGGCGCGGTGATGCGCAAAATCTCACAGCCGGCTTCGAGAATCGGAATCGCCTCGTTGACGCACGCGTCGGTCTTCATCGTGTCGCTGATGAGCATCGTTTGGACGCGAATCGGATTGTCGCCGCCGACACCCACGTGGCCTGCTTTGACCTCGCGGGTGACCCGGCGCTGCCAGAAAAACGGATTGTTGCAGTATTTCATGGTCCGGTGGCTGGAACCGTTTCGTTGGTTTCGACCGGTTTATCACTCGCACTGAAATGAAAACCGAAAAAACGTTTGAAATCAAAAGCGGTGACGTAAAGCATGAAGCTGATGAGCAAGACAGCAAACGCCGTGGACACCGCGTGCACCAGCCGCGGCGGCAGCGGACGACGGAATACCGACTCATACATGGCAAACACAATATGGCCTCCGTCCAGCACCGGGATTGGCAGGATGTTGAACACGGCCAGCGCCAGGTTGATCAATACGGCAAACTTCAAACCGCGAGTGATACCCCCATTGCGAATTTCGTACCACCATCCACCAGCGATGCCCACGGGTCCGCTGAAACTGCTGATGCCGACGCCGGTTCGTTTGTAGTGAAACAACGCATAGAATGTATCCCCTAGCATTTGCGCCACTTCGTTGAACTGTGCTGCCGGCGTGGGCCCCGGACGCTCCACTTTGAAGGCGATCCGATCCTCCAGCTCGACACCGATACGGCCCACATTCTCCCCTTTTGAAGTCTCAAGCCGAGGCGTCACCGTGATCACCATCATCTTGCCCGCCCGCATGAGTTTCAATTTCACCGGCTCTCCCGGTTTCTTGCTGATGTAATTGATCAACTCCTGCCGGGTCGAAATCGGCACGCCATTCACCGCAAGAAATTCGTCACCGGGCAGAATTCCGGCTGCCTTTGCCGGAGATTTTGGGAGAATACTTTCCGCAAAGGGTCGTCCTTCCGGATAGAGATTAATCGTTTTCACCCCGAAATCGCGATTGATCTCCGATTCCAGAAGAAAATCCTTCGGCACGCCGTTTTGATCGATTACGACATTGACCGATGGCTCCAGGCTGAGCGCGACAAACCGCTGGATATCAAACCAATTCTTCACTGCATGGCCGTTAATCTTTTCGATGCGATCTCCGGGGCGGATTCCGAGTTGTTCTTCGCGGCTGCCCGGCTCGACGAAACCGACGATCGGTGGGTTAACAGGAACGGCCAAACCAACGCGCCAAATAATGCAGGCAATGATGGCTGCCAGAACGACGTTCATGATCGGTCCGGCCAATGCCACCATAATTTTCGACGAAGCCGGCGCTGGCGGCAATTCTTCCGTCTTGGTGTCCGTCTTGCCTTCGATCGTTTCCATCGGCGACATTTGTGGCAGCGCCACGTAACCGCCAAACGGAATCCACGAAACCCGATAGTCGATGCCGCCCCGTTTCCAACCGAAAATCTTCGGGCCGAAGCCGATGGAAAACCGGTCAATCTTCATCGCTCGCCACTTCGCCACCAGAAAATGCCCGAACTCGTGGATGAAAATCGTCAGGCCAAAGAATATCGCCACGAGCAACGCGGGATAAATCTTATCCATGAAAAAAGCTAGGACGGTATCAAACGGCACGTTCGGCTTCCTTTCTTGCCCAAAGGTCAGATTCCAGTATAACATCCAGCGTAGGCGATGCAACCCACGAGCCGGCTGGTGTAGTTGCCGCTGCCCCCAGCAGCCCGGAGCGCCCGGAGACCGGCGCTACTACACGATTTCCTGAGCGATGCGCGTTCATTACTCTCTCCACCGTTTCAAAAATCTGCGGGAAACCGATCTGGCCGTCCACGAATCGCGCCACCGCGACCTCATTGGCCGCATTGAACACCGCGGGCATCGTCCCCCCAACTCGACCCGCCTCCCGCGCCAATCGCAACGAGGGAAACCTCTGGTGATCCGGCTTCTCAAAAGTCAGCGTCCCGATTTTTGCCAGATCGGTCGGCGGCATCGAATTCGGCAACCGCCGCGGCCACGTCAAGGCGTATTGAATCGGATAGCGCATATCCGGCACGCTCAACTGCGCCAGAATTGAACCGTCGAGGAATTCCACCATCGAATGGACCACGCTCTGCGGATGAATCACCACGTCCACGCGATCCACTTCCACGTCAAACAGCCATCGCGCTTCGATCATTTCCAGCCCTTTGTTGAACAATGTGGCGGAATCGATGGTGATCTTCGGTCCCATGTTCCAACTCGGATGCTTCAGCGCCTGCGCCACCGTGATCTTCGCAAACTGCTCGCGCGGAGTCTGACGGAACGGTCCACCGGACGCCGTCAAAATCAACCGCTTCACATCGTCCATGGTGGCGCGACCGTCCCGGTTGCGGTCGTTGGTCCTTCCTTCCAAGCATTGAAAAATCGCGCTGTGCTCGCTGTCGACTGGCAACACCTTGACGCCATGCTTGCGGGCCTCGCTCATCACGAGTTCGCCAGCCATCACGAGAATTTCTTTCGACGCGACCGCCAAATGTTTGCCGGCGCGAATCGCCGCCAATGCCGGCTCCAATCCCGCCGTGCCGACGATCGCCACCAGCACGATGTCCGCTTCCGGCATCGTCGCCAGCTCAACCAGCCCCCGTTCGCCAGCCAAAATCTTGGTGGCGCGAGCGTCCCCGCTTGCGGTTGTTCTCCTTTTCAGTTCCTTCGCCTTCTCGCGATTCGTCATCGCCACCGCCTTCGGCTTGAACTGTCGGACCGCTTTCTCCAATCCGTCGACGTTCTCCCGCGATGCCATGCCGATAATGCGGATTTGCTCTGGCAAATCCGCCGCCACCTTCTGCGTGGACACGCCGATCGAGCCGGTACAGCCGAGCAAGACGATATTCTTGGGTTTCATCAAGACGCAGCAGGATACTTTTCCCAACCGGCGGGCACAAGCTTGTAGTCATGCTCTCCGATGTGCCATCGGTTTCGCAGGCACGTGCCTGTGGTTGGCTCATGCGCATGAACACCAAAACTGATTTTTCTGGCTTCTTCGCCAACCTTTCTGTTTCCTCGAAAAAGTGCTGGACTTTTCCCTAACCCTTTGTTCTACTGGCGTGCGGAGACGCTAGGGTCGCACCTAAAACTCTCTTCTACGCACATCGTGTGCGTGAATCTGTGGCGTTGGGCGAGTTCATCATGACAAACGAGCAACATCAGCATTGCTCGATGGTGGCGGTTCACAAAACGTCGGATTGCCACTTTCGGCAGTGCACAGGAGAACGATCATGCGCATTTCACGCGTTGTTCATCTATCCACCGGCACTCTGAAACTCATCCCCGGGTTTATCCTGCTATGCGTCGGGACTATGAACAGTCCGGCCGCCACCAACACGGTAACAACGCTGGCGGACGGCGGCGCGGGTTCCTTGCGCCAGGTCCTTGCCTCCTCGGCCAACGGAGATGTCATCGACTTTTCCGTCACCGGCACGGTCGTGGTCAGTTCCGAACTTGTCATCAGCAACAACGTAAACATTCTGGGGCCGGTCTCGAACCAGGTGGCCATTAGCGGTGGCGGGACCACACGCGTTTTTTTCATTGACCCAGGCGCACCCGGGGCGACGAATCCACCGACGACCGGACCAACCGTGTACATGTCGCACTTGATTATTGCCGACGGCATGGCCAAGGGCGGAAACGGTGGCGACGCCAACAACTCGGCAAACGGGGCGGGCGGCGGCGCAGCCGGAATGGGTGGCGCTTTGTTTGTGAATGGCGGCACGGTGGCGATGGCTCACGTGATCTTCTCCGGGAACGGCGCCTTCGGCGGCGACGGCGGCTCCATTCTTGACCAATTTGGCGGCGTAGGCGGGGCAGGAGGCGGCGGGTTCGGACAGGCCGGAGGAACGAATTCCGACACTGACGGCGCGACTGGAGGGAATGGAGGCAATCTCGGCGGCGCGGGAGGAGTTGGCGGCACCTTTTATCCTGTGTTGAGCGGCACCGCAGGTGATAACGGGCAAGAGGGCGGTGGCGGTGGTGGCGGTGGTGGAAGCCAGGAAGCGGCGGCAGGTGGGGGAGGACGCGGCGGGTTTGGAGCCGGTGGCGGCGGGGGTGGGTACGCCGACGTGGCGGGCGGCGCTGGTGGCAACGGCGGCTTCGGCGGCGGCGGCGGCGGTGGTGGCAACGGGTTTTCTTCAGGCGATGGTGGCTCTGGAGGTAGCTTCGGTGGCAAGGCGGGCTCCGTTTACGTTGGGGTGGGCGGCGTTCTCAGTGGCGGCGCCGGTGGTGGCGGCGCGGGATTGGGCGGAGCGATTTTCATTCGGCAAGGCTCGCTGTCGTTGCTATACGCGACCTTCACCAATAACGCCGCCCACGGTGGCAATGTGGGCGCTGGTCTCGGCGGCGACTCCGGTCAGGGCAAAGCAGGAGCAATCTTTGTTAACGTTGGCGCCAATGTCTGCACGAATACAGGGTGCGTTTTCAGGGACAATAGCGCCGCAGACGCGAGCAACACTGCGGATGATAACAACGATATCTACGGCTCCCTGCCGTCCTGTCCCAACACTCCCCCGGTGGCGGTCTGCACAAATATCACCGTGGAAGTTGGGCCATATAGCTGCAGCGTTGATCTCCCCCAAGCCTCCGTTGATGGGGGCTCTTACGATCCGGACGAAGACCCGATTATGGTCGAGCAGATCCCGTCGGGTCCATATAATTTCGGGCAAACCCCTGTGACGCTCATGGTTTCCGACGACCGTGGCGGGATGGATGAATGCCCTGCGACGATCACCGTTGTGGATAAAATACCGCCCGTGCCTCTGGATTCGACGTTGGAGACCAATATAGGCCAATGTGAAGTGGATCTCTCCATCTTCCCCCCGCCGGAGGCGAACGACAATTGCGGGATCGGCGGGCCAATTCAAGGCCTCACCTTCGATCCGCTGCTGTATGAGCAGCAGGGTACGTTTACAGTGCAGTGGGTCTACGAAGACATGAACCTCAATACGTCCACGCAATTGCAGACCGTCATCGTCCACGACACGATGCCACCTCAGCCGCAAATGGATCCGCTGCCGATGATCACCGAGGAATGCGAGGTGCTTACTGTACCGACCCCTGAGGCAAACGATAATTGCGCCGGGCCCTTGATCGGCACAACGACCGATCCCCGGACGTATACCAACCAGGGAAATTTCACGATCCACTGGGTCTACGATGATATGCATGGCAATGTCGTCACGCAGCTACAATCGGTGGTCATCCATGACGACATGCCGCCGACGATCTCCCCCTGCCCATCGGACATCACCACAGGCCCGCTGCCGGGTCAATGCGGCGCGACGGTGACCTATGCGGCGCCCTCGGCCTTTGACAATTGCGGCCCGCCCGCCGTCATTTGCACACCGCCGTCCGGGTCGTTTTTCACACTTGGCACAAACAAAGTGGCATGCGTGGCAACCGACGTGGGTGGTAACACCGCAAGTTGCACTTTCAGCGTCATTGTCACCCAGGCGCCGCTGTGCTCGATCACCGTTTCCGGCAATGGGGGCGGAGCGACGACGGTCTGCCCGGGCACGCCCTTGGTGCTCACCGCGGCCAACGGCATGAAACATTATCTCTGGACCGGTCCCGAACAGAACGGCTCGACCCTGCAAACCATCGTGGTTAGCACGCCGGGTACCTATTTCTGCTCTCAAGAGCCGTACTACAGCCCGAGCTTCTGCTGCAGCGTCACCATTAGCAACTATCCGGCTCCACCCTGTAACATCACTGGCGATCTCCTCATCACCAATGGAATACCGACGACACTGATCGGACCGGACGGAATGCTCAGCCAGTATTGGACTGGCCCGCAGAATAATGGCTTGGGTTCGCGCTCCAATACGGTGAGCCTGGCCGGCACGTATCAATTACACTTAACCGACAGCAATGGGTGTCAGACGATCTGCTCGGTGGTGGTGACCAACCGCACCCCCGCTCCGTGCAGCATCACTGCTTCGGGCGATGCTGGTGGCCTGACCATCTGCCAGGGACGCAAGACCACCCTGACCGCTGCCAATGGCATGGCCAGTTATCTCTGGAGCGGCCCCGAGCAGAACGGCGCGACCAGTAAGTCCATCATCGTGGG
>Ga0335081_10003601_pt1 | contig 24376 bp, 24 predicted proteins | sample Lox_Sample_35_FD_206713 | JGI IMG/M metagenome (GOLD analysis project Ga0335081, IMG submission 206713) | Soil microbial communities from Loxahatchee National Wildlife Refuge, Florida, United States - Lox_Sample_3.5 | ecosystem: Environmental > Terrestrial > Soil > Wetlands | place: USA...
TTGTTTCAGGGCTTTTCCTGTGGACTGGTTCGAAACCCCATCTTGCACCAACTGTTCTTCGTCAGCGGGCCATGGGTAACCTATGGACAGTTAGGTCAGTTCGCATACCCCGCCACAAGCAATCCGCCGAGTTTGAGCTTGAGCGATTCGATGAGAAACTCAAGGGGTATGACGCCGTCCTCGACAGTGTCAGCGGAGAAGTGTACGGGAAGTCGTTCAGCGTCCTGAAGAAAGGAGGAGTGGTTGCGTCAATGATTCAAAATCCACTTGACCAAGAGCTAGCTTCCAAGTCCGGCACAAGGACCGTCTATGTCACTACGCATGTAGACTCGGCACCGTTGAGACGCATGGTCGAACTCGTAGACGGAGGGGTGCTCAAACCACAGCTAAGCCGGGAGTATCCGATAGAACAGACGCGTGAAGCTTACGCGTATTTCGAACAGGACCATCCAAAGGGAAAGGTCGTTGTGAGAATCAGATAAGCCGGCATCAATTTCGTGCGTATACACCTCGAATCTCACCAAGCTTGATCAAATCCCCGACCGTAAGCATACCTGACGAATCCCACCGGGTTCGAACCCCCGGACTACCGCTGTCGGGTTTCGCCTGATTCTCAAAGCGCATACCTTCCGGTCCACCATCCAAATAGCTCCGCAGGATTTTCCACTAGAATGTTTATGTTAGTCCTAAAACGGATGCAATGTTCCTCTTGGCTTCCACAGGATTTGCATCTCTGGATGAAGTTCTTGGAGGAGGGTATCCCAGTCGATCGGCCATCATGGTCTCAGGTCCTCCAGGTAGTGCGAAAGAAGCGGTGTGTTATTCCTTCATTCGCTCAGGCCTCCTGAACAAAGACTCGTGTCTCTATGTTACGAGGCTCTCTGTTAGCGAGGTTCTGAGAGACTGTAGGGCGTATGGAGTCGATGAAAGAATGCTGGAAGGGTCAATATTCTGGATTGCCTCTGAAGAAGGACAGGAAAAGTACACGCCCGGAGACCTTAGCACTCTATCCTTCCGCATCAAGGAGTTTCTCAAGAGAAACAGGAATCGCAAAACCAGAATCGTTATGGACGTGCTTTCTTCGCTTTTGATGCTAAATTCTGCCGAAGTAGTGTATCGTTTTATGGACCAACTTTTTTCGGAGATCAAATTATTCGACGCTGTCTTGCTTGCCACCGTCGAGGAGGGGATGCATCCAAGCCAATCGCTTGTGGCGATGGAACAGCTGTTCGACGGCACAATAAAGGCAAGACCGAGCGGAGACAGCGGCGTTTCGCTTCAGATTAGTAAAATGCGAAGCATCCCGGGTGTGGTTGATTCCACCATAACAATACTGCCAACTGAGAAGAGCAATCTGGGCAAGTCTCACGATGTCATACAAGCAGATGGCTGGAGCAGACGCAAAATCGCGGTTCTCCCGTTCACAAATATTAGTCCAGATCCTGCTGACGCATACTTCGCTGATGGAGTAACGGAAGAACTGATATCTACAATTTCGAAGATCGCCCAGTTCCAGGTAATTGCAAGGACCTCTGTAATGCGATACAAAGATGAAAAGAAGAGCGCTAATGAAATCGGCCGCGAGCTGAAGGTCGGATGCCTACTCGAAGGTGGAGTCAGAATAGCAGGACAAAAGCTACGAATCACGGTGCAGCTCATCGACTCGCAAACAAGCGGACACATTTGGTCCGACGCCTACGACAGGGAGTTGAAGGACGTCTTCGCGATTCAAAGCGATGTTGCCCAACGGGTCGCAGAAGCTCTTCAGGTTCAACTAATCGACAGCGAGAGAGAACGCATTGAAAAAGAACCAACAAACAGCCAAGTGGCTCACTCGCTCTATTTGAAGGGCCTGCAGCATGAGCATGAATTTTCTGAAGAAGGATTTGCCAAGGCGCTCCAGTACTTCAATCTCGCTGTTTCGGACGATTCAAACTACGCGCGACCCTATACTGCGATTGTTGAAGCGTACTATTTCTCCGCGATCTTTGGATACGTTCGCTTTAGTGAGGTACGAGAAAAAGTCCAGAACGCTGCGCACAAGGCGATTGAACTTGACAAGGACTCCGCCGAAACCCACGTTGCTCTCTCGATGCTCAAAATGACCGAACTCGACTTTGTGGGTGCCGAAGCGGAGTCAAGAAGAAGTGTCGAACTCGATGCAAGTTGCTCCGAAGGCATCCATCATCATGCCATTCATCTCCTATTCTTGGGGAGACGCGAAGAAGCTCTCGCAGAGGCGAGAAAACGCGTAGAGTTGGACCCGCTGTCGCTCGAGGCCAAATTGGATCTGGGGTGGATGCTCTATGAAGCTGGCCGATTCGATGAGGGCATAGGTTACATCAAGAAGACCATTGAAGCTGACCCCTATTTTCATTCTAGCCATATGTACTTGGGTTGTGCCTATTTTGCAGCGTCTAGATTCGATGAGGCGGTTTCAGAATTTCTTGAAGCGGTGAAGCTGACGGGGAGAAAGGAGCTACGAATCATCGGTTATCTGGGTGAGGCCTACGCGAGGATGGGCAATGAAGAAGAGGCGAGGAAAATAATACAGGTCTTGGAGAGGAGCTCTGAGGCGCGACCGGTCTCCGACTCGATTGCATCGGTCTATCTCGCCTTGGGCGAGCTAGACGAGACTTTTCTGTGGACTGAGAGGGCTGTCGAGGAGAACAATCCGTTCTTTCTTGGCGGCTTGAACGTGGAACGTGAGTGGGACAGCGTTCGTTCCGACCCAAGATTTGTCGCACTAATGAAGAAGATAGGCGCGAAGGTCAACTAAGCTTAGTAGAGCTTCCTCGTCACACAATGTCGCCCAACGATTTATTGAAGGAGAATTCAGACCAGGAGACCGAAGCAGCGGCGACAACAGAGTGCTGCACCCTTGATGCGGCAGCTCCGCTTAACCACCGACCCTGTTGATGAGAGCGCATTGCTCAGTACACAATGGTGGATGGAAAAAGCTGAGAACCGTATTTTTTGGCCGCGCTCTCGATCCGCTTTACAATTTGTTCCTGGAGCTCTAGAACGGACGGCTGGTCGAAATTGAAATAGAAGTCGGCTCGTATGATCGCACCCGATAGGATTCGCTTAATTAATTAATTGCAGCCCACCGGATTCGAACCCGTTCGGACCCGATTCGTCAATCGGTAGATTCATTTTCGTTTGTGAACGAAGTTTCCGCTGACAGAATATGCTTCGAACCCACCCACATAGGCCAAAATCTCTCTCGCGGCCCTCCATAAGCTTAGAATGAACTCTATTTGGTAAATGGAGCTTGTTTCAGGGTTTCTCTTGGGGCCGACATCATGTCAATTGCTGGGCCCCACCGTGTTCGGATGAAACTTGGGAATCTGCATCATGAGACTTTCTCTAGAATGTGAATGGGGTTTGAGGCCGTTTCATTACCGTAGATGCCTCCTCCATTCTCCACAAGTCCGACTCGCGCAGCGGAGTCGGGGGATTCGGGTCAGGTCCCGGCGAAGGATTTGGCAGTGGCGAAGGTCCCTCTTTGAGTGGCACTTTGGGATTAATTGCGGAAGGCTCAGTTCCTTGCTCTAGAGGCCCGTCATTATCGTGCCGCTCGTGAATCTGCTTGTGCTTTTCCAGGGCATCCGCGTCTTTGAATGTTGCACCGCACTTTTCGCACTTGAAGAGTAGGGTTCTCTGCTCTGACTGGTCGGTTGGTTGCCGTGACTGCTCATTGTCCTCTTTTTGCATGGAATGAACCAAGCCGAGGAAATCAAGAGGGTTGCTGCAATAGATTATGTAGCGAGGCTAGGTAGCGAAGCTCCAGTCGCCCCGCCTCCGGATGACAGCGAGTGGGCCCGAACCCCTTCGCAGACCTCAACCCCGGGAGGCTCTTACCTGCTCGTGAAGCAGTAGTACGGGTATCCGCCGTTGACAGAATCCACCGCCTGCTCGACGATCTTGTCCGAAATCTCCCTCCACTTCTGGCTCCAGTCGATGCCCTCGACGACGGGTTCGGTCTCGCCCTTCACCATCCGCGATGGCTCCTTGCCCCAAATCGCCTTTCCGTAGAAGGGCTTCACGATCCTCACAGCCCAGCGGCCGCACTGCATCCTCGAACCCTCCTGATGAAAGTACCTGCAGTCCCTGCAGTGGCGCGAGAACCAGACTATCTCCTTTGTCCTCTTGACGCTCTTCCCGAGCTCCTCTATGAGCCTCTCAGATTCCCGGCGGATCATCTCCGCGAGCTCTCTTTGGCCCTGCTCGGTGTTCGTGTAGTACTCGGGGTCCGCCGCTATGGCCGCGTACCAACTCGGGAACCGCTCGTCTTCCTCGCTCAAGGACGGACCGGCTCCGTCAATTCGACATTATAAGAGGTGAGCCTAGCCTCGTCTTGTCAAAGGATAAATAACGTGAACCGTCTTTGGCCTACGTCTGGCACGTAGCGTGCTTCGACGGGCGACCTGGACTGGCCAAACGGCCAGGATGATGACATCACTGCTACGTGCCGGCAAACTTCTCGGGTTTCAGAGCCAGCTGAGCGAAGGCTGCGATGACTCGACCTCCTTCAGACTCTTCGAGAGTCTGGTCCGGATGGCGTCGATGCCTTCGTAGTGTCTCACCATCTTCCCGTCATCAATCAGTGGCCTGAGAAGCCCGGCCGAGCCCGGAGGCTTCCTCGTGCCCTCGAGGACAACCCTGTCCTTGAATCCCGGAGACCTGTAGACCTCTTTCCTGCCGCCCAGCCCGCCTCTCTTCGCCCTGAACGACTTCCGATGGCCGTCCTGAACCTCGACGATCTTCGCGCTCAGGTCGACAACTGGGGGGTAGGCGACGGCTGTGCCGACGCCGAAGCCGTCGGCGATGGCGGAGAGCTCGCTGACCGTGTCCTCCTCTAGCTTTCCGGACGCGATCAGCTTGACGGCCTTGCCTCCCCTGATGTTGAGCTCCCATCTCACCTCTTCGAGGATCTTCTTGAAGTTGCCCCTCCTGGACGCCGGTGTGTCCAACCTGACGCCCCAGAGTCTGGAGCCCAGGACCTCAAGCGCCTTAATGGCCTCCGCCTTCTCGTCCCAGAACGTGTCCACCAGAGCCACCCTTGGGGTGGACTCCGGCACAATCTTGTCAAACAGCTTCCAAGCCCTCTCCTGGTCGCCTAGGACCTGAACCAGGCCATGGGGCATTGTGCCCGATGCGGTTACGCCGAGCAGCTCGGCGCCCAGGACATTGGAGACCCCGTCGAACCCGGCGAGGTAGCATGCTCGCTCCACGAGGGCGGAGAGGGCTGGGTGGACCCTACGGGTGCCGAAGCTTAGCAGGAGTTTGTCGCCGGCTGCGACCCTGAACCTGGCGGCTCGCGTCGAGATGCTCGTCGAGGAGGAAAGGAGCCCCAGGAGCGGCGTTTCGTATTCTACGAAGTCCACGTACCTTCCTTCTACCGTCAGAAGCGGCTCGTAGAGCGCCGTCGTGCTGTCGGCGAGGAATATGGAGCCCTCATCGAAGGCACTGACATTGACGGGCAGCCCCTCGAGGAGCTTGGCGGCCTCGTATATGCCCGTCACGACGCCCCAGTTGGTTGGGTACGGGAGGTCGCGAGCGTAGACCTCCATGACGACCCTCGATTGGATCTTGCTCTTCCTGAGCACCTCCTTCGTGTGGAGGAAGTACATGTCGGTGGTCGTGGCGTCCTTGATCTCGTCTTCCCTGGCAAGCCAGAACAGCCGGTCCTCGAGGTCGAATCGGGGCATGTCGCTGCTGTGCTCCATGTTGGCCGCTTGAAAAAGTATTTCTGTTCCGGCGCTGGGTGGCGTCCGATTGCACCGACGGGAACTCGACCTAGCAGTCGCCAGGCGGAGGATAATCGAATTCGTCAGGCTGAAGGTCGACGAGTCGAAGGTCGACGGCGCGGTCATTGGCATCAGCGGAGGGATCGACTCTGCGGTGACCGCCTACCTTTGCGTCGAGGCTCTCGGGAGCAGGAGGGTTCTCGGACTGATCATGCCCGACGGCCGGGTCACGCCGCAGGAGGACGTGGAAGACTCCAACCTGATTTCCCAGGAGCTCTGCATTGAGACCAAGGTCCTCGACATAGCTCCCATCCACAAGTCGTTCATGAAGGCCCTCGAGCCGAACCGGCTGGCCGAGGGCAACCTCAGAGCCAGAATCAGGATGTCCGTCCTGTACTACTACGCGAACCTGACCAACAGGATAGTAGTGGGAACGGGCGACCGGTCGGAGGCCCTGGTAGGCTACTTCACCAAATACGGCGATGGAGGGGTCGACATACTCCCAATCGCTGACCTGTACAAGACCGAGGTGAGGAAGCTGGGCGAAATCCTCGGGATAAGCAGGCGGATAATCAGGAAGCGGAGCAGCCCGAGGCTTTGGCCCGGGCAGACCGCCGAGGGAGAGCTGGGGATATCGTACGAAACGATTGATGGAATCTTCCGGCTGTACCTGGACGAGCGGCTCAGCCTGCAGGAAGCGTCCCGCAGGCTGGATGCGTCGCCGGAAGAAGTGAAGAGAGTGGTCGCCAAGTACAGGGATTCGGCCCACAAGCGCAGGATGCCGGAGATATGCCGGGTCAGACGGCAACCCTTAAACAAGGAATAGCGCGAGCAGGCAATCTAGGGCCGGTAGTTCAGCGGTACGAACGCCCGCCTCGCACGCGGGAGAACCCTCAGGGGTCCCAAGGTCGGGGGTTCAATTCCCCCCCGGTCCACATTTCTCCTAGCTTGCGTCGGCCATTGTGTCTTCGTCGAGACCCTGAATCAAGCCCTTGAGCTCTGCGCGGAGACCCTTGTACCGGTTGCGGACGGTGACCTCGGTGACGCCGGCTGCCTCGGCAATCAGCTTCTGGGTCTTCGGTTCACCTTCGAGGAGGCCTGCCAGATAGAGCGAACTGGCCGCGAGCCCCATGGGGGCCTTCCCGGCCGAGATTTCCTTCTCTTCCGTAAGACGCACTATCTCCAGCGCCCGCCTAGTGGTCTTCTCGGACATGCCGACCTTAGAAGCCACCCTGGCGACGTTGCGGGTCGCGTCGACGACGGGCATGCTGAGGTCCATCTCCCTCAGGAGGATCCTGTAGTCGCGCGCTATGTCCTTGCGCTTAAGGTTGCTGGAAGCGGCGATGTCCTTCAGCGTCCTCGGGGTCTCCGTGTCCCTGAGAGCGGCGTACAGGGACGCGGCCACTATCCCAGAGATAGACCTTCCGCGGAGAAGCCCGCGCTCGAGCGCCTTCCGGTAGATGTAGGCTGCCCTTTCCTTGATGGCAGAGGATATCGCGAGCTTGTCGCCTAGCTTGTCGAGTTCCGTGAGTGCCTGGCCCAGGTTCCTTTCCATGGAACCCATGGCGGGCGACCTGCTGTCCCACTTGCGAAGCCTATCGATGGTGCTCTTCATTGGCGAGGAAAGCGACCGCCCCGAAGCGTCTTGGTACGACCTCCCTATTATGGTGGACAGCCCCATGTCCCGGTAGGTAATGGATGTCGGAGCCCCGGTCCTGATCCTGTTCGCCGAATCGTCGTTGGCCGAGGAGACCCATTCGGGTCCTTGGTCCACCGCCCTTTCCCTGACCACGTAGCCGCAGTTACCGCAAGATAGCTCGCCCGTTATCGAGTCTTCTACCAGCGACCTTTTCCCGCAGTTCGGGCACTTGTCGGAAACGGGTAGCGCCGATGTCCTCTGGATGCTCAATCTATTCTCACGCTATAACATATGTGATATGCCCCATATAAACATGGTAGTACTTTGTTACTTAGTTGGTTGCACGGGCTTTACCTAGTCGAGCAGCTGGCTCCCGCGGGCAAGAAAGGTGGTTTTCTAGCTGTTCACGGCTTTTCTGACCAGTTTCGTGCCGCAAACGGGGCATTCGATGAGTTTCGGGTTGGTGTAAGACTTGCCGCAGCCGCTGCAGAAGAGCTTCCACGTGATGTTCTTCCACTCTCCTCCCTTCATGGACGTCTCAGAGAGGCGGATCGAAAGCACCTCGGCCACGTTCCTGACGGCAAAGTCGTCGGTGACCAGCTGGGCGCCGTTTTCAAGCTTGGACATGTCCAGCGCCAGGGCCAGGAGGGAGACGTCGGTGGCGGAGAGCGCCCTGATGTCGCCGGTCTTCGCGGCGGTCGTCTTCACCAGATCCACCGACTCCTGCGAGGGCTCTGTCACCTGGACCCTCGTGTGGATAAGGGAGGAGCCGACGTTGTGGTGCTTGACCTCCTCCAGCACCATGTAGGTCGTGTAATAACGGCCGTTGCCCTGGTACGGTATCCCGGCATAGAAGGCTGTGGAATCTAGAATGTATGCGGTCTCAGACAAACAACTTTCCTTCGATTGCTTACATGGCGTCCATGCCGCGATTGATGCGGCGCTGCTCCTTCTGCTTGCTCATGATTCTCTTCGTGCAGTATGGGTTTCCAAACTAAGCTTATTTACTTTCAGTCAAAATGCTGAGCGCGATTAACAGTGAGCAGACCAGCTGACTTGGGCAGTGTGAAGGTTGGGAGCTACATCGTCCTCGATGGAGAGCCCTGCAAGGTCGTAGACCGCGAGCACTTCAAGCCTGGCAAGCATGGGAGTGCCAAGGTCAGGTTAATGGCTGTCTCCATATTCACCGGGAGCAAGAAGAGCTACGTCTCTCCGGCGGAGTCGCGAGTCGACATCCCGATGATCGACAAAAGGTCCGGGCAGATAACGTCAGTGACGGACGCGTCGGTGCAGGTGATGGACCTGGAGACTTTCGAGGTCTTCGAGCAGCCGAAGCCTACGCCCGAAGAGGCAGCGGAGCTGGGCGGCGAGCTCACTCCTGGGGCAGAGGTGGAGTACTGGTCGGTCATGGGCCGCAAGAAGATAATGCGGACCAAGGGCGGGACCTAGGAACTGAAGGTTGCTCTATCGGTGAATTGAATCTTCATCGAGAATCTCAGCCGGCTCTTCCGGAATTCCTTCATCTAGAGCGGGATCGATTCGTCCGGCTGAAATATAGGCTTAGCTGTTGGCACCTTGTTATCGGCAAATGTATAGGTTTTTGTGTGGGCTTGTTTCGGATAGGCTTTAGCGGGGAACAATGCTAGTGGAGACCAGGCGCGGTCCGTCCAGGTACTACTGGGCGATCCTGATTGTTGCCGTCATTCTGAGCGCGGCCGGTACCTACGCGGTTACCTCCATGAACACGCCGAAGACGGCGGCCTTGGGGAACCAGCAGATGCAGAAAATCGTCCAACTGGTCCAGAGCGAGAACTCGCTGCTTCAGGCCCAGTCCGCCGCCGGTCAGTCTTCGGCCAACTCTACAGCGGGGATAAACCCTGTGAGGATATACTCGGAAACCAGCACGAGTGTGGTTACGGTCGAGGGCGTGCAAGTGTCGTCCTCCGGCAACACTACGGTGCTGGGATCGGGCTTCGTGACGAAGCTTTCGGGCGACTACTACGTGGTGACGAACTTCCACGTGGTTGAGAACGTGGCGGGGCTGACACTCACCTTCGCCAATGGCGATGCCTATCCGGCGACAGTGGTCGGTACCGACCCATACAGCGACCTGGCGGTCCTCAATAGCTCCGCGCCTCTTCGAGAGCTTCACCCGCTACAGATCGTGGGGTCCGCGTCGCTGGTCGTGGGTCAACCGGTGGTGGCGATTGGAAACCCCTTCGGGTTGTCGGGCTCCATGACGGTAGGCATCATCAGTCAGTTGGGCAGGACCATAGACGAGTCTTTGGCGGGTGACTTCGCTATAGCCGACGTCATCCAGTTCAGCGCGCCGATCAATCCTGGCAACTCTGGCGGAGCCCTTCTTGATGCCAACGGGAGCGTGATCGGAATAACGACTGCGACCATCGGGAGCTCTCAAGGAGTCGGATTCGCGATACCCTCGGACACGATAATACGCGAGCTGCCGTTGCTGGTTGCCACCGGACACTATGACCTGCACGCCTACGTGGGGATAGAGAGCGTGGACATGGACTACCAGCTGGCACAGCTGGAAGGCACGAACGTCACCTACGGCGTGCTGGTAGAGTCGGTCAGCGGTGGAGGGCCCGCCGCCAGCGCGGGATTGGAGGGCGGATCCAGGACAGCCACGGTGATGGGGAGCCAGTACTCCATCGGCGGCGACGTCATCGTCAGCCTTAATGGCAGCAAGATTGTGAACACTGACGCCCTGTCGGCCTTTTTGGAGGAGCAGACTCTCCCCGGGCAGACAGTCGTGGTGGGGATAATCAGGGGAGGGCAGTTCATGACGTTGAACCTGGTCCTCGGCACAAGGCCCCCACCGCCCTCTAGCTAGGCTTGGCCACGAGCCTCGCGTCGACTATGTCGAGGTAGCCAGAGTCCCCCTTCCAATGAGTCTGCGTGCTCAAGATCTCAATCTTCTTTGAGAAGAGCGGGCAGTCTAGCACGAAGGTCTCCGCCTCGCCACCCTCGAAGCCTATGTGGAACCCATACTTTGCACCCGTTTTCACCAGCTCGTCGATCGTCGCCTCGTCAAGAACCCTGCCCAGCCACCCTGCGTCGAGCCCAAGCGCCGAGACACTCACCACCTGGACCAGGAACCTGTCCCTCACAATGTTCCTTAGGTGGGTCTCTGGGTCTGCGTGCCAGAGCGGTGAGAGGCATCCGAGGCCCAATGAGCCGCAGACCCTTTCGACTCTGATCCGCTGGTAGTCGCTAGCCAACGCACCGGTGCAGACCGCGTCTAGCGAGTAGTCGGCCTTGGCACTCAGCAGCGCGTCTCTGAGGTCGTTCAACTCCTCCTCCTTCACACCTGAAGTCTCCTGAGTTACCTGCGGTAGACCCATGGCACTTGCCTGAAGCTTGGTCCACCGTACGTTGGGGAAGTGGAACATGTAGGAATCTGCGCTCGGGGGGAGGATGGTAATCAAGCACGCCAGCTGGTCGGTCCTAGAGGTGACGTAGGCTGCATAGCTCGAGTCTTTTCCTCCGGACCAGAGGGCCCCGACCCGCATTCCGAATGCGGCCCAGTTCCGGTGTGCCTCTTAGGCGTTGCCATGCGAGGCGCGAGACGCAGCTACCGCAGTGGTAACGACTGGCGGTTCTCAGCGTCGAGGTTTGACTGCCTTGAGAGTTCCGGTCCCGAATAGGCTGAGCTTCGGCGCGGACACCTCCAAGTCGCTGACGCCGAGGTCTGTGAGGATCCTGGTGAATTCGCCCGACCGGAAGCCCTCTATGAGGGCGATTCTCCCGCCTGGCTTTACCACACGAACCATCTCGGTCAGCGCAACCCTCCTCTCCGGCCTGGAGATGTGATGGAGGACAAGGCTGGAGAGGAGGACGTCGAATGTCTCACTATCGAATGGTAGTTGCCTCGCGTCGGCAGACCTCACGTCCACCTTCTCTGCGACCCCTGCTCTTCTTGCGTTTTCCAGGGCCGCGTCGGGTCTGTTGGACGACTGGAGCCAGCGCTTCCATATGTCGACTCCGATGGCTCTCCCTGTTGTGAGATGCTTCGCGGCGGTTACCAGCATGAGCCCTCGGCCGCAGCCTACATCTAGCACCGTTTCGTCGCCGCGCCAGGGAATCGAGTCCAGGAGGCGCTCCGCTTCCCTGACCTTCAGGACGTTGCTGCTCAGCACCAAGAGAGCCGCGAAGACCAGAAAGACCGCTGCGAGAGCGAACCCGAGCGCTTCGGTGACAGCCATGGAGAATGCCCCAAGGACAAGGAAGATGACTCCGATTGCGACTAGCGAGTAGATCAGGTCGGGCCTGTCGATGCCGTAATTGGGGCGCGGCCCCGATGGAGAGGCTCGCAATGGATCATCGGCCGGAGGGCTCCGACTTAAGTCTGAATCGGCAGAGACCCTAGGACCACCGAAGCAGTGCTACGCCTGCTGGAAGTTCTTCTTCGAACTCCACTCTCCCTTCTTCGACTTCTCGATGCCCCAGCTGATCGAAACCCGAGGCGTTATCCGGAAGTACTTCCCCTTTCCGAAAATGCCGTCGTGCTCTGTCACTTGCGCGTCTCCGCTCACCTTCAGGCCACGCGGCCTCCAGGGACTGACGGAGAGAAGATCGTCTATCACCAGCGACACTCTGGTGTTACCAGCCGCAATGTTCCTGTATCGCTGGGTCTTGAAGAAGATCGCTTGATCGTGGCTCCCTACCCAGAAGAATCTGCCGTCGAACTCGAACCCGACCGGAGAGACTTCCGGCACTCCCCGCTTGGATGCCGTCGCTATCCGAGCCAGGCGCTGCGTCTTCAGGAAGTCGAGCTCCTCCGAGGAGAAGGACGTCTGCCCCTTTGGTGCTCTTCTCGTAGGGGCGGGAGTGGCGGCGCGGGTCTGGACCGTATTCCTTGCTGAACTCGAAGCGCTTCTGGAGGGAGGAGACTTCCCGCCCGCCAGCGGCTCGCTGGCTACGTCGATACTCCACTGATGACGGGACCTCGACTTCCAGATTGCCATTGCTCTTGCCGTGGCAGCCCGCAGATCCTCCTCGGTGAACCCGGTGACACGGATGAAGTGCGATAGCGCCCTCTCTAGGCCACCCACTTGCATCGTCCGTCCTATGTTAAGGATGGCCAGGCAGTTAGGGCAGACCACTTCGTAGCCCATCAGCTTCTGGATGTGGTTGACGTCGTCGTACTGCCATCTCTCGCTGCACTCGAGGAGGCCGTCGGCACCGCATATCTCGCATCGGAAGTTGGCCCTGCTGATCTCCCTCCTCCTAATCTGCTCCCACCGAGGCTTCAAGGCGGGTCGTGTCCGTGCCTGCTGTGAGAGAGTTTTCGGCCAACTGCTCGCGGGCACAAGCTCTATGTTGTACGGACCTATTGCCACCAACTGTGACCGAGGTAGCACGGGCCGCGAGAAAAAGGTAGCTGGCGACGGCCTGCGCCGCCCTTCTTGCGAAGCTCGAAGGCAGTAAGCAGGTTACCTCGTTGGATTCAGTGGCGCCGCTCGACGCGCATTCGCGCGTCCACGACCACGACACCCGAGTCCTCCGGCCGCATTATGATTGGGTTTAGGTCCAGCTCCGCTACCTCGGGCAGGTCCTGCCCCAGAGCCGCCACCCTTAGTATCACGTCTTTCAAGGCGGGGACATCGGTAGCCCGCGAACCGCGATAGCCCGTGAGCACCGGGTATGTCTTCAGGGAGGAGATCATCTCCGTTGCGTCCACATCGGTCAACGGAGCTATTCGGACTGACGTGTCCTTCAGTAGCTCCACAAGCGTCCCGCCGGCCCCGCAAACGACGACCGAGCCGAACTTCGGGTCGTTGGTCATCCCAACGATGATCTCGGGGCCAGGCTCGACCATCGGCTGAATCAAGAAACCCGATGCGTTGTGTCCCGCCGCTGAAAGCCGTCCTGCCATGCTCTTCGCTGCCTCCCTCACCTCGGACTCCCCGGACAGTCCCACGACAACGGCGCCTGCATCCGACTTGTGGACGAGACCGTCGGCCAGACCCTTCAGGACCACTTTGCCGTTCAGAGTCGAGGCCGCCGCGCCGGCCGCTTCGGGCGTCGAGGTCTTGATCGTCCTAACCGTGGGGATCCCATAGCAGTCGAGCAGTGAGATCACCTCCTCCTGCATAAGCCAGCCTCGCCCGGCCTTGATCGCTCCCTCCGCCAGTTCGCTTGCCTCTAGGCGCCTGACTCCGGGGAAGGCGAGCACTTTGCCTGGGTTTCTCTGGAGCCGCTTCCCATAGGCCACAGCCCGAGACAGCGTCTGGACTGCCATCCGCGGCACAGGGTACGAAGGGATGCTGACCTCGCCGTCGGTCAGAACCTTTGAAACACCGAAGGTGCCGAGGAACGAGATCACTATTGGAATCTTGGGTCGAGTCTCTTTCACAATGGCGAGTATGTCGCCCGCAAGCTCGTCCAGGGTGAAGAACAGAGGCGGCGCCGATAGGACCAAGAGGGCGTCTATGCCTGGTTCGCCCGAAACCACCCGAGCGGCCCTTGCGGAATCGGCGACGGTCGAAGAGGCGAGCATGTCGACCGGGTTCCTCACGCTGGCTTCAGGGCGGAGGAAGCTTCGTAGGGCGGACTGGATAGACGGTGAGTACTCTGGGACCTCGAGACCGAACTCCTCGCAGGCGTCCGCCGCCAAGATCCCCGCCCCGCCCGCGTTGGTTACTATGCCGACCCTGTTGCTTTTCGGTACAGGCTGGTTGACCAGCAATGCCGCGAGATCCAGCATCTCTTCGAGCGTGTCCGTTCGTATGATCCCGGCCTGCATGAACAGTGTTTCGATGAGCGAGCCCGACCCTTCGACCAGGGCGCCGGTGTGTGACCGGGCCGCTCTGAGGCCTGTGGTCGACCTACCGCCTTTCACCACCAATATGGGCTTCTTCTTGCTCACCTCCTTCGCAAGTTCCAGGAACCCCCTTGGGTCCCCCAGCGATTCCAGATAGAGCAGAATCAGGTCGGTGTTGTCGTCGTCCCTCCAGTACCTGATGAAATCCTGGGCCGTTACGTCGGCTTCGTTGCCGACGGAGATGAATGCGGATAGGCCCAGCCCCAGCCGATTTGAGTACTCGAAGACCGCGGCCCCGAGGGCTCCAGACTGGGAGAAGAATCCAACTCTCCCGGGAAGAGGCTTGTAGGGGGTGAACTGCGCGTTGAGGTTCAGCCTTGGATCCATACTGACGAACCCACTGCAGTTCGGCCCCAGGAGCCTCATTCCGTACTTCCTGCAAACTGTTGTAAGCTCGCTCTGCCGGGCGGCCCCCTCAGGACCGGTCTCTGCGAAGCCCGCCGTGATGACCACGAGGGCCTTCACGCCCTTTCTGCCACACTCTTCGGCCATCTGGACGGCGGCTGACACCGGCACGATGATTATGGCAAGGTCGACGGAGCCCGGACAGTCTAATACAGACTTGTACAGCGTAGTCGATCCTACTGCGCCTCCTTCCTTGTTGACCGCGTAGGCTGGGCCGGGGAAGCCGCCTCCGACTATGTTGCGAAAGAGCCTCGTCCCGAGGGAACTCTCGTTATGGGAGACCCCCACTACGGCGACGCTGCCGGGCTTGAGAAAGAGCGACGTCGCCTTGGCGGCGTCTTCGGCCTCTTGTGCGGCCCTGTCTACTCCGGTCTGTTCCAAGGCGATTTTGAAGGGCCGAACGAACCTGCTTAAAACACCAGTTCTGATTCTCAGTGATGACAATAACTGAAGGTCGCTTTCAGAAGCTGTGAGCGATTCCGTGCGGCGCTATCTAGAGAGGAGGGGCCGGCCGAGTCGCGATCAGCATCTTCGCTTTTTGGTGGCAGTACTCCGCTTTGTCGGTGTAGTTCTTCCATGCGATGTAGTTCTCCTCCGCCTTTGAAAGAAGGAGCAGTATGTCGGAGGCGTTCAGGTAGGCCTTCACCGCGACCTCGCTGTTGCCGCTCTTCTCGGCGGCTGCCGCGTCCTGCATTAGTTGGTTGACGTACCACTGGAGCTTCTGGACGCGAGTCATCTGCGGCGCCTTGACAGACTGCATGGCTCTTCCCGAGCCCAGATTCAGTCAAAGACAACTGGGTCGCATTTGTTCAACAAAAGCGACAATCTCCTGAGAGTCACAGCCAGGCCATAGTCTTGGATGACTCCGTCTGCTCCTTCCCTTGACCGTTCCCGATTCTGCTGGTCGGCGGGTTCTCTTAGAGTCGTTGCACTGCTACTCTTCGTAGCCGCACTTCGGGCACTGCCATCGCAGGATCTTGCCACCTCCTTGCGTGACTCTGACCAAGACTCCGGACCTGCAGGATGGGCACAGGGCCTCGAAGTCGGAGGCTGACTTGCTCTGCCCGCGGAGCATGTCTATGATTCCTTCCTTGGAGCTCAGGCGCGCTATGTCGGTGAGTGTCACCCAGCCGACGAGCTTGTCGTTGTCGAAAACGCTCAGCCTTGTGAAGCTGTGCTGGAGCATCTTCTTGATGGCGTCGCTTGCTGGCGCGTCGGCGCTTATTTTCAGAAGGGGGGCCATGACCTCATCGACCTTCACGTCCTGCGGCCTCTTGTTCAGGTCGATGAATCTTCGAAGCAGGGATCGTTCTGTCACCATTCCGACAGGCGTCCCCGACTGGAGAACGACTGCGCCTGTCCATCTCCTGTGTGCCTGGTTCATCGCTTTGGACGCTTCCAACACGCTCGCCGCTGCGTCGACGTGCGGAACGTTCTTCGTCATCACGTCTCTGACCTTGACCAATTCTATCCTCTGGCCCCGCCTTCATAGGACGATAAATCAAGCTTTCCCGGGAGAACTTCGTCCCCAGCTGGACGGCATCCTGGACTCTTCTATGGTCCCAACGGGGAGGGCTTGTTGGCGAGCACGCCTTCGATTCGCTCCATGACCTCCGAGGTGAGCCTTGGTACGACCTCAAGAGACTTCATGTTCTCTTCCACCTGCTCGGGCCTTGTCGCCCCCGTGATCACGGTGCTGACGTTGGGGTTGCTCCTGCACCAGGCCAAAGCGAGCTGAGCCAAGGTGCAATTCAGGTCCTTCGCGATAGGCGTGAGCGAATTCACAATCTCGGTGCTTTCGGGGGTGGCTACGCGGTCACGAATCCATTCGTACCCTGGCATGGAGGCACGCGATCCGGCCGGGATGCCGTTGGCGTACTTCCCGCTGAGGAGTCCAGACGCGAGCGGACTCCAGGTGGTGGTACCCAGTCCTATCTCGCGATAGAGCGGCAGGTACTCTGCCTCTACACGGTCCCTGTGCAGCATGTTGTACTGTGGCTGTTCCATCTGCGGCGGAGTGAGGCCGAGCTCCTTCGCCTGGCCGTAGGCGCGCATTATGTCCGCGGCGCTCCACTCCGAGGTGCCCCAGTACAGTATCTTGCCCTGGTGTACTAGGTCGTCCATGGCGCGGACAGTCTCCTCGATCGGTGTGCTGGGGTCAGGTCGGTGGCAGAAGTAAAGGTCAACGTAATCGAGTTGCAGCCTCTTCAGGGAGTTGCGGCACGCCTCGAATATGTGCTTGCGTGAAAGGCCCCTGTCGTTGGGCCCTTCACCTCCCCAGAAGACCTTGCTCGAGACGATGATGTCCTCCCTGCGCCATTCGAGCTTCTTGATGACGTTGCCCATGACGGTCTCGCCGTTCCCGTGGGAGTAGGCTTCCGCGTTATCGAAGAAGTTGACTCCAGCATCGCGGGCGGCCGACATACACTTCATCGCCGCCTCCTCTCCCACCTGTCCGCCGTAGGTGACCCAGGCACCCAGGGACAGTTCACTCACCTTCAGACCCGCCCCTCCTAGCCTCCGATAGTTCGTCTTCTGAACACCGTCAGGGGGCGCGGTGCTCACTGATTAAAGTCGTGTGCGAGCCAGGCGGCCGCATCCCCGCGACCCATGGCGCGTAGGGGGCGCAATCGAGGCCCGTGCTCTGGTGTCGCCCTTATTTCATCCAACTGACTACTTCTTCGCGAGTTACGGCAACCAGGGTCTCTACGACTTCGATTTCTCGTCCCATCATGGAGTACCTCATGGCCGCTTTCTCGTCGGGAGCCTCGAATATTGACACGGCGTCGTATCTTCCAAGGGTGTGATAGGCCGCATGGAACTTGATTCCCAGTTTCTGGGCTTCCGCCATCCTGGCGTTTGCAGCCTGGGCCCGTTCCTTGCTGGGCTGCACCTTCAGTTTTACGAGAGCGATGAACCACATAGCGTCCCTCGGAAGGCCCGTCGCTATTTAAGCCGCACAGCCGGGCCGAGAAGCGGAATAGAGCTTTTATCGCCCCACGCCTGCGTGGGGCTGTGCCGGTCTCGAAGAAACAGGTCGCCGGCGGTCTCGGTCTTCTGGCCATAGTGCTGTTCTGGTTCGCCATCGCCGGACCCCTGTCAGCCGGAGTGGTTGTTGTGGTGATAGTGCTTGCCGTTGTAATTCTGAACCGCGCGCGACGGAAAGCGGCCGAGACCAGTTCTGATGCCCAGACTTCCAAGGGTCCGCGGTCGCCGCCCGCGGCCAAGCCCTGATTAGACCACTCGGCGAGCCCTCTCGGAGGGAAGCTACAGGGACGTTACGATTCTCGGTACCTCGACGAGGCTCTCAATCGTGAAATCTGGCTTCTGACCGGCGGGGCTGGCACCGTCGCCGGAGGGACTGGTCAGGAGGATCGACTTCACGCCGGCTCTCCTAGCCGCTCCCGCGTCGAACTCGAGGGAATCGCCAACGAAGACGGCCTGGTCCCGACCAAGGCCGAGCAACGATAGCGACTTTTCGATGATTCTCGGGTCGGGTTTCCTGAATTCCAGCTGCGACGAGGCGAGAATGTGCGAGAAGTATCCGGAGACTTGAAGGCCCGAAAGATGTTCGGTCAGCGACTCCCCGTTATGGTGGTTCGAGACCACGGCCATCAGCAACCCTTTGGACTTGAGCTCCTCCAGACAAGGTTTGGCGTCGCCTCGCAGGGCAAGGCTCCTCGTTACGGTTGACCAGAATGTGCGTGTGGCAAGAGCCGCTACCCCGTCGCGCCAGGCGGCCGGCATCGTGGGAAAGATCTGGCTGACAATGTCCTCGTACTTCACGAGGTCTGGGATGTCCTTCAGCTCGGCGGCCTCCCGCTCCGCGAACCTCCTGAAGGTCGCGTCGTTCAACAGGTGGTAGTCATCGAAGCTCAGGCCGAGGCCCCTCGCCTTGAGTGCGTCGTACTCGGAGCGTATCGCCTCCTCTTTCACATCGCTCCAAGGCCGCTCCATTTCCACCAGGGTTCCGCCGTAGTCGAAGAGAACCCCCCTGATCAAGGCCCCTACCGAAGCGGGCCGAACGCGGTTAAGTGTTGTCCCAGCCCTCCCAGGAATCGAGATCCTTCGGTCTAGCTGAAGCTGATGGTCGTCCCCACGGTGATAGAATTGGCGTTGGCGAACCCGCCCTTGGCCTCCAGCACGAGATTGGCCTTCGCGGTGGGCTGGTAGTTAGGACAAAGGACAGAGACGGCGCAGCCGGGTACGCTCCGAACCAGGTAGACCACCTGGCCAGTTCCTCCCGCGGCACTGATCCAGATTATGTCGAGCGTCGAGTTCACGTCGTACATCCAGAACGAGTAGTAGTCTGAAGTCGGGAAGACGAAGAGCTCGGTAGTGCTGTTGGTGACCTTCGTGTCCATCAGGCCCCTCTGCCTGGCGCTCTCGTTCTCTGCCAGGTAGGTCAAATGGAAGCTGCGGCCACCGACGGTGAAGCTCGTGTAGCCGACGCTGGCGTTGCCCGACTCGTTGGGCTGAGTCAGTATCCCGTATGAAGCAACGACCACCAACGGGATAATCAAGGCGGCTAGTACAATCAGGGTCCGCCTGTTCATCGCTCTTCCGTTCAAACCCCCGTCGATATTAATGCGTGGGCTGCCTCACGAAGGGCCGCCCAAGGCGAAGTCAACATAAATCTCATGTCGCAATGCAAAAATCGTAAATAGAGTTCAATTTCTTGCGCCCTCCGACCAGGTTTGGCTTCCAGCCCTCCGCAGAAGCCGGAGCAGCCGCCCAAGCACAAGACGGCGGACGAGCGCGAAGAAGCGCGGATAAGCCTCCTTACTCTCCTGGCCGCCGCGATTGGCGTCGCGTCGGGTTTCATCGCCTACGCGCTGTATCACCTTATCGGCCTGATCACGAACCTCTTCTACTACGGCCGTGTCGACATCTCTTTCGTCTCTCCGGCGGGGTCACCCTACTTCCCCTACGTTGTGCTCGCTCCCGTCGTCGGCGGTCTTGCGGCTGGTCTGATGATCAAGTACGGCAGCCCCAAGATTGTAGGTCACGGCATCCCCGAGACAATGGAGTCTGTACTCTTGAGGCGCAGTAAGATCGAAGCCAGAGTGGGCATCCTGAAAGCGGCCTCGGCCGCGGTGACCATCGGCTCGGGCCAGCCTTTTGGTGCGGAGGGGCCGATCATTCAAACCGGGGGCGCCTTCGGCTCCTTCGTAGGCCAGAGAATCAGGATGTCGGGGGCTGAACGCAGGATCCTTCTGGCGTCTGGCGCCGCGGCAGGGATGGCGGCCACTTTCGGTACTCCCATAGCTGCGGTGATCCTGGTGATCGAGCTGCTTCTGTTCGAGTTCAGGGTCAAGTCTCTGATACCGGTCGCCGTATCATCGGCCATCGGGGCATGGCTGCACATCTACCTCATCTCATCTCAGCCGCTCTTCCTGACTCCCTCTCTGGCCTTCGGAGGAATCGCAACCCTCCCGTTCTATGTAGGCCTGGGGCTGCTCTGCGGCGTCCTGGGCGCGATGCTCTCCAGGGCCTTGTACAAATCGGAGGACGCCTTCACGAAGTTGAAGCTCGGACAGCCCTGGTTCCCTGCCCTCGGCGGACTCGTGGTGGGCCTGATAGGCCTGGCCGTTCCCCAGATCCTCGGGGTCGGCTACGGCGAGATATCGAGCATTCTTCTCGGCAGGGTCGCTCTCGAACTGGTCGTATTGATTGCGGTCGCCAAGGCCGCCGCTTGGATCCTGGCCATGGGCTCCCAGACATCCGGAGGCACTCTAGCGCCGCTGTTCATGGTGGGAGACGCCGTTGGCTTCGCGGTGGGGAGCCTGGTGCTAGCTGCGGTTCCGGGAGCGGGCTTCGTTCCCGGAGCGTTTGCCGTTGCGGGCATGGCGGCGGTCTTTGGAACTGCGGCGCGCGCGCCCTTCACCTCAATCATCTTTGCGCTGGAGGTTACCGGAGACTACCAAGGCGTCCTGCCGGTGATCATAACTGTGGTCATAGCCGAACTCGTCGGCGAGAGACTGATGGAGGACTCAGTAATGACTGAGAAGCTCGCGCGGCGCGGCCTGAAGGTGAGGCACATCTACGAATACAACCCCCTCAGGCAGGTCACCGTCGAATCGATAATGTCCTCCCCGCTGATTGGCGTGGACAAGAGCATCCCCGTGGTGAGCCTGCTGAAGACGATGAACGACCCCTCGAGTCCCTTGTCAGAGAAGAAGAGGATCGCCGTGACCTCGGAAGGCGCGATCGTAGGCGTTGTCGAGAGGACGAAGGTCTTCGAGGCCGCGTCCGCGGCCGAGGCGGCGCTCACCGTCGAAGGCATATGCTCGAGGGACTTCGAGACCATACGGGAGACCGAGCTGGCTTATCAGGCGATGCGACTTATCCTGCTCCACGAGCGAAGGTTCCTCATAGTCGTTAACGAATCGGGCAAGCCCGTCGGCTATGTCTCCATGAGCGACCTCCTCCGCGTCAACAAGACGAAGGTCGAGGATGAATCGCTAATCGAGTGACAAGCCGGCTTTCGAGCATTCTGCGGTCAGACTTCCACGAAGCTTTCGACAGCCTTCGAGTCCAGCTTCTTGACGAGCGCCAGCACAAGCTTCACCGCGTTGTCGATGTCTGTCAGGTCCGCCACCGCAGTGTGCGAGTGTATGTGGCGCGTCGGTACGCTGATGACGATCGAGGGACACCCAGCCCGGCTAATGTGGAACCTCCCTGCGTCTGTCCCGCCCTTGGTCACGACGGAGAGCTGATGCGGAAGCCTTTCCTTCTCAGCAGTTTCGATCACGAACGCTTTCAGGGCCTGATTCGGAATCATGGTGGCGTCGAAGGTGAGGATGCTGGGACCCTTGCCCATCCTGGCAGGGGCCTCGTTGGGCCTGATTCCCGGCACGTCGCCGGCGATGTCGACCTCTAGCGCGAAGGCGACATCGGGTTCGACCATGCTGGCCACCGTCTGCGCCCCCCTGAGACCGACCTCCTCCTGGACGGTGGCGGCGACGAACAGGCAGTTCGGGTGCTGGACTCGCTGTGTCTTAACGCGCCGCAGGACTTCGAGCCCGACGAAGGTGCCTATTCGGTCGTCGAACGCCTTCCCCATCGCGACGTGCCCGCCTTTCTGCAGACCGAACGGCGACAGAGGAGCCACGGGATCCCCTATGCGGACTCCGAACTCCTTCTCCACGACCTCCCTGCTGTTCGCGCCTATGTCTATGAACATCGAGTCAAGCTTCACGACCTTCTCCCTTTCATCAGGGCTCAGAAGATGCGGAGGTTTCGAAGCGATCACCCCTACCACATCGCCCTTCTTGGTCCTCACGGTGACTCTGTGCCCAAGGAGGACCTGGTCGAACCACCCGCCGAGGGGGCTAAAGGTCAGATAGCCACTCTCCTTCTCGATGCCGGTTACGACGAAGCCCACCTCGTCCATGTGCCCTGCCATCAGGATCCTGGGCGAGTCGGCCTTCCCTTTCGCCTTGAACACGACTGACCCGAGCTTGTCGAAGAGTACTTCGTCCGCCAGCTTCTGACCAGCCTTCTTCACAATCCCCGCCGGCTCCCGCTCGAAGCCCGACGGGCCGAATGACTCCGAGAGCTCCTTCAGGAGAGCGATAGAGTTCGAATCGAGTGGCATGCGAGGATGGGTCCCTGCGGGCCATATATTACTGACGGGGTGTCTTTCGCACGGACACGCTGCGAGATGGCGAGTCAAAAATAAGTAGAGGCCCGCTCCCCAAAGTCCTGCATTGCCATCGGAAACGCGGAGGACGGGGGCCTCGTCTGGGTCAAGATGCGTTCTGGTCTACGACGCCGATTGCGGGCCCTGCTCGAGGTTCAAGAGGGCCATCGACTTCTTCGACGCGCGTCGCAGACTTGATTTCGCGTCCATCGACTCCGCGGAAGTTTCTGGCATGCTTGACCAGATTCCGGCGTCGTACCGCCGGACTTCTTTTCACTTGGTCCGGACTGGTGCACGGATCGAGAGCGGCGCCGAGGCTATTCCATCTCTCGTTGCGATCCTCCCCGCCGGGGCCGTGGTCTCCCGGGCAATCAGGTCAATCCCGTGCGGAGCCAGAGCCGTGTCGTTCGTATACTCCACGGCGAGCAGGCTGCACGACTCGGAGTCCTGCAGGGTTCACGAGTCGCAGGCCGTCCTGACCTAGTCGCCTTCCACGAGCAGCCGTCCCCCAGAGTCGTAGGCATACAGGTAAAGCGCTTTGTAGTGGATTCGGTGGAAGTTCAGCACTTGCAGGACCCGGGCCCTGGTCTGAAGCGGGATGTAGAGATAGAACGCCCTGGAGAGTGAGGAGTAGATTCGCCAGAGGCGCAGGTCCTCTTGGTCCACAGCCATTCTGCTCTGGACCTCCACCACCTTGACTACCTCCATCTTCGTGCTGACCACTGCCAGGTCGGGATAGACGAGCTCTGACTCGTGCTGGATGCCCTTGGTCCTTTCAGGAACATTGGCGTGGGTGGTCCAGTCCGGATGCTCCTCGTCAGGATATGCAAACCTGGATCCGGCCAGCAGGAGCACGGTGCTGTCGTGCTCCGCTTCCTCTTCAGTCTGCATTCGCGTTGGCAGCAAGTAGTGACGCTCTATAAGATTCGGGCGACTGCTGGACCGGTGAGACCGGAGGGATTCCCGTAACTGTCCCCTCCCGTGACCCGAGTGCCCGGGAGCGCCGACGGGTCCATCCTGAAACACCGTCAGCGTCTAGTCGCCGAAGATGCGCCTCGCCTCGGCGGGCCTTTGGTCGATGAGTCGGCGTCAGCGGTAGGAGAAGGGAGCAGAGCTCTCTCGCTCGGCGTGGCGACATGCAAATCCTGGCCGAGGCGCGACTACGCACTGCTGATCGTTCTCTGTTCATCAATCCCTGTGCCCACGGTTTTGATTTCAGCCAGGACTCCGGGGAACCTGACGCGGTTCGCCTCTGTCTCTGGCTGCGCGGTCACCCTCTTCGTTTGGCTCTGGCGGCGCAATGAAATCCACCGGCTGGCCGGGAGGCTCAGGCTGAGGCCGGCGAAGAAGACCCTCGTCTTCGGCGGGTTGGGAGCGGCACCCGTCGAGACTGTTTGGGGAATAGGATATTAGGCCGACACGGAACCGCGGGCTGTGAGTGGCTATCCCAGGAGTCGGACGGATGTGACCAGCGCCTCGAGGCTGGGTGGGAAGATAGTGGAGCGCGTAATCGAGGACGCTGGAGCCGGAAGAACCACATTCTACATCTACTTCAAAGACGGAACAGAGCTGGGATGGAGCTACACCGACGGCGGCACTTTCATCAAGCGTCCCGGAGAACCTGTCCGAGACGTCTACTGAACCAGACCCGAAGAAGCCCCAGCGTCGCGGCCGATTGTTTCTCTCTTTCTTATATATCAGGACGTCCTTTTGGAAGTGACTGAACATGAGGGAATCTTTGAAGTTGCAGAGGACGCACTTCCCACCGGACACTTACGAGGGGTGGCTCAGAGTTCAAGCCGTAAGACCGGCCGGTCCAAAGTTGGGAAGCAGGGTCACGAAGGACCAGTACGAAGTCTGGTTGACCAAGAGTGTTGAGAAGCTCGTCCAGACGACTGGGCGGCCGAAGCCTCGAAAGCGCTGACCCCGGCTCGGGCGCGGTCCTGACATTCGGTGGCCAGTATTCTTCCTACCCTGGGAAGATCCTCGGCTAGGCGGCAGCCGCAGGATTCTGGGCGTTCGCGACATCGAAGCTTATTGCAATCACCTGCATAGGAATGCCTCTTAGCCGGGCCATGCTTCCGACA
>Ga0335081_10003602_pt1 | contig 24375 bp, 22 predicted proteins | sample Lox_Sample_35_FD_206713 | JGI IMG/M metagenome (GOLD analysis project Ga0335081, IMG submission 206713) | Soil microbial communities from Loxahatchee National Wildlife Refuge, Florida, United States - Lox_Sample_3.5 | ecosystem: Environmental > Terrestrial > Soil > Wetlands | place: USA...
CGCGCAAAAGGCGCGAACATGGCGAAGGTGCGCTCGAACATTTCCATGTTCCGGCGCACTTGCTCCTCGAGCGAGGTGAAGGCGCCGACGCCAAAGGCTTGCGCCATCTGATTGCGGAACTTTTCCTGTTCGCGGGTCAGCGACTCGATGGAGACTTCGAGATAGCGCGGCACCAGCATCTGCATGCTGTCGCCGTAGAAACGGATCAACTGGCGCAGAAAGGCGATCGGCAGCAGATTCTGCCCCTCTTTGTTCTCCTGCTCGAAAATGATCTGGGTGAGCACGGACCGGGTGATCTCCTCGCCGGTCTTGGCATCGTAAACGACGAAATCCTCGCCTTTCTTGACCATCGCGGCGAGGTCCTCGAGCGTGACATACGTGCTCGTCCCGGTGTTGTAGAGCCGCCGGTTGGCGTATTTCTTGATCGTGACCGGCTCTGCGGCCTTCGCTGTCGTATCAGTCATGGACGGAACCGTACAATTTGGCCGCTAAACTAGGCGGTTTCGCCGGGCGCGGCTACCATTTTGTGACGACCGGCGTCCCGGCATTGGCGGCAGGCGCGGGGCATGCCGGCAATGCGCCTGCCATGTGCCCCTTTGCGCCTTGTCGAGGGCCTGTCGCGTGCCTATGACATAGGGCCAGCACCCCGCGGCCAGCCCTCTCATTGCCATAGCCCAACAGCGCGGAAGGAAATCCCAATGAAAGACGATGTCGTCATTGTCAGCGCGACGCGTACACCGGTCGGAGCGTTCAACGGCGCGTTTGCGACGGTGCCGGCCCATGAGCTCGGCAAGACCGCGATCAAGGGGGCGCTTGACCGCGCGGGCGTCGAACCGGCCCGCGTGTCCGAAGTGATCATGGGGCAGATCCTCACCGCCGGACAGGGTCAAAATCCCGCCCGGCAAGCCTCGATTGCGGCCGGGGTGCCGGTCGAAACGCCGGCCTGGGGCGTCAATCAGCTTTGCGGCTCGGGCCTGCGCTCGGTCGCCCTCGGCTATCAGGGCATCGTCAACGGTGACAGCGAGATCGTGGTCGCCGGCGGACAGGAGTCCATGAGCGTTGCGCCACACTGTGCCTACCTGCGCAGCGGCGTGAAGATGGGCAATTTCGAGATGATCGATACGATGATCAAGGACGGCCTATGGGACGCCTTCAACGGCTATCACATGGGCAACACCGCCGAGAACGTGGCGCGGCAGTGGCAGATCACGCGTGCGCAGCAGGACGAGTTCGCGGTGAAATCGCAGAACAAAGCCGAGGCGGCGCAGAAAGCCGGCAAGTTCAAGGATGAGATCACGCCGGTCACGATCAAGAGCCGCAAGGGCGACATTGTCGTCGATGCCGACGAATACCCCAAGCATGGCACTACGCTCGAAGCGATCGGCAAACTGCGCCCGGCCTTCGATAAGGAGGGCACCGTAACCGCGGGCAATGCGTCGGGCATCAATGACGGCGCCGCCGCCGTGGTTTTGATGAAAGCGAGCGAAGCGGCCAAGCTCGGCAAGACGCCGCTCGCCCGCATCGTGTCGTGGGCGCAGGCCGGCGTCGATCCGAAGATCATGGGCACCGGCCCGATTCCGGCCTCCCGTGCCGCGCTGAAAAAGGCCGGCTGGACTGTCGGCGATCTCGACTTGATCGAGGCCAACGAGGCGTTTGCCGCTCAGGCCTGCGCGGTGAACAAAGATCTCGGCTGGGACACCGGCAAGGTCAACGTCAATGGCGGCGCCATCGCCATCGGCCATCCGATCGGCGCATCGGGAACCCGGGTGCTGGTGACGCTGCTCTACGAGATGCAAAAGCGCAATGCGAAGAAAGGCCTCGCCACTTTGTGCATCGGCGGCGGCATGGGCATCGCGATGTGTGTGGAACGCTGACAAGCACGAGGTATTTTACATTGATCGAGATCATGGCCGGGCTTGTCCCGGCCATGATATTTGAAAATTCAGCCGGCTTCGGCGCCGGTCAACCGAATTGAGAGATAAAGATCAGGGAGGAGTTCATGCCCCGCGTCGCGTTGGTCACTGGGGGGACGCGCGGCATTGGCGCCGCCATCTGCAAGGCGCTCAAGGCCGCAGGCTACACCGTCGCCGCCAATTACGGCGGCAATGACGAGGCCGCGCAAAAGTTCAAGGCCGAAACCGGGATCAACGTCCATAAATGGGACGTCTCGTCGTTTGATGCCTGTAGCGCCGGCGTCAAACAAGTCGAGGCCGGGCTCGGACCGATCGACGTCCTGGTCAACAATGCCGGCATCACGCGCGATGCTCAACTGCACCGCATGAAGCCGGAACAATGGACCGAAGTCATCAACACCAATCTCGGCTCGCTGTTCAACATGTGCCGCAACGTCATCGAGGGCATGCGCGATCGAAAATTCGGCCGCATCGTCAACATCTCCTCGATCAACGGACAGAAGGGACAGTTCGGCCAGACCAACTATTCCGCCGCCAAGGCCGGCGAGATCGGCTTCACCAAGGCGCTGGCACAAGAGGGTGCGCGCGTCGGCATCACCGTCAACGCCATCTGCCCCGGCTACATCGCGACCGACATGGTCAAAGCCATGTCGCAGGAAGTGCTGCAGAAAAACGTGCTGCCGCAAATCCCGATCGGCCGGCTCGGTGAGCCGGAAGAAATCGCGCGTTGCGTGGTCTTCCTCGCCTCCGACGACGCCGGCCTGATCACCGGCTCGACTCTGACGGCCAATGGCGGGCAATATTTCGCCTGAGGCCAATTCATCCGCAGCATAACAGGTGGCGGTATCGTCATGGCATCGGCACCATCGATCCTGGAACGGCGGCGCGATCAAGCTCTTCCCGTACTCGATCAAATGGAGATCGATCGGGTGCGCCGCTTCGGCGAGCGCCGTTCATACCCTGCAGGCGCGGCGATCTATACGATCGGCCAAGTCGGCGCCGGATTGATGGTCATTCTCTCCGGCAGCATCGAAGTCACCCATGCCGACAAATCTGGGCAACGCGCCGCGATTGTCACGCACGAGACGGGTCACTTCCTTGGCGAATTGGCGCAACTCGCCGGGCGGCCGTCCCTCGCAGACGCCACCGCCAAAGGGCCGGTTGAAGTTCTAATCATCCCGCCGGATCGATTGCGCGCCTTATTCGTTGGCGAGGCCGAACTCGGCGAGCGCATTATGCGGGCGTTGATCCTACGGCGGATCGGTCTGCTTGAGACCGGATCCGGGGGGCCGATCATCGTCGGACGAGCCGATAACGGGGACGTTCTGCGATTGGAGGGATTCCTCCGCCGCAATGCCTACCCGCACCAATTGCTCAATCCCGAAACCGACGCGGAAGCGAAAACGCTGATCGAGCGCTTCCATGTCGATCCTGGGCAGCTACCGATCGTGCTCTGTCCAGGCGGACAGCTGCTGCGGAATCCGGGCGAAGACGAGTTGGCGCGGTGCATCGGTTTGGTCCGCCCGATCGATCCCAATCGCGTCTATGACGTGGCTATCGTGGGAGCGGGTCCCGCGGGTTTGGCCACCGCGGTCTATGCCGCATCCGAAGGACTTTCGGCTCTGGTACTCGATTGCCGGGCTTTCGGGGGCCAGGCCGGCGCCTCGGCACGCATCGAAAACTATCTGGGGTTTCCGACCGGGATCACCGGCATGGCCTTGATGGCGCGCGCCTACAATCAGGCGCAGAAGTTCGGCGCCGAAATGGCGATACCGGATCAAGCCGACGGGCTAATCGCCCCGACACAAATATTCGGCCGTTTTGTCCTGCAATTGGCGAGCAAGGAGCGCGTCACCGCGCGCTCGGTCGTCATCGCCAGCGGCGCACGCTATCGCAGCCTGGCGATCGATAATCTGCACGAGTTCGAGGGATCGAGTGTGCATTACTGGGCGACGCCGCTCGAAGCAAAGCTGTGCGCCGACCAGGAGGTCGCGCTGGTCGGTGCCGGCAATTCGGCCGGCCAGGCGGTGGTGTTTCTTGCGAGCCAGGGCGTCAAAGTGCGGATGTTGGTGCGCCGGCCTGATCTGACCGAAACCATGTCGCGCTATCTTGTCGATCGAATCGAGGGCCTTCCCAACGTCCAGGTCGAGACCGGGTGCGCGGTCAGCGGACTTGAGGGTAACAATGGCGTGCTGGAGGCGGTGCGCTGGCGCCACTCCGGCAGCGGCGAAGAAACCCGGCGGCCGATCCACCACTTGTTTTTGTTCATCGGCGCAGAGCCCAATACCGATTGGCTTGCGAGCTCGGACGTCAGGCTCGACGGCAAGGGCTTTATCATCACCGGCGAAGAAGCAGGCGGGGATCGACACGCGCTGGAGACGACCCGGCGCGGCGTGTTTGCCATCGGCGACGTGCGCGCAAAATCGATCAAGCGCGTCGCCGCCGCAGTCGGCGAAGGCGCCCAGGTGGTCGCCGCCTTGCACGGTTATTTATCGGCCCGTGCCGGCGCGCCGACCGCCGCGGCTATGGTGTCCAGTCCTTCGGCGCAAGTTCAAAGCCGCTGAAATCGAAGCCCGGCGCGACGGTACAGCCGCAAAGGGTCCAATCGCCGAGGCTCTCTGCCGCCTGCCAGGCCTGCGCCGGCACGACCGCCTGGGGGCGCTCCCCACCGGCAAGATCGCAGCCGAGCGTGCGGCGCTCAACGCGTTGCGGCGCGCCGCAGATGTCCAGCACGAGCGGCGCACCGGCGTACCAATGCCAGACCTCGGCCGCGTCGATGCGATGCCAGTGCGAACGTTCGCCGCGCGCGAGCAGAAAATAGATCACGGTGGAGGCGGCGCGGCCCTCGATCCGCCGCGCGTCACGAAATGTCTCACGGAAGTGCCCGCCCTCCGGATGCGGCTTAAGATCGAGGAGCCGAATGACGTCCGCGGCTGTGAGCGCCGTGTTCAAAACCGGTTCTTGCGTTCGCGGATTTCGGCAAACACCTTCCAGGCCGGACTGCCGGCAAGCCCAACCGCTTTTGCCACTTCCGGCACGTCGGCGCGCAGAAACGGATTCTCCGCTTTCTCTGCGCCGATCGTCGCCGGGATCGTCGCCTTGCCGGCCGCCAACAGCTTCGCCACTTCGTCGGCGCGCGCGGCCAGTGCTTTGTTGTTCGGCTCGATAGTCTTCGCAAAGCGAATATTTGCGTCGGTATATTCGTGACCGCAATAAAATCGCGTATCGTCGGGGAGCCCGCGCAATTTCAGGAGCGAATGCCACATCATCTCCGGGTTGCCTTCGATCACGCGGCCGCAGCCGATCGAAAACAGCGTGTCGCCGACGAACGCGAGCTTGTCGGCGGGAAAGAAATACGAAATGTGCCCCGACGTGTGGCCCGGAGTTTCGATGACGCGGCCTTCGAGCGTGCCCACGCGCACTTTGTCGCCTTCAGCCACCGTTTCGTCGACATGAGCGATGCGCTCCGACTCGGCGCGCGGCGCGACCACGCGGCATTTGTGCCGCGCCTTGAGCTCGCCAATGCCGGCGGTGTGATCGCCGTGATGATGAGTCACCAGGATCTCGGACAGCCGCCAGCCGGTTTTTTTCAGCGCGGCCTCGACGGGAGCCGCTTCCGGCGCATCGATAGAGGCGGTGGCGCCGCTCGCCGGATCATGGATCAGAACGCCGAAATTATCCTTCAGGCAGGGGAACAGATAGGTTTCAACCGCCATGTCGCTTTTCCAATCCTGTCGTTTTTCGACCGAGACGTAGCAAGCCGGATCATCCGCCGCCAAGGAGAATGACGCAATAAGCCATGGTTAACCCCCGAAGCGGCGGCAAAGGGGTGCACGGAACATCAACGCAATCCATGCTATTTTGACAGCATGGACGTCGTCGACCTGCGAAATTTCTATGGCCAGCAACTGGGCGTCGTGGCGCGCCGCTTCGTCGGCCGCGGCATTCGCGCGCGCTGGAGCGATACGCGTGGGCTGCGGCTCTTGGGTATCGGTTATCCGACGCCCTACCTTGGCCTGTTCCGAGAGGAGGCCGAACGCTGTCTTGCCATGATGCCCGCGACGCAAGGCGTCATTCGCTGGCCTTCGACACGCCCGGGTTTGGCCGCGCTCGTCGAAGAGGACGAGCTGCCGCTGACCGATTCCGCGGTCGATCGCGTGCTGCTGGTCCACGCGCTGGAAATGTCCTCCGACCCCACCGAATTGTTGCGCGAAGCGTGGCGGGTGCTGGCCGCCGGCGGCAGGATTTTGGCGGTGGTGCCCAATCGGCGAGGGGTGTGGGCGCGCATGGACACGACGCCGTTCGGTCAAGGCCGGCCGTATTCGCGCAGCCAGATTACCCAGTTGCTGCGCGATGCCTGGTTCACCCCAACCGGCTGGAATGAGGCGCTGTACGTGCCGCCTATTTCGCGGAACTGGTTCCTGCGTTCAGCGGTCGCCTGGGAACGCACCGGCGCCACGCTGTCGGCGCCGTTCGCCGGCGTGCACATCGTCGAAGCGACCAAGCAGGTCTACCGCGCCATCCCGGCACGGCGCGAAAAGCGCCGGCTCGTGCCGGCGCTGCAGCCGGTGCTGGCGCCCTCGCCGGGCGCCGCCGCGATGCGGTGATTCCGCACCGCGAAACATCAAGCCGGGAACGGTCCCCAACCCCGCTGCACCGCCGGACGCGCCGCGATGGCGTCGTGCCAGCGTTTCACATTGGGATAGTCGTCGAGCCCGATGTCGTTGACGCCGTGCAGATGCACGTCGGAATACATCGTCATGTCGGCGATCGAATAATCGCCGCCGAAATATTCGTTCGCGGCAAGATGCCGGTCGAGGATGCCGAGCATATCGCGCAAGTTCGCCGCGTAGTGTTCCTGGGCCGGCGGCGCCTTGACCGGCGAGCGTATCGTCCAATGCCCGAACTGTTGTGCCAGCGTGGTGAACGTCGCCGAGCCGTAGAACAGCCATTGGTCGACTTTGGCGCGGGCGACGGCGTCGCTCGGATAGAATTTGCCGGATTTTTCGGCCAAGTATTTGAGGATCGCGCCCGACTCGCACAGCGTCACGCGCGCCCCGCCGGGCCCGTCATCATCGACAATGGCCGGTATCTTGTGTCCGGGGCTGATTTTCATGAAGTCCGGCGCCATCTGCGCCTTCTCCCGCAGATTGACCGGAATGATCCGATGCGCAAGACCGGTTTCCTCCAGCATCACGCGCGGCTTGTAGCCATTGTCGGTCGTCCACGTGTAGCAGTCGATCATCCGTTTCCTCCTGAACTTCGGTGCTTTTGTATCCGGCAAATTCGATTTTCACTCCGGCCATGGCTCGGCAGTCGCGGACGCCGCGTCGGCGCCGACGTAATCGACCAGGCTGGTCTGCCGGTCGCGTTCGAGCGCCGCGAGAAGCGTCGTTTTGATCTCCGCGATCAGGCTCAAGCCGCGGAAGACCAGGGCCGAATAGACCTGAACGAGGCTGGCGCCGGCGCGGATCTTGCCGAGGGCGGCGGCGCCGGAGTCGATGCCGCCGGCGCCGACCAAAGGGAACACGCCTTCGACTCGCACATATGTTTCCGCCAGCATCCGGTCGGCAAGCGGCAAAAGCGGCCGGCCCGACAGGCCGCCTGCCTCTTTCGCCCTTTCGACATCGCGCAAGCTTTTCGGCCGCGTCACCGTCGTGTTGCCGACGATCATGCCGTCGACGCGGCGCGACCGCGCGATGCCGACGATGTCGTCGAGATCGGACAGGGAAAGGTCGGGCGCGATTTTAAGGAGCACGGGGGTCGGTCCGGCCTTGGGCGCGACGCGTTCGCGCGCATCGATCACGCGCGCCAACAGATCATCGAGCACCGCAGCCTGCTGCATCGTGCGCAGACCGGGAGTATTGGGCGACGAGATATTGACGGTTACATAGCTCGCCACCGCTGCGAAACGTTCGATCAAATGCACATAGTCGGCAATGCGGTCGGGCGCATCCTTGTTCGCCCCCACATTGATGCCGACAATGCCACCGCCATGCATGCCGTCCTTGGCGGGCGACCTAAGCGGCGGGGCGGCCCGTGCCGCGAGCCGGCGCAGCACGGCGTCGGCGCCTTGCGAATTAAAGCCGAGCCGATTGATCACGCCTGCATCGGCGTCGAGCCGGAATAAGCGGGGCCGCGGATTGCCGGCTTGCGGCTTCGGCGTGATGGTGCCGACTTCCACGAAGCCGAACCCGATCCGCAACAGCGCATCCGGCACTTCGGCGTTCTTGTCGAAACCGGCGGCGATGCCGATTGGATTTGGGAAGTTGAGCCCGAATACCCGCATCGCCAGCCGCTTGTCGTCGGCCGCGGCAGGCGGCAACGGTGCGAATTTCAAGAGCTTGATCGCCAAGCCATGCGCATCTTCCGGATCGAGCGCATGCAAGAACGGTCGCGCCAAGCGGTCGAGCAAGCCGATCACGGTTTCAGCTCCGGCAGCGTGCGCCGGCCGTCGACCTCATCCGGCAGCGGTCGCGCCAAAAGCACGCCCTTGATCGGCAGTGCGGCGTAGAGGTGCGGAAACAGATCGCCGCCGCGCGACGGCTCCCATTTCAAATCCGGTCCCAACGAAGCGGCCTCGACCGCAATCAACATCAAATCCCTTTGCCCGGCGAAGTGCTTTGCCGCCGTCTCGGCCACCTGTGTGCCGGTCGAGAAGTGAATGAAGCCATCACGCCGGTCGACATCCGAGCCGTGATAGAGGCCGGCGCGCTTCGCCTCCTGCCACGCCGCGCGCTCGCAAATCTTGTAAATCGTCGTCACGCGCCGCCCCGTCGCTAACCGGCTTCGGCGCGGACCCTATCGGCCCTTGAGCATCCAGGCAATAATTCCTATCATGGGTTTCCTCCGTAGAGGTTTGTATGCTCACCCACGCGCAGGTCTGGTCGGCCATCGATCGCCTTGCCGCGCGGGCCGGTCTATCCGCATCGGGGCTCGCCCGTCGCGCCGGCCTCGATCCGACGACGTTCAATAGATCAAAACGCGTCACCCCGCAGGGCCGTGCGCGCTGGCCTTCGACCGAATCCGTCGCCAAGGCCTTGGCCGCGACCGGCACATCATTGGACACTTTCGTGACCCTCGTCGAACCCGCCACCGCGGGCGCGGCACGCGCGGTGCCGCTGCTCGGTTTTGCCGAGGCCGGCGCCGGCGGCTATTTCGACGATGGCGGTTTTCCGGCCGGCGAAGGCTGGGACGAGATCGCCTTTCCCGCCGTCACCGACGAGCATGCCTACGCGCTTGAAGTCTCCGGCCAGTCGATGGAGCCGGCCTACCGCGACGGCGACGTCATTCTGGTGTCGCCGTCGGCGCCGATCCGCCGCGGCGACCGCGTCGTGGTGCGGACCAAAGAGGGCGAAGTTCTGGCCAAGGAGCTCAAGCGCCGGACGGCAAAATCGATCGAGCTGAAATCGCTCAATACCCAGCATCCAGACCGCACGCTGGCAGCCGACGACGTGCTCTGGATCGCGCGGATTTTATGGGCGAGCCAGTGATCAGGCCGGATATGCTGGTTCAGATGTTATTTCTATGTCGAATGATAGTTTTCGCCGCCGCACCTGCCAATCGGTAAATATCATCCTGTGTCAATGGACGACCATCTGCCGGCCCAAGCACTTCATCAACCAGTCTTTCCATTTGGATATTTCTTTGCCTGGCAAAGACGGTGCTCAAGAACTTCTCAAACCTGCGCTTAGTGATCTCATACAGGCCACTATCCCCAAGCTGGTGAGTTGGCGTCCACGAAGAGTGCCTCAGGGCTTCCTCGTCGATCAGAGTGTCAACGTGTTGTCCCGTGGCTATATCTATTGAATAACCTGATCGGAAGTTTTCACTCCGAAAATATGGAAGAATCACTGCCGCTGAGTTCAGACCAAAAAGCCGAACAAATACTAACATCTGCTCCCGTTGCGCATCCGCGTAGATCGCAATCGTGTGCGTTATAGTTCCCGTAGCGCTGACTATTTCCGGTGAGGGCATCCAATAAAATGTATTGGGAGGCAGCGTGGGACTTTTTGGGTCGTATTCACTCACGAAATTCTGAAATTTCGGATGAATCTGAAGGCCATTATGGGCGGCGAACAATGATGCCATTACAAAGTATGCAGGGAATTCAACCGCTGGACCAATTCTCAACTGTTGATGAAGCATACTATCAGGCCATGACTGCTCCACCGCAGCCTGTTGAATCATAGCTTCAACGTCTAAGTTCGGAACCTCCTTGCGAATTTTGCCTAATAGCTCCCTTAGTTGCTTAATTGAGCGAGCCTTGAGTCTGAATTCCACTCCGTTTTCAACTGGGTGACGCTCAACGATTGGACGCTTCAGTTCGAGTGGTTGATCAAATTTGAAAATAAACTCCTCACCGCGATGATCTCTCAGAGTAGTCACGCCTGCGTGCCTCCGATCGGTAGAGGCTCCGGCTAATGCGACAAGCGACTGAAACGCCCTGATAAGAGGCAAATCAAATTTGTCATTTAAGATCGAGTTCCCCTTTTCGGATAGAAGTCCCCGTGGTCTCAGGCGGCCACCTAAGGCACTAGGAATTATGTGAGCCCTTGAATCGTTAGCGAGAGTAAGAATTTCACCCGTCACTATGCATCGTTGTATTCTTGATCGCGCCAGTGCGCGGTCGATCATCACGATTGAGTTTTCTAGACCGTAAGCCGCGACAAAAGAGCCAAAACGTGGGCCTTTTTCCTGTCCGAGCAGCACCTGGTAGAGCATATTGAACCAGTCGAGCGAAACGCCCGGCTTGCCGTCCTTGCCCTTCTTCTTGGTATCGAGAAACGGCTCGCGCCGCCCGATCTCATAGACAACTTCTTGGATTGCCTCGGCTGTGGCATCCGACGGCAATTGCGACAAGGCGTCGCGCAGATCGATAAGCGCTTCGCGCTCAACAACACTCGGTTCGCGAAAATTCTTTGTGGGCGCCACAAAATCGCGATAGTAGTTGAGCGCATACTTAACGAAAATATCGAGCTTAGGGTACGTCAGGGGGGTAACATCGGGCCGATAGCGGGCGACAAACTTCCACAGTGTTTCGGCATTTTCCGCATTCGAGGACGAAACCAGCGTTAGGAGAAGTTGAAAAGCAATAGGCATTTCCGACTTGGGAGGATCGCCGGCGTGGATATGCCAAACTGGATTGCCCAAGCGCTCCTTCGGACCCTGCCTCTCGTAGGCTTCTAGTGATTGTTGGTACTCATCGACATGACGTGGGATGATCTCGAAATAAAGCCGCTTCGCCGCTTTCGGTTCGCGATACATGAACAGCGAGAGGCTCTCCGGACTGGCGTAGCGCAACCATTCCTCGATAGTTAGTCCGTTGCCCTTTGATTTCGAAATCTTTCGACCGTATTCATCAAGGAATAGCTCGTAATTGAATCCTTCGGGGGGCGTTCCACCGAGAACTCGACAGATGTTTCCCGAGAGCTTGACCGAATCGATCAAGTCCTTGCCGGCCATCTCGTAGTCGATGCCGAACGCGACCCAGCGCATGGCCCAGTCCGGTTTCCATTGCAGCTTGCAGCGCCCGCCGGTGACCGGCGTGGTGATCCGCGCGCCATCGTTTTCATAAGTGATCGTGCCCGCCTTGGCGTCGTGGGCGACGACCGGCACCTGCAGCACGATACCGGTTTTCTCGTCGATCGGCAGAAACGGCGAATAGGTTTGCGCGCGCTCCTCGCGCAGCGACGGCAGCATGACCTCCATGACCTGTTCGAAATGCGCCAGCATCCGCAACAGCGCAGCATCGAATCGTCCCGAGGTGTAGCAGGTAGTCGACGACATGAACTCGTAATCGAAGCCGAACTGGTCGAGAAAGGCGCGCAGCCGCGCATTGTTGTGCGCGGCGAAACTCGAATGGGTGCCGAACGGATCGGGCACCTGCGTGAGCGGCTTGCCGAGATGCTGCGCCATCATCTCCTTATTCGGCACATTGTCGGGAACCTTGCGCAGGGCGTCCATGTCGTCGGAGAACGCGATGAGCCGCGTCTTGATCTTGTCGTCGCTCAACACGCGGAAGGCATGGCGCACCATCGACGTGCGCGCGACCTCGCCGAACGTGCCGATATGCGGCAGGCCGGAGGGCCCATAGCCGGTCTCGAAAATCACCTCGTCCTTGGGCTTGCGCTTGAGCCGCGCGATGATCTTGCGCGCCTCCTCGAACGGCCAAGCGTGCGAAAGTTCGGCGATTTCGCGAAGCGAGGCGGCAGAGAGTTCTTCAGTCGTCATCGGTCGTGCTTTCACCAGAGGTCGTGCGCTATAGCGTTTACTGCCGCCAATTCAAATCCCAAGTCAAAACGGGCTGATCGGGAAATAGCGCAGCCACAGATCGGTGTAGGTGCCCTTCTCCCACTGCCGGAACAACGCCCAGTTCAAGGCTTGCCGCAGCAGATCGTTGCCGCGCTTCACCGCGATGCCGACGCCCTCACCGAAAAAACGGCTTTCCAGATACGGCCCGCCGCGGAACGCGCAGCAGCCCGCCGAATCGGAGCCGTTGAGCCAGAATGCCAGCGAAATACCGTCGCCGAACAGCAGATCGACGTCCTTGTTGCGCAACGCCGCGCGTGCCGCGTCATCATTGGGATAGGATTTCACTTCGGCTTCGGTGAACATTTCCTTCAGAAATGCCTCGTGCGCCGTGCCGGCGACCACCGCGATCTTCTTGCCCTCGACCGACTCCGGTTCGACGTTCTGGATCGGGCTATCGACGCGAGCCACGAAACGCGCCGGCGTGCGGTAGTACGGATCGGTGAAATCGGCGCGCTGGCGCGCCTGTGCAGTCGGCGCCATCGAGGCGATCACGGCATCGCCCTGGTTGGCGTTGAGCGCATCGAGCAGCAAATCAAAGCGGCGCGCCTGTATGGTGCAGCTTGTCTTGATCTCGTCACAGAGAAGCCGCGCCAGGTCGACGTTAAAGCCGGCTGGATTGCCATCGGCGCCGGCATAATCAAACGGCGGATAATCGAGGTCGGTGAGAAAGCGAATCGACTGGATGCGCGACAGGTCGGGCCGCTCCGGACGGCGGCGCGGGTCCCAGAAGCCGGGAACCGCGGCGCCCCGCGGCAAGGCGATGCCATCTTGTCCGAAGGCCGGGCCCGCGCCGGGACCTGCGGCAAGCGCGATGCAAAGCAGTAGCGCAGCCGCAACCAACACCTTGGTACGCGCGAAAGGCAGTGAGGTTGCTATTCCAGGTGGCATGGGCCACTATTTTGGTTGAAGGTCCGTTTTCGTCTCTCGGCTCGCTTAGCGGGGGCTTGGGGAAAAGTCGAGGCGGGCAACGTTTTGCGTTGTATTGGGGGACAACGGTGGCGATCGGGGGGTTTACGGGCGCGGCCGTTCGCCGCGCCAGAGTGGTGGATTGGCTCACAGAGGTCGCGCCGCCGACGACATTGCCGCCTCTTGGCCATCGCGCCCTTGGAGGTCGGCCGCGCCGCTGCCCTGAACTCGATTGCGTCCGCCATCTGCTGCCGCGCCGGATCCTGGCCGCCGCCGAGCGACGTGCAGAATCGATTGGCGTCGGCGCGGAACGCGTGCTGATTTGCGCCGACGCCATAACCGAAGAGGGCTATCTCACGGCGCTGGCGGGCTCGCTCGATACTTCCTACGAGCGCTTCGATGGGATTTCGCGCGCGGCCTGCCCACTCAGCGACGACCAACTTGTGCAGGCGGCCGCGGCTGGGCTGCTGCCGCTGCGCGAGGGGCCCCGATTGGTATGGATCATCGCACCCCGCGGCGTTACCGCCCGCCGGCTTGCTGATCCTCGCCAGCAACGTCCGCCATGGCTGCAGTCGTTCCGCCTCACCTCGGAGGATCGATTGCGTCACTTCGCTCTCCGTCATGGCCAGCGGGCGTTGGGCCGGCGCGCCGCCGATAGCCTTCGCTTGCAGCGACCCTTGCTCTCAAACGCCCCGCCGGAACGCGGCAGGCGGGTTCTGAGGGCTGCCGCACTGGCGACGATAGCGTTCGTCTTCTTCGTACTTGCGCCTCTTCCCATGATTGAGGGCCTGAGCGGTCTGTGCTGCGTCCTGTTTCTGGCGGCGGCAATCCTACGGCTGCTCAGCGCGTGCTTCGGCGAAAGCGCCGCGGATGGCCCCGCAAGTCGTGACGAGCGCGAACTGCCGACCTACACGGTCGTCTGCGCGCTTTACCGCGAGGCGGCGGTCGTGGAGGAGCTCGTCGGCGCTATCCGTGCGCTGGATTACCCTCCGGAAAAGCTCGATGTTAAGTTCGTGCTCGAATTCGACGATCACGAGACCCATCGCGCCTTGTTGGCGCTCAATTTGGGCCCGCCGTTCGAAATCATCGTCGCGCCGCCAATCGGTCCGCGCACCAAGCCCAAGGCGCTCAACGTCGCCCTGCCGCTGGCGCGCGGCACATACCTCGTCGTGTATGACGCCGAGGATAAGCCGGAACCCGATCAGCTTCGCCGGGCACTCGATGCGTTTCGCAAAGGCGGCAAACGGCTCGCTTGCGTGCAGGCCAGCCTGACCATCGACAACACGGCCGACAATTGGCTCGCGGGCATCTTCACCGCCAATTATGCGGGCCAGTTCGATGTATTTGTTCGCGGCCTCGCAGCACTGAGACTGCCGTTCCCGCTGGGCGGCTCATCGAATCATTTTCGTACCATCGCGCTACGCAAGGCCGGCGGTTGGGACTCGTATAACGTCACCGAGGATGCTGATCTGGGCATCCGGCTTTATCGCCTTGGCTATCGCGCCGCGGCCATCGCATCGACAACCTATGAGGAGGCGCCGGCGCGGTTCGTAGCTTGGCTCAAGCAGCGCACCCGCTGGTACAAGGGCTGGATGCAAACCTGGCTGGTGCACATGCGCCGCCCCGGCCGATTAGTTCGTGAATTGACGCCCGCTGGCGCCATCGCTTTTCAAATATTTTTCGCCGCCAACGTCCTCGCCGCCTTGATCCATCCTCTGTTCATGACCGGGCTTGGCGTAATGCTCTATGCCTTGCCGACACCGTGGGCGAATACGGTCATGGAGAATGCGGCACCAATCTGCGTGACCAGCCTGCTGTCCGGCTACGCTTCAACCATCGTGCTCGATCTGATCGGTTTGAGACGCCGCGGACTGCTCGGCCAAGCCTGGGTGCTCATCCTGACGCCGCTGCATTGGCTGCTGCTGTCGGTCGCTGCATGGCGGGCGCTGTTTCAGCTGATCTACGATCCGCAGCGCTGGGAAAAAACCGAGCATGGCATGGCAACGACGTCTCGCGTCCGCGCACCGCATCTCTTGCCGCGCCAGCCGCAATCGCCCGCGCGATGGTCGCTACGTCCGATGCATGAGCGGCGCCCAAAAAAGAGCACGGGCAAAGTGCACAGCCCGCCCCTTGCCCGGATCGGCTTGGCTAAGATCGGCCCCAATATGCCCATCGCACCGATGCGGATTATGGAGACGACGCCGGGGACGCTGCTGGCTAGACCTTGATCCAATGCGATCCGATCAAGGACTGAACTCTCGTTTGAGCGTGATCTTATCCGAAAACCGGGCTCCACTTTTCGGGATCACGCTCTAAACCCGCAAATTACATATAGCGCCGCAAATCGGCGGCTTCCGCCTGGGGCGTGCGGGTCATGTTGAACGGCGCGACGAAACGTCCGTCCTTGTCCATCAGATAGACGATGGCGGTATGGTCCATCGAATAGTCGCCATTTTCGAGCGGCACCTTCTTGGCGTAGACCCGGTATTCCTTGATCGCGGTGTCGATCTGGGCCTGCGTGCCGGTCAGCGCGCGCAAATGCGGATCGAAATTCGACAGATAATCCTTGAGCACTTTGGGCGTGTCGCGATCCGGGTCGACCGTGACGAACAATGCCCCGATGCGACTGGCGTCGGGGCCGAGCGCCTTCATCAACTGCGACATTTCGAACAAGGTGGTCGGGCAGATGTCCGGGCAGTGGGTGTAGCCGAAAAACACCAGGAAGGGATGCCCTTTCATCTGCGCATCGGAGAACGGCTTGCCGTTCTGGTCTTCGAGATTGAGTGGTCCGCCGATCGCGGCTATCGCCGATCCCACCGGAGCGAACGGGTGGCCGGTGACAAAGAAAATGACTCCGAAAATCAGGAACAGGCCGCCTAGAAATGCCGCCAGCAGCAACAGCAGTCGCGAGGCCTGGGCATTTACTTTAGCGCTCATCGATCTCGTCCGGTCAGCCGAAACACGCCGAAAATCCGACGCGGATGGTCTCGAAAAAGACCGTCGTTCCGTAATGTGCCCAGAGTAAGACAGTGCCCATCAGGGCCAGTGCGACGAACGCGCCGACGGCAATCATGGGAACGGATAGATGGGAGCGGGCGACGATATCGGGCATGGCTGGCGTTCCGCGGCCTTTAGATAAGCCGGAACTCGACCACCGACAACGGGATCGAAAGCCGCCCCCACGCCGGCGAGGCCCGAGCCTCGCCCTCGCATCCCTAAGCGCCGGCCTACTGACAGGTGCGGTAAAGTGCCGACAGCGCGCGGCCGCGTAGCGTGATGAGCTGGGGGGTCAGTCCGCCATGCCGATCGATCCAGGCGCGGATGGCCGGCGGATAGAGCCGCATCACCAGGCGGCTGCCGCGGCGCGTCGGAACCAGCGAGCGCGATGCGTCGTCATAATACGACGCCGCATGGAAGCCCAACACGGCGCGCTGGGTGACGCAGATATGATTGCGCGGGATGATGCCGGTCAGCAAGGTGCAGGCCGATAGGCAAGGCCCGTCGATCACCACGTGCTGGCCGGAAGCGCGCATCGCATGGTATTTTTGGATATAGGTGGATACTTCGCCCCCCGGATCGCTCACGATGCGAACATCGGCGAATGCCGCAGAAGTCACCAGGGCCGACGCCAAGGCGCCGGCCAAAACTGCCTGCCATTTCATGGAGTAACCTCTCCCCGTCAATCGTCCGTGATATCTCCCGCCATTGTGGCAAGAGTTCGGGGATTCCCGGCCTTTATGCTGAAAATTGATCCTCACCGACGGCGCGTACGCCGGCGGAAAAGGGATGCTATAAGACGCCGGGGACGCCACGCCGGCGAGAACATCCACCCATTCGGCAAAACACCGCGAAAAGAGTGCTCACACATGGAAACGTCAGTCGCGCGCAAGCCAGTTCCGCAATCCAATGTTCCGGACTTCGCCACGGCCTATTACCTGCTCGAAGGCTTGAAAGAGGTTGGCATCGACTATCTGTTTTGTAACTTTGGAACCGATCACGCGCCGATCATCGACGAGATGGCGCACCGTAAGAAACGCGGCGAGGCGATGCCCAGCGTCGTACGTTGCCCGCACGAGAACACCGCCGCCCACATGGCGGCCGGCTACGCATTGGTCACCGGGCGCGGCCAGGGTGTGCTGGTCCATGTCGATGTCGGCACCGCCAACACCGCTAACGGCATGCATAATCTGTTTCGCAGCCGCCTGCCGGTCCTGCTGATGGCCGGTAAGGCGCCCTATACGGCCAACGACGAGCTCGTCGGCTCGCGCGACACCTATGTGCATTTCGTCCAGGAGCCGTTCGACCAAGCGAGCCTGGTGCGGCCTTATTTGAAATGGGAATGGACGCTGCCGTCGGGCGTGGTCGTCAAGGAGGCGCTGCGGCGGGCTTCTTCGATCATGCAAAGCGAGCCGCGGGGTCCGGTCTATCTGATGATGCAGCGCGAGACGCTGACGCAGCATTGGAAGGCAGACGAAATCCGCCGCTACACGGCCGAGCAGTTTGCGGCGACGTCGGGCGGGGATGCCGATCCGAAGCTGGTCGCCGCGCTCGCCGAGAAACTGCTGGCGGCGGAAAATCCGATCCTGATCACCGGCTACGCCGGGCGCCATGCGCACGCCTCGCGTGCGATCGACGCGCTTGCGCAATTCGCCGGCATCGCCGTCTACGAAGCGAATATGACCAACAATATTTCACACGACAGCCCGTGTTTCGTCGGGTTCTCGCCGGACAAGGCGATCCCTGAGGCAGACGTGGGGCTGCTGGTCGACGTCGACGTGCCGTGGTTCCCGAGCGCCGTACGGGCCGACGACAACACCTTCTGGGCGCATATCGACATCGATATCCTCAAACCCGGTTCGCCGATGTGGACGTTCCCGGGCAACATCCGCATGCAGGGTGACAGCGGCCACATCCTCGATCAGGTGCTGGCGGCGCTGAAGGCAAAGGCAACGCCGCGTTTTAAGGAAGCGGCCGCGGCACGGATGACGCGCATCAAGGCCGCGCGTGACGAACGCATTGCACGCGCGGCCAAGCTCGCCGCGGACAAAGGTAAGCCGGGCGCGATCAACCCGCACTATCTGATGGCGGAGCTCGCCAAGCTGCTCGACGACGAGGACATGATCTTCAACGAAGGCGTGACCAATGCTGCGGCGGTGCTGATGCAGATCCCGCGGCGCGTTCCCAATACCACAGTGCGCGCCGGCGGCGGCGGGCTGGGTTGGTCCGGCGGCACTGCGCTCGGCGCCAAGCTCGCCGCGCCCAATCGCCTTGCGGTCCAGATTTGCGGCGACGGCGGCTTTTACTTCGGCAATCCGCCCTCGGTCTTTGCCGTCTCGCAGCAATACAAGCTGCCGATCCTGTCCATCGTCATGGACAACACCGGCTGGAACGCGGTGAAACAATCGACGCTGCGCGTCTTTCCCGAAGGCGAGGCCAAGTCCGTCAACTCCTTCGAGGCGGAGCTCGCGCCGAATGTCCACTTCGCCAAAATCGGCGAGGCTTTCGGCGCTTATGCCGAGGAAGTCAGCGATCCTGCCGATGTCGCCGCGGCGCTGGCGCGTTGCGTCAAGGAAGTCCGCGGCGGCCGCACCGCCCTGTTGCACGCCCGGGTGACGAAGCTCTGATCAACGCTTAAGCGGGCCGAAAAATGCTCGTCCCCGCGGAGGGTTCCCATCGCGCTTGCGCGCTGGGAACCCGGCGGGGACAATCGTGCTTACGCGAAACGGACGGATATCGGAGGCTCGGATCGCCTCAGACGCTGGCGTGGTTGATGAACTTCTCGGGCGGCCGTTCGCCCCATTGCGACCGCAGCGCTTCGTCGGCGGGAATGAGGTGGGAGCCGTTGGCGAGGTTGAGGCGGTCGCTGTCGGCCCAATGCTCGTGGACGCGTCCCCAGGGGTCAGCCCAGTAATCATAGACCTGGCTGCCCAGCACGTGGCGGCCGATGCCCCACATGTGCTCGTAGGTCCCGAAGCTCTTGAGATAGTCATGACCCATGCAGACGTCGTCGATGTCGGGCACTTCGAAGGAGAAGTGGTTAAGCCCGGTCTTCTCATGGCGTAAGCAGAAAAAGACGTGGTGATCGACATAGGTATCGCCGCGGTCGCAGCGATTGAATGAGCCGATCAGATTGTTCTTGTCGTCGACATAGACATCGTCAGAGCAGATCATGCCCAGCATTTCACGAAACCAGGCGACCGTTTCAGTGAACCGAGGCGTCATCAGGACGCCATGCCCGATGCGTTTGACGTGCGCCGCACCTTTGGGCAGGCGCATCAACTCGCCGGCGCGTGCGGTCGGCTGTTCGCCGGTATTGAGCCTTTGCCGCTTGACCGGAATTTCCTTCACCGGTGCGATACCGGCGACCACTTCGATCTGATAGCCGTTCGGTTCGGTCAACCGCACGCGCTTGCCGCCGCCAGGCTCGTCGATATTTTCGATACCCGAAGCCCCGGGCGCCTTCGCCAACCGCTTCAAGTCGTCTTCGCTGTCCACGTGATAGGCAATGCCGACGAATTTCGGATCGCCCTTCTCGGTGACGTGGATATGGTGACTGGGATCGGTGCCGCGCATATACAACGCAGTGCTGGTTCGCTCGGTCCGAAGCATGCCGAACCGCGTCAGGAACTCCTCGGCGACATCAAGATCGGGGGACCGCAGCCGCCCATAGGCGATGTCCGTTACCTTAGCCCATGCCATTTCACACTCCCTGCAATATTTCGCGCCGCGGGGCGCCGCCCGCACGTCTACCTTTAATGTGCCACGACCTGCGTGTCGTCGGCAACGATCCGGTTCAGAGGCGGTAGTCGCTCGGCACGGTTGCGTCGATCTGCTTGGCGCCCATCGCGTTGAACAAAGGCGTCAGCACGATGGTCACGACCAGGTTCAGGACCACAGTGTAGAGTGCCGCGTAACCGGGGAAGGTGTGGCCGGCAATTGCCAGCGCATAGTTTGGCGCCCAGTTTGCCGCGTTGAACATCCAAACCCCCATCGCGGTACCCACGGCCCAGCCGACGAGCAGCGCCCAATCGTTAAACCAGCGCGTATAAACGCCCAGCATGACCGATGGCAGAGTTTGGATGATGAGAATGCCGCCAAGAAGCTGCAGATAGATCGCGTATTGCGTCGGCACCGCGATAATGAAAATGAGCGCGCCCAATTTCACGATCAATGACACCCATTTCGCCATCTGGGCTTCTTGTTTGTCGGTCGGATTCTGATTGATGAACTCGCGATGGATGTTGCGGGTGTAAAGGTTGGCGGCGGCAATCGACATGATCGCTGCCGGAACCAGAGCGCCGATGCCGATCGCCGCGAAAGCGACGCCGGCGAACCAGGATGGGAAGGTATTCAGGAACAGCGCCGGCACGGCGAAATTGTTGCCGAACTGCTTAAAACCCCCGGCAAATTCGGGCATGGTGGCTACGCCGGCGGCGATGGCGAAAAAGCCAACCAGAGCCAAGAGGCCGAGCATGAAGGAATAGCCCGGCAGCATCGCGGCATTGCGGCGGATGGCGTGACCGCTGGAAGCCGCCAAAATGCCGGTGATCGAATGCGGGTAGAGGAACAGCGCCAGCGCTGAGCCCAGCGCAAGCGTGGCATAGACGCCGTACGCTCCGGTCGTGTTGGCCCCGGGCACGGCGAGCAGCAATTTCGCCGGCGGTACTTTTGCGAAGATCGGGCCGAAGCCACCCATGTGGATCGGAACGATAATGATCGCGGCGAAGGCCGTGATGTAGATCAGAACATCCTTGACGATGGCGATCGAGGCCGGCGCCCGCAATCCGCTGGTATAGGTGAAGGCCGCGAGAATGATGAAGGCGAGGATCAGCGGCAGGTCTGCGGCATAGCCGGTCCCTGAGACGCCCATGGCGCCGATGACCACCTGCAAGCCGACCAGCTGCAGCGCGATGTACGGCATGGTGGCGACGATGCCCGTGATCGTCACCGCCAAGGCGAGCCAGCGATTGCCGAAACGGCCGCGCACGAAATCCGCCGGCGTGATGTAGTTGTGCTTGTGGCAGACGTGCCAGAGCCGCGGAAACACCAGAAACAGGATCGGATAGATCATGATGGTGTACGGCACCGCAAAGAAGGCGATGGCGCCTGCGCCGAAGGCAAGCGCCGGAACGGCAATGAATGTGTAGGCGGTGTAGAGGTCGCCGCCGACCAGGAACCAGGTGACGAGGGTGCCGAACCGCCGGCCGCCGAGCCCCCATTCATGCAACTGATCGAGATCCCCCTTGCGCCACTGTGCGGCGGCGAAGCCGAGCCACGTTATGAGCGCAAACAGCACCACAAAGACGATGAGTGCGGTCCAGTTGATCTCTTGCACGGCATGCCTCCCCAGGCTTTGCTTCTGTGTCGCCGATTGGCCCGCACGCACAAGCGTGCGTCGCGCGCCCTTTGGGCGCTAGGCCTCGGTTGCGAAATAGACGATCGCGGTCAAGACGGCGCCGATAATGACCCAGAGCATCTGATACCAGTAGAAGAACGGTATGCCTGCCCAGGACGGTTCAGCCGAGTTGAAAAACGGCGGCCACAGCACCGCGACGAACTGGACGACAAAGAGCAGGTACCACCAGCTCCAGCCACGCCTTTCGGTTTGCGGTTCCATGATTTTTCCCTCCCCAACGAACCATTGAGATTCTGAGTGGGAACGATAGCCGGTGCTTCGCGCCGATCAAGAAAAAATTCGCAGGACCTGAGCCTAACCGATGCGGCCGGGTCCCCTTCGACGCACTGCAACATCGATGGGATTGGAGCGGGCGATGGGAATCGAACCCACGACACTCAGCTTGGGAAGCTGATGTTCTACCACTGAACTACGCCCGCATCGTGGACTAGGATACCGAAGTCCGGCAGCACGCGGCAAGCGTTACGGGTTGCTTCGCGGGCGCCGACCGAGGGGTCCTGATCGAAAGTTCAATCTCATGCCGCTGGGTGATGATATCGAGATTCTTTCGCCGTCTGGCGCCGTCAAGCCGACCGGCACCTGGAGCGTCGGCGTCCGCGCCGGCGATTTCGTCTTTGTCGCCGGGATGCGCGGCATCGATCCGGTGACGAACCTCCTGGTCGATGGTGCCGAGCCCCGCATTCGTCAAGCATTCCAGAACATGAAGACCATCATCGAGTCGGCGGGCGGCACGTTGCATAACGCCGTGCGGCTCGTGGTCTATGTCACCGACATGAACCGGTACCGGCCGATCGTGAACAGCGTTCAAGAGGAGCTTTGGGCCGCCGGCCCCTATCCGCCGCGCACGATCGTCGAGGTGAGCCGCCTCAATCAGGATGATATCGTCGAGGTCGAAGGGACGTTCTTTTGCCCGATTAATCCGCACCCGTGATGGGCGCGGCTCTTTGGCGCGGTCACGCCGCGCACACGGCGGCAAGAAGCTTTTCCATCTCGAGGGACAGTCGATTGCCCTCTTGCGACAACGATTTAGCCGACGACAGAATTTGCGTCGAAGCCGAGGTGATGCTGCCGGCGCTATCGTTGACTTCGGCAATGTTGGCGGCGACATGGGCCGCGCCGCCGGTCGCTGCCTGCAGATTGGCCGCGATGCCGCGCGTGGTGGCTTCCTGCAATTCGACCGCTTCGGTGATGACGGCGGCGATATCGGCGATGCGGCCGATGGTTTCGCCGATTTCCTTGATGCTGACGACCGAATCCTGCGTCGCCGCCTGCACCCCGGCGATCTGTAGGCCGATCTCGCCGGTCGCTTTTGCCGTCTGCGCCGCCAGCGCTTTGACCTCCTGCGCGACAATGGCAAAGCCCTTGCCGGTTTCGCCGGCCCGCGCCGCTTCGATGGTGGCATTGAGGGCCAAGAGATTCGTCTGCTCGGCGATCGCGGTGATGAGCTTCACCACATCGGTGATGCGTGACGCGGCGCGCGTCAGTTCGGCGATCCGGCTGTCTGTTTTCTCGGCCTGGGCAACCGCCTCGCGCGCAATACGGGTCGATTCGCGGACTTGGCGGCTGATCTCGCCGACCGAGGCGATCAGTTCCTCGATGGCGTGCGAAACCGCGCCGACATTCTCGGCGGCCTGCGTCGAGGCGGCGAGCACCTTACCGGACAAATCGCGCGTTGCACCGGCCATCTCGCCGAGCGTCTCGGCGGAAGCTTCGAGCTCTGTGGACGATGCCGATACCGAGCGTACCACGCTTGCCACCGTGGTCTCGAATGCGCCGGCGACATTATGAATGTCGGCGCGGCGCTGCTCGGCCATTCGGCGCGCCGTTTCCTTTTCGGCGATCTCCAGTTGCTCGATGCGAATGAGCTTTTCCTTGAACGTCTGAGCCGCGCGCGCAGTATCGCCGACCTCGTCGGCGCGGCCGGTGTAGGGAACCGCGACGTCCTTATTGCCATGAGCGATTTCGAGCAGCACCTCGCCGATACGGCGGATCGGCTTGATGATGGCAAGCGCGCCGAACAACGCGACCCCGCCGAGGACGCCGATGACAAAGAGCCCGATACCGAGATCGATGCGGCCGACATGTTGGCGTTGCGCGCTGGCCTGCGCGTCGCGCTGCCGGGCGGCGTCAATGAGGTCAGCGGTCGTGCTCTCGACCAGGCCGTTTATGGTATCGCCGATTTTACCGGCGCGCTGCACCAATGCGACGGTGTCGCCGTAATCCCGCGCTGCCACCGCGAGCTTGCCACTGACGTCAAGATAGTCGGTGGCGAGCGCACCCACCTTTTCGAGCTGCGTCTTGTCCGCCGATCCGCCGCTCAACGCGACCGCCGTCTTGATGTGCTCTGTCGCAGACGCCGCATCGCTGCGCAGGCGCTCGAGCGCGTGGTCGACCTCACTCGGCGCCATGGCGAGACGCATCTCGCGCAATTCGAGCTGCATGTTGCCCAGGTCCCTCGCGGCGCGCAACGCCTCGACCGCCGTGAGTTGCTTGCCGTCGGCAAGATGGCGCAACTGCGCCGCCGAACGGTCGCCGATTTGCTGCTCGGTGAGCATGCCGGCGACCAGAAGCACGCCAAGCGCGGCCCAGATCACGAGCTTCGTACGAATCGACAGAGCGAAGCTCGGCATCGTCAGACCACCCGGAATTGCGACAGGATTAAACTCCTGGGTTAATACCGGGTAAAATTGCCCCCGGCGGCCATGTGGTTGCCGCCGGAAACGCTGCCAATATCGGTCTATGCGACCACCGGAATCCCGGCTAATCGCGGCCGAACTGGTGGCGAAGTTCGAGTTTGGCGCGTTCCAGCGTCTTGCGCCTGGCGGC
>Ga0335081_10003603_pt1 | contig 24364 bp, 21 predicted proteins | sample Lox_Sample_35_FD_206713 | JGI IMG/M metagenome (GOLD analysis project Ga0335081, IMG submission 206713) | Soil microbial communities from Loxahatchee National Wildlife Refuge, Florida, United States - Lox_Sample_3.5 | ecosystem: Environmental > Terrestrial > Soil > Wetlands | place: USA...
GCGACCACGCAATCCGCGCTCGGCAGCGTCAAAAAATATTTCAGCGTCGTCTTGGAATAGGAGATCCCCGCCGGAAAACAGCTTTGATCCAGCCGGAACAGGGCGGGGAAGTCCCGCGCCTCATACCCTCGGAGCGTAACCGCCATGCGCCGATTCTACTCCCGACGGCGGTCTACGCCTTGCTCTGGCGGGTCTTGGTCGATCCCCCCCACCCCTCCCTATTTTTTTGGAAATATGTGATTTCATTGGGGTTAGTTGGTGGGTCTGCAAAATATTTGATTCTAAAAGACTTAGTGCCTCCCAAAAAAAGAAAAAGGCGGCACGTAGGCCGCTGCCTTGGTAAGCAACAAGAAATTAGAATAAGTTAACGAAATTGTCAATAGAAATGTAAATTTAATAGAATGTATGAGTTGCCGAAGCCTGGGCGGCGCCTCGGGCAATTGCTGGCGAAGGTAGACTGATGCAAAAAAGTAGGGGCGCAGCACGCTGCGCCCCATTTTAAGTGCGAGTCTAAAATGTAAGCCGATAACGGGCACCGCGGTTTGGCTTACACCGGGGTGGCGGGCTGAAGCCGGCCCCTACAGGCCGCCCTACAGCTTGACGGTAACCGTCTTGATTTCGGTGTAATTCGCCAGACCGTATTCGCCCAGCTCGCGCCCGATGCCGGACTGCTTGAATCCGCCAAACGGCGCGCCCGCATCGAACACGTCATAGCAGTTCACCCAAACCGTTCCCGCGCGGACGCTGTCCGCAATGGCGTGAGCTTTGGAGATGTCCTTCGTCCACACCGCCGCCGCGAGCCCATATGTCGTCTTGTTCGCCCGCTCGGCCACTTCGTCGATCGTCTTGAACTTCAGGATGGACATGACCGGGCCAAAAATTTCTTCCTGCGCGATGGTCATGTTGTCCGTCACGTCCGCAAACACCGTCGGCTCAATGAAATACCCGCGATCCCCGACGCGATGTCCGCCCGCCAGCAACTTGGCGTTCTCCTTCTTGCCGCTCTCGATGTAGCCCATCACCTTATTAAACTGGTCCTGATCTACCTGCGGCCCTTGCTCGGTGTTCGCGTCAAAGGGATTGCCCACCGTGCGCTTCTTCGCCCGCGCCACGCTGCGCTCCACGAATTCGTCGTAGGCCTTTTCCTCGACGAACAACCGCGAACCCGCGCAGCAGCACTGTCCCTGGTTGAAGAACAACGCAAAGTGCGCGCCTTCGATCGCCTCATCCATGTTCGCATCCGCAAACACGATGTTCGGGCTCTTGCCGCCGAGTTCCAGCGTCACGCGCTTCAAATTCGTGTCCGCCGCCGCCCGCATAATCAAATGGCCCACTTCCGTCGAGCCCGTGAACGCTACTTTGTCCACGTCCATGTGCCGCGCAATCGCTGCGCCGGCCGTGGGGCCATACCCCGGCAGCAGGTTCACCACGCCCTCCGGGAAGCCCGCTTCCAGAATCAATTCGCCCACGCGCAGCGCCGTCAGCGGCGTCTGCTCCGCGGGCTTCATCACTACCGTGCAACCCGTTGCCAGCGCCGGGCCCAGCTTCCAGGCCTGCATCAGCAACGGAAAATTCCACGGAATGATTTGCCCGACCACACCTACCGGCTCATGCTTTGTGTAGCAGAAATAATTGCCATTCACCGGGATGGTCTTGCCCTGCTGTTTGTCCGCCCATCCTGCGTAATAGCGGTAGCACGCAATCGTCAGCGGCAGGTCCGCTGCGCGCGCCACTTGATAGGGCTTGCCGTTGTCCAGCGACTCCAGTTGCGCCAGCTCATCGGCGTGCTTCTCAATCAAGTCCGCCAAACGGTTCAGCAACACGCCGCGCTGCGACGCCGTAATCTGTTTGCGCCACGGCCCTTTATCGAAGGCCGCGCGCGCCGCCGCCACGGCCTTGTCCACGTCCGCCGCATCCGCCTCCTGCACCTGCGTAATGACGTCGCCGGTGGAGGGATTGATCGTCGGAAACGTCTTTCCCGACGCGCTGTTCACCCACTGCCCGTTGATCAATAGTTTCGTCGCACTGATCTTTACACTCGGTTCCATTGCAGCCGTTGCCATCGTTTCCTCCCTATGTAAAATCATCGCGACGCACCAGGTCTCCACGCACGTGCCATGGGCCTAGGCGAGAGACGAGCGCGATTGTCCTGGTTGCCGCGAAGGAATCACTTAAGATGTACCGCCTCGAGCGGATTTGGCAGCGCGCTCGCGCAAGTTCAAGGAAGGCAGGGCCGAACCCCTCAAGCCCTGGAAACCCGCAAACGTGCCACCGCCCGGAAGCCTATACCCCTGCGTGCTCCGAAGCAAGTCAGCGCATCGCCCGGTAGTGGACAGCTTCCAATGAGCGGGTAATCCGCAGTGGAAAGTGGCAGGCAACTCGCCAGCCCGAGGTTAGACCGAGGGTTGAGCCTCGTTCCGCAATCTTGCCATGTCTTTGGTCGGCGCACTCCCGAAGAAGCGGCTGTATTCTCTGCTGAATTGCGAAGCACTGAGATAGCCCACGCGCTGGCTTGCGGCACTCGCGTCCATCATCGCGGACAACATGAGACGCCGCGCCTCCTGCAGGCGCAGGACCTTTTGATAGTGCAGCGGGCTCATCGAAGTGACCGACTTGAAGTGCTCGTGGAACGAGGAAAGACTCATGTTCACCAGCTCAGCGAGCTCCTCCACTTTCATGGGTTGCGAGAAGTTGGCGCGCAGCCAGGAAATCGCTTTCGCAATGCGGTGCACGCTGGACTCGGCAAAGCCCATCTGCGCCACGCGAATGCCAATCGGGCTGCGTAGCAGCCGGATCAAAATTTCATCCACCACGAGCGGGGCAAGCAGTGCAACGTCTGCCGGCTGAGCCAGACATTCCATGAGCCTCGTTGCGGCGTTCACAATGCTTACGTCGACCGGACTAACGTAGACGGCTTTCCGCTCTTGCACCGGAGGCACGCCGCGGGGATACACTTTCAAGACCAGGTCGGCAATCTTGTTCGGGTCGAGGTCCAGCCTTAGCGCGAGGTACGGGTCGGAAAAGCTGGCTCGTGTGACCTGCGCAGCAACCGGCAGCGCAACGGAATAAACAAGCATACGCGAGGGGTCGTAGTTGTACACCTCCTGCCCCACGATGATCGTCTTCGCGCCTCGCGCAATGATGGACAAGCAAGGCAAGCGCAGCGCGTGTACACACTCGCTGTTGGTTCGCGAAAGCCGGCTGACGTACAAACCCGGTACGCGCAACGCAAAACTGCCATCGTGCGGCGCATACGCGCGAATCAAGCTCGCCAACCGGGTTACATCTGGATCGCTGGCGCCCGCTCTGTTTTCTGGCCGCGAAGCCGCTGTTTTGCCGTTGCCTTTCACGGTTTTGAGAATACCTCTTTTGCGACCGTCAGCGCATTCACCGCCGTGGGCCAACCGGAATAAAACGCCAAGTGCGTGATTTCCTCGATCAATTCCTGCTTCTTGACGCCATTTTCGAGGGCCCGCTGCAGGTGATGCCGCAACTGGTCCGTGCGATTCAAGGCCACCAGCGCCGCCACCGTTACGAGGCTGCGATCGCGCTTGGAAAGCTCCTTGCGCTCCCAGATGTCGCCGAAGAGCACTTTGTCGGTTAATTCGACGAACTTGGGCGCGAAGTCACCCAGCATCTGTTGGGCTGCGGAAGGTTCTACATTCATGTCGGTTGCTCCTTTTGTCGGTGCCTGCTTTAGCCGTCGAATCGACCAGAACAAAGGCACGGCTGTCACTACTTTGCCGAGAAAGTCTTTCAGAAAGTGCCGCCGCGTGGCATGGACAGTTCCGAAGGTCTTGCTCGACCGCAGCATCAGCGCATCGCAGCAACGACGGCCACGTCGAATTTTGAATAGTACTTGCGCACGTCGCCGCCACCGTACTTGCCGCGGAATTTCTCGACCACGGCGGATACCTGCTTGGCGTCAGTGACAAGAACAACCTTCAGTGTAGCTTCTGCGCCCCGCGCATCGATCCGGATCACGGGGTTCTTCAACACGTTCTTGTACCACTGTGTATCGGAACCCTGCACCGGCAGCAGGTAAAGCTTGTCCTCTTCGCACACGAACCACACCGGGATCGAAATCGTGCGTCCTGACTTCCTACCGGTCACACTAATGTTGATCTCCCGATATTGGGAAAGGCGCTTTCTCAAATCATCGCTTTGCGTTGGCTTATTGCTCATCACGCTGTCCATGAACCGCTTCCTCTTTCTCCCGACTTGCCTGCCTACGCTTTTTGTTCAAATGCTGGCGCTTACAGACCAGTCATTTTCTCCAGACGTTCTGGATAGCGCGCGCCTTGCACCGTGATTTTTGCAGCCGCACTTTCGATATCGCGGAGATCCGCGGGCGTAAGCTCGACGGCGACCGCCCCGATGTTTTCTTCCAGGCGCGCCAGTTTGGTTGTGCCCGGGATGGGAACAATCCACGGCTTCTGGGCCAGCAGCCAGGCCAGCGCGATTTGGGCCGGCGTCGCCTTTTTCCGTGTGGCGATCTGGGCCAGCAGGTCAACCAGAGCTTGATTCGCTTTTCGCGCTTCCGGCGCAAAGCGCGGGATAGTACTGCGGAAATCGGAGCTACTCAGCTCGGTTTTTTCGTCGATCTTTCCCGTGAGAAAGCCCTTCCCCAGAGGGCTATAGGGAACGAAGCCGATTCCAAGTTCTTCCAGCGTCGGCAGCACTTCCGCTTCCGGGCGTCTCCACCACAGCGAGTATTCGCTCTGCACCGCCGTCACGGGCTGGACGGCGTGCGCGCGGCGAATCGTCTTTGCGGCTGCTTCGGACATGCCGAAGTGCTTCACCTTGCCCGCCTGGATAAGCTCCTTCACCGCACCGGCCACGTCTTCGATGGGCACGTTCGGATCAACGCGGTGTTGGTAGTACAGATCGATCACGTCGGTCTTCAGACGCTTGAGCGACCCTTCGACGGCTTGCTTGATGTGCTCGGGCCGACTGTTCACCCCTGCCGCTCCCGGCCGATTGTCGCTGCCACTGAGGTCGAACCCGAACTTGGTAGCAATCACCACTTTGCCGCGGTGCGGAGCCAGCGCTTCACCCAAAAGCTCTTCGTTCAGAAACGGGCCGTATACCTCCGCGGTGTCAAAGAACGTAATGCCGCGGTCCACGGCGGCATGGAGAAGATCAGTCATCTCCTTGGTATCTTTGGGCGGACCATACGAAAAGCTCATTCCCATGCAGCCGAGCCCCAGAGGCGAGACTTCAAGATTGCTTTTTCCGAGTTTGCGTTTTTGCATTGCTTCCTCCTGTACACAAATCTATGCGCGCAATGATTTTCAGAGCCGCCCTAATAGTGTTCCCAAGCCACTCTCCAGTGTTCGTCCGGGCGCGTCGACTTCACGAGGAGCTGTTTGCCCAAGAACTCGAATGAACGCGGCAGGTCTTTGCCGATAAGAGTCTGCACCAGTGCGCCCTCCACGTGGAAAGTGAAGGTGCGCGCGCTTTCGTCGATCTCGTAAGTGCCAAAGGAGGCTTCGTACCCGCCTTGCGAATACTGCTCAGGCCCCGCAGGCGTTTGTGCCGGCGGGTTGTGTTCCATCACCTGCACGGACATGTGGCCGTCGCGTGTGAAGACCAGCAGCCCGGTGGAGTCAGCCCGGTGAATTTTCCCGTCCGGACCTGGCGCTTCGAGCGAGACCAGCCGCCACGCGCCGACAAACCGATCCTTGACGCCTTCATTTCCACGGCGATCCTGGCTGCCGGACAGCGTCATCGCGGTCCACGCGATAACCAAGGACGCCGCGCCAAGCAAAAGCAGGTGTCTCATGTTCGGCTTTTCCTGACTCGTGTCTACCGTGCGATTTTCGTCTCTCTTTTGCTAGCGGCCCACCATCTTCTGCAACTCTTCGGGATACCGTGCGCCTTGCGCCGCAATCTTTGAGGCGGCGTTCTCGATTTCACGGAGATCGTCGGCCGTGAGGTTGACTGAAACAGCTCCGATGTTTTCTTCGAAGCGATGCAGCTTCGTCGTGCCCGGGATAGGCACAATCCACGGCTTCTGCGCAAGCAGCCAAGCGAGCGCGATCTGCGCAGGTGTCGCCTTCTTCCGTTCGGCGATTGTGCCTAGCAAATCAACGAAAGCCTGGTTCGCTTTTCGGTTCTCTGACGTAAAGCGCGGCACGATGTTGCGGAAATCGGTTTTGTCGAACTTCGTATCTTCGCTGATCTTTCCCGTAAGGAAACCCTTGCCAAGCGGACTGAATGGAACGAACCCTATCCCGAGTTCCTCGAGCGTCGGTAGCACTTCCGCTTCGGGCTCTCTAAACCACAGCGAATATTCACTCTGGAGTGCAGCCACAGGCTGAACCGCGTGTGCGCGACGGATGGTCTTGACCCCGGCTTCCGAAAGGCCGAAGTGCTTCACCTTGCCTTCGCGAATCAGGTCTTTCACCGCTCCCGCAACGTCTTCGATGGGCACGTTGGGGTCCACGCGGTGCTGATAGAACAAGTCGATGACATCCGTCTTTAGGCGCTTGAGCGAGGCCTCCGCAACTTCCTTGATGTGCGCAGGCCGGCTATCGAGCCCTGCCTGCTTGCCCGTGTTCGGATCAAACCGGAACCCGAACTTGGTGGCGATCGCGACTTGCTTGCGGAACGGACCGAGAGCTTCCCCAACCAATTCTTCATTCGTGAATGGCCCATAGGCTTCCGCCGTGTCGAAGAAGGTGACGCCGCGTTCCACGGCCGTCCGAATCAGCGAAATCATCTCCTGCTTGTCTGCGGGCGGACCGTAGCCAAAACTCATGCCCATGCAGCCCAACCCAACAGCCGAAACTTCCAAGTTGCTCTTTCCAAGTTTGCGCTTCTGCATTGTTTCTCCTCGTGAGGTGTTGAGCGGTAAAGCTCGAATCGCTCCGTGCCGGTTCTCCGCGACAATTACGATCAGCGACAGTCACAAATCCAAGAAATCGACGACAACGAGTGTAGTCCGCTAACGCTTCGGCCGCTTGCCTATTCCGCCGGAGTATTTGCCCGATCCTCCGATGGTCCCCACGCGAATAACCGGGCAACTGACTTTTAGTTGCTCGGATATCGGACTTCTTCCGTACCGGCTGTGCGATGAATCGCAACCGCGGCGAGTCGGAACCTTATAGAATCGCTGCGCAGCTTAGAGCGAGCATCCAACTGGAAGGAGCTTGGGACGAACGAAAGAATAATGTCGAAGCGGCTGGCATTGGGACTAGGTATCGCGCTTATCTCCTTAGCGCTGCTGGCTGTGGTCACACAATGGGAACCGCACAGCACACTAGTCAAAGCTGACCAATTCGGGCTTTGCGCATTTCTGTTCAGCGTGCCGCTCATTTGGTATGGCCTGCATCGCCCCCGAAGCTAAGGCTTGTCGGTGCAGCCGGTTCGCATGGCAAAAATCTCGCCGTAACCTTTGGCCCTTGCTCACAGTTATCATTCCAGAGCCATGGTCGCCGTCCGACGTCCCGCAAAAACCCCGTCGCCGCCAAGCGACGACGAGCGTCTTCTTGTGGAAGCCGCGCAGGCCGACCCGTCGGCATTTGATGCCCTCTATGAACTGCACTTCGAGCGCATCTACTTTTTCATTTTCAGCCGCGTGCACGACCGTGCCAGCGCCGAAGACATCACGTCCGAGACATTTCACAAAGCGCTGGCCAGCTTGCCCTCTTACGAATATCGCGGCACTCCGTTTGCGGCGTGGCTTTATCGCATCGCCTCGAACGCCATCGTGGACCACTACAAGCGCTCCAATCGCGAACAGCAATTGGACGACCTCGAACATCCCTTGGCGCAGCCCGAGCTCTCCTCGCATGACCTCGAGTTCATCGAACGGCACGTCCATTTCTTCCGCCTCGTCGAACAGCTACCCGAAGTTCAGCGCCGCGTGGTGTGCGAACGTTTTGTCGAGGACCGCAGCATCCGCGAAATCGCGCAGCGCCTCAGCAAGACCGAGGGCGCCATCAAACAGCTGCAGTTCCGTGCGCTGCAAACTCTGCGCGCGCAGATAGGAGACCGCCATGCCTAAGCGCTCTCCTGCCCAACAACTCGATCAGGCCATCAACGCCGTGCTGTCCGTCCAGCAGCCGCTTCCCGAGCCCAATTCGCATCCGCGGCTGGCCGCGCTCGTCGCACTGGTGCGGCCGCTGCGCGCCGTGCCGCACCCCGAATTCAAAGCCCGTCTAAAAGCCGATTTGCACAGGAAAGCATTTATGAACGAAGCCGCCGCAACATCTCTATCCGCAACTCCAGCTGATTTCCGTCCGCCGGGTTTCCCGAACATTGCGCCGTACTTCGTGGTCACTGACGCAGCGAAGTTCATCGACTTCCTGGTCGCCGCGTTCGATGGGACCGAGCGTGGCCGCTACAAGACGCCCGACGGCAAAATCATGCACGCCGAAGTCGCCATCGGCGACTCCGTCGTCGAGCTGGGCGACACCAACGAAAAGATTTCGCCGCGTCCCGCAACCACGCATGTCTACGTCAAAGACGCCGATGCGGCTTTCGCCCGCGCTCTCGATGCCGGGGCGACCGCTATCTTTTTCCCGACCAGCGACCATCCCTCCGGCGACCGTTGGGGCGCGCTGCGCGACCCCTTTGGCAATATCTGGCACATCGCTACGCCGGGCCGCTGGGCGCTCGGCAGCGCCGGAATGCCGCGTTCCGTGCAGCCCTATCTGCATCTGAAGGAAGCGCACAAAATGCTTCCGTTCCTCGAATCCGCCTTCAACGCGAAGGCCATGGGAGTGCACACATCGCCCGAGGGCGCCGTTCTGCACGCCACGATGGAAATCGCTGGCGCCACCCTCGAAATCGACGAAGCCCACGGTGAGTTCCAGCCCCAGCCGTGCCTGCTCCATGTCTATGTTGCCAACCCAGACGCGCTCTACGCCCAGGCGATTGCCGCGGGCGCCACTACCATTGAGCCGCCGCAGGACAAGCCCTACGGCGAACGCTCCGCCGGTGTGAAAGACGCCTTCGGCAACCTGTGGTACCTCGCCCGCTACACCGGCCGGCCTCAAATGTGAGCTCGGCCGCGCCGCGCTCACCGGCGATCTCTTCGGCAAACCTGGCTCTTGGGACGACGCACCTGGGCCACGGCGACGTTTGGTTGCGCAGCGGGTTTTCATTTCTGTATCCGAATCTGTATCCGAGTTGCCCGTCGCGCGCATCGTATCTCCAGGCATCAAGAGTATTTGCTAGAGTGTAGGCCGAAGATGCTCTCTGCTGTACAGGATGATGATCAGAGTGGCGTCCTGCCTTTCTGCTCAGTATTTCCGAACGGGCGGTTGAATCGGCAACGAGGCCTGCATGAGCCAAGATGGGCCGCGCGAGCCGTCTGAGAAATCAAAACGAGAGACCGAACTTTGAAAGCTCGCAAGAAATTTGAAATGCGGACTCTTGTCTTTCTCCTGTTCGCGTTGCTGGCCGCGCCAGCAGCCACCTTGGCACAAACCGACGAAATCCAGGTCTACGATGCCGAGATCGCCAAGCAGGGCATCTTCAATGTAATGCTGCACAATAACTTCACTCCAATTGGCCGCACCGCTCCGGCTTTCCCCGGTGCGATCATCCCCAATGATTCGGATAACGGTGCCGTCGAGTGGGCTTATGGCGTAAAGCCTTGGTTTGAGCAGGGTTTGTACCTCCCGGTGTACAGCACTTACTCGACCAACCAGGGAGCCACTATCAACGGCTTCAAACTCCGCGAACTCTTCGTTCGTCCGCACGCGCAGGACCACAAATTTTTCTACGGCCTCAATTTTGAGTTCAGCGTGAACGCGCTTTATTGGGAATCCCGGCGAATCACTTCCGAACTGCGCCCCATTGTCGGCGTGCACCTCCGTCGCTGGGACCTAATCTACAACCCGATCGTCGACACCGACTACACGGGTGGCATCAAGGGCCTGGAGTTCAATCCGGCCGGGCGCGTCGCATATAACCTGAACAAAACGTGGGCGGTGGCCGCGGAGGAATACGACGGCTTCGGTCCGCTGCGCGCCTTCGTTCCACAAAACCAGCAGTTTCACGAAACGTGGGCGGTCGTGGACCGCAAAGGCGGCTTCGTGGATGTGGAAACCGGCGTGGGCGTCGGCTGGAGCGGCGGCGCCGACCGGCTGACGCTAAAGCTCATGCTGTCTCGCGACCTCAACTCCCGCTCGCACGACTAAACTCCGCGGCGCAGTGTCGCCGACCGCGCTTAGTGGCCTGGAGGCTCGCGCGGATGCGTATAATCTACCGGCGGAACAAACATGACTCATCGAGCACTTCGCTTCTGCTGTCTGGCCGTCTTGGCGTTCGGCAGCCTTGTTGCGTTCGCCCAGGAGGCCAAACGTCCCCGCGCGCGCGAGGCGGGCGTGCAGATTGGCGTGCTTCCCACTGGACCGCTCAACGCCATCACCGATGTTTCGGGAGTGCTGGTGGGCCAGACGACCATCATTCATGGCGACAGCATTCGCACGGGAGTGACCGCGATCTTGCCGCACGGCGGCAATCTGTTTCGCGAGAAGGTGCCCGGCGCAGTTTTCGTCGGCAACGCCTTTGGCAAACTGGCCGGTTCAACGCAAGTCAACGAGTTGGGCGAGATCGAGACGCCCATTCTGCTGACCTGCACGCTTTGTGTTCCGCGCGCGGCCGACGCGCTGATGGACTACATGCTGGCGCTGCCCGGCAATGAGGAAGTGATGTCCATCAATCCGCTGGTCGGCGAAACCAACGACGGCTACCTCAACGATATCCGCCAGCGCCCTATTTCGCGTGACGATGTTTTCTCCGCAATCAAGTCCGCTAAGGCCGGTCCGGTCGAAGAGGGCTCGGTCGGTGCGGGCACCGGAACAATCGCCTTTGGCTTCAAAGGCGGAATCGGCACCAGTTCGCGCAAGCTGCCGCAGTCCCTGGGCGGATACACGGTGGGTGTCCTGGTGCAGGCCAACTTTGGCGGCGTGCTCACCATCGCCGGTGCTCCGGTGGGAAGGGAACTGGGCCGCTACTACCTTCGCAACGAAGTCGGAGCTGTCAGTCCCGGCGATTCGCGTGAGCACCCGACAATGCGATCAGGGTCGCCCAAGAGCTCCGGCGGTCGTGAGAATGACGCCAACGGCTCCTGCATGATCGTCGTGGCCACTGATGCGCCTCTCGACGCGCGCAACCTAAAGCGGCTCGCCGCGCGTGCCATTATGGGGCTCGCGCGCACTGGCTCTTCCGCTTCCAACGGCAGCGGCGATTTTGTGATTGCCTTCTCCGCCGCGCCTGGCGTGCGCATCGCGTCCGATCGCGCAGAAAAAACCAGCCAGACGACCCTGCTGGGAAACGAAGCCATGTCTCCTTTGTTCGAGGCGGTGATCGAAGCCACCGAAGAAGCCATCATCAACTCGATGTTCAAGGCCACCACGGTCACCGGCCGCGGCCACACCATCGAAGCGCTGCCCCTCGATAGGACCCTCGAAATTCTCCGCCAGCATCGCATGCTGCAATAAATTCGGTGCCGTCAGGGAAATCAGCATTTCTCACTACGCAGCTGCCGGCGGGCTACGTAGCCTTCATCTCTTTGCCGCTGATCTGCAGGTCAAACCCGTTTGGATCTTTCACGTGAAAACTATTATCGGTGTCGGGTTCTGGTTTCAGGCCGCGCCGTTCCAGCTCAGCCTTCACAGCATTCTTGTCCCAATCCTCGATCGTGTACGCAATATGGTCAATCCTCGGCGGGGTGCTTCCTTGCGGAGCGTTGCGCGGAATCAAAAACGTGTTGCTGTCACCCAAAATCAGATAGCACTGGCTTCCGTTGTCTCCCACGACCCGCATTCCCAGCAAATCGGCGTAAAAGTCCCGTGTCTTTTTGTAATCACTCACCTGATACGAGATGTGATTCACCGTCACGGCCCGCAACTTCGTTGATGCTGCCTCCGAGACGCCCGCGGCTGCTGCAGAAGGACTTGTCGCGCCAGCGGCAACCGTCGCCACACTTCCGGCGCTCGCGGCAACCGCCGCTGCACACGAAAGGCTCTTGATCAATTGCCTCCGCGTCATCCTCCCCCGCTCAAAATCTTCCAACAAACTGGCAATCACACTTTCCATTTTTCCTCCTGCAAGGATTCCTCGTCTTTCGCACTGCTTAGCCGGAAACCACGGCGTTATAGACCATATACAACACTTTTTCCAGCAGACGATTCCCGCTGGACCGCATCGCTAGCCGTCGTTGAGGAGATTGCATGAAACTTTTGGCGTGGCAGATTCGTTTTCATCTGTAGCACCCTGTGCCGGAGGCTGCCCGGGATGGAAACCTTTTTGAAAGACCTGCGCTACGCGTTCCGCATGTTGTACAAGAGTCCGGGCTTTACGCTAGTCGCGGTTTTAGCGCTAGGCCTCGGCATCGGCGCAAACACCGCCATCTTCAGCGTTTTCAATGGCATGCTCTGGCGCCCGCTCCCGGTCAAAGACGCCAAGGATCTGGTCATTCTCGCTTCCAAGAGCCGCGACGTTCAGTTTCCCTTCAATCTTTCTTATGCCGACTTCCAGGACTACCGGCAGCAAAAGGACGTATTCTCCGACCTGGTGGCTTACACGCCTTCTCCCGTTAGCTTGGGTGCGCAAGGCCGCCCGGAGCGCGCCTGGGCCGAATTGGTCAGCGGCAACTATTTCTCGACCCTTGGCTTGGAGCCGGCCCTCGGCCGCACCTTTGCGCCGGACGAAGGCTGGGTCCCCAATAAAGACCCTCTCATCGTTCTCAGCTATCAGTTTTGGCAAAAGCGCTTTGGCGGCGATCGCGGCGTCATCGGCCAGACAGTTCAGATCAACAATCACACCTACACAATTATCGGCGTTGCTCCCGAGCGTTACGTCGGCGCCTACTATTGGCTTAGGCCCGATTTCTATCTGCCGATTTCGACCATCGGCCTTCTGGACCCGAGCCAGGCAGACGCTCTTACCAAGCGCAGCGCCGCCTTCCTCCGCATCTTGGGGTATCTGCAGCCGGGCATTTCTCCCACGCAAGCCATGGCGGCCGTCGAGCCGCTCGACCGGCGCTTGGCGCAGGACTATCCAGACTCGCATAAGGGACTGTCGCTGCTGGTCTTGCGTGAGTTGGAAGCACGGCCCGAACCCGGCATAGGCGGATTCATGTCCACCGCCGTGGTCATTTTCATGCTGCTCGTCGGCCTTGTTCTCCTTATTGCATGCGCCAACGTCGCCAATCTCATTCTGGCGCGCGCCAACGGTCGCAGAAAAGAATTCGCCACCCGCGTCGCGCTGGGCGCCAGCCGCTGGCGCATGGCGCGCCAGCTTTTGACGGAAACCCTGCTGCTTTCTATTTTCGGCGGCGTTCTCGGCATGCTTCTCGCGCGTTGGGCCGGCATGGGCTTGACCACGATTCAAATCCCGACCGACATCCCGTTGCACCTGTTCGATTTACGGCTCGATTGGCACATCTTTGCCTTTGCCTTTCTCGCCGCATTGTCGACCGGGCTCGTCGCAGGCCTGGTTCCGTCCCTGCAAGCGTCGCGCACCGACTTAGCCGACACTCTGAAGGCTGGTGGCCGATCCGGAGGCGGCTCGGCCGGGCATCATCGTTTCCGCAACGCTCTGGTCATCGCGCAAGTCGCGGTTTCTTTGCTTCTGCTGGCGTGCGCCGGATTCTTTATTCGCAGCCTGCAAAATTCCGCCCACGTGGACATGGGCTTCCGCGTGGACCACACGCTAATGCTGTCTATCGACCTTGGGCTTCAGGGCTACTCGGAGGAGCACGGTCAACAATTCTTTAAGCAAGTCACCGAACGGCTGCGCGCTCTTCCCGGTGTGCGAGATGCCGCCGTGGGCGCGTACATTCCCATGGGCTACGACAATTCGCTGGTCAACATTTTCCCGGAAGGGCAGGTCATTGACGACAAATCCAAGACGGAAACCGCCTGGGACGATGAAGTACAACCCAGCTTTTTCCGCACCGCCGGCACTCCGGTGATTCAGGGCAGGGAATTCACCGATGCGGACACCGCGACAGCGGCCAAGGTCGCCATTGTCAATGAGACCTTTGCAAAGAAAATCTGGCCCGGCGAAAGCCCCATCGGCAAATCCTTCCGCACGAAAAAGGACGGACCGCCCATCCAGGTTGTCGGCATGACCCGTACGGGTAAGTATCTTTTCCTCTACGAGCCGCCGCAGCTCTGTGTCTATTTCCCGCTCGCGCAGCGCTACAACTCTTCCGCAAACCTGTTCGTCTACACGCAGAACGACCCGCAAAAGATGGTCGGCGCGGTGCGCGACCAGATCAGCCAACTCGATCCGAGCCTGCCCGTCTTCGGTGTGACCACCATGGAGTCCCACGTCCGATACGGCAAACCGCTGCTGCCCGCCCGGCTCGGCGCGATGCTTGTCGGTGCCTTCGGTTTGCTGGGTTTGGTGCTGGCGTCGGTCGGTGTTTACGGTGTCGTTTCCTATTCCGTCAGCCAGCGCACGCAGGAGATTGGCATTCGCACTGCCATGGGCGCGCAGCCTGCGCAGGTCTTGCGTTTGATCCTGAGGCAGGGTATGGGCATGGCGCTCATTGGCACCGGCGTTGGCTTGGTGCTATCGCTGCTACTTTTCCGCGGGCTAAGTTCCGTCTTGTACGGCGTGAAGCCCTTCGACCCGTTGACGCTATCCTCTGTTTCCGCCTTGCTCTTGCTCGTGGCCTTCGTGGCCAGCTACGTTCCCGCTCTGCGGGCGACGCACGTAGATCCCGTCGTGGCGCTGCGCGAGCAATAGCGGGGCTGGTGCGTCAACTATTTCACGCTGACGTCGTCTTTCAGCTTCGCGTAGGCCGACTCGCTCAAAATTTTCTTGCTCACCAGGTCATGCGCATCGTGATACGGCCGGCCCTTGATGATCCGCTTTGCTTCGCGTGGGCCAATTCCCGGCAGGCCGGTCAGGTCTTCCTCGGTCGCTTCATTCAGGTCCAGTCTTTTTCCAGAGCCCTTCTGCCATCCTTCTTTCGCGCCCTCTACCGCCGCTTTCACGTCGCGGCTGGCCTCTTCCACCACAGGCTTGGCCTGAGCTGCGGCTTTCGAGGCTTCTTCACGGATTTTCGCTTCGCGCTCCGCGGAATCGCCACCGCATCCCGCGCACCATGCCGTGGCCAGCGCGGCAATGCCGATCCACCGGGTTATCTTCATAGCTTCCTCCGGTCATCCCTATCTATATTTCTTACGTTCCCGGGGCTGGATAATTTTCAGTGCGTTGCTGGATGGCCTGCACCACTTCTATCTTCTCACTTCTTCTCCTTCAAGAATGTCCCGCGCTCCAATTCGCGGAACGCTTGCTGGAGCTGTTCCTGCGTATTCATGACGATGGGTCCATACCAGGCCACCGGCTCCTGAAGCGGCTTACCTGAAACCAGCAGAAAACGGATGCCCTCCTCGCCCGCCTGGACCACAACCTCGTCGCCGCGATCGAACAGCACGAGCGAGCGATTCTCCGCCGCCACCGGCGGATGGGTGTCCAGCCATCCAACGGCCTCGGTGGGCACGGCCAGCGGCTCGGAAGCGTTACAGAATTTTCCCGAGCCGGCAAACACATACGCAAAGCCATGGCGCGAGGTGCTGACCGGCAAGCTCTTGCGCCGGCCCGGTCCGACCGACACATCGAGATAAACTGGATCCGCGGCGATACCGTCCACTGGGCCGCTCTTCCCCCAGAAATGGCCGCAGATGAGCCGCACGTGTGTGCCATCGTCGTCCGTGATTTCCGGAATGTCCCCCGACTTTACCTCCTGATAGCGCGGCGCCGTCATTTTCAGCGACGCGGGAAGGTTCGCCCACAACTGGAAGCCGTGCATCCGGCCCGCGGGATCGCCCTTGGGCATTTCCTGGTGAATGATGCCGCTGCCGGCCGTCATCCACTGCACGTCGCCGGAGGCAATTTCGCCGTGATTGCCCATGCTGTCGCCGTGCGCCACGGTTCCCGCCAATACATACGTGATGGTTTCGATTCCGCGGTGCGGGTGCCAGGGAAAACCCGCGAGATAGTCTTCCGGCACGTCGTTGCGAAAATCGTCGAGCAGCAGGAAAGGATCGAAGTCAGAGGTATTGCCAAAGCCAAACGCACGCCGCAGATGCACTCCCGCACCTTCCACCGTAGGTTTGGCTTGGATGAGTTTTTTCACCGGGCGTATGGACATTGCCGGCCTCCGAGGGTTCCGTTTGGCATCTTGGCACACACGCACGCAGCGCTCAAGCGGCGACGGCGAAACTTCGCTATTGCGATAAAATAAAGTTCAGCCGAAAGAGTCCGAGTTGTTGCCATGGGAAGAATCAAGATCATCATTTGGCTGGCTGCTGCGGTCTTCGTGCTCACCACCGTCTGGCAATTTGCCTCGGCGTACATCGGTAATCTCGAGCTGCACGAAGACTTGCGCGACATTGCCGCCGATATGAGCACTCGCATCGGCCTTTCGGCGCCGCCGAGCGACGAGGAGCTGCGCGCCTTTGTCATCCGCAAAGCCGAGTCCCACGACATCGAGCTTCAGCCCGGCCAAGTGACCGTCAAAGTGGCCGGCGCGGGAAAAACCGCCTCCATCTACCTGGCTGCGGAGTACACAGCGCGCATCAATCTGCTGGTCTACTCATTCCCTGTGCACTTCAGTACCTCCAGTGCAAATTGAGTTCGCAGCGCGAAGAAAAATCGTCCAGCAGCTGCGCAGTGGCCGCGCAGCCCATTCATAGTTGTTGACTTCCATAGATAATAGCTGTATATCACTACAACTTTTGCCCAGCCCCGAATCCTTACCGACGCGAGGTGTCCCCGTGAGTACGCTACAGTCCCTAACCGCTGTTGTCGCCTTAATTTTCGCTATCTGCGTGATTGTTCAGGCGATTCAAGAATTCATAAAAGACCTCCTGAAAGCCAAACCAAAGGCCATGATGCAGGCGCTCGAGCAATTCATGGGCACCCGCCTCAATGCTGCCGATGTCCAGAAAGCGTTGCAGGACCGCGGGCTCGACGTTACCGCCTTGGAGAGTTTCAGCGTGGCCGACTTTCGCCATCTGCTGGATGCCATTCCGTTCGCGCAAATGCAAGTGCAGGGACTCGTCGCGTCTGCGACGGCCCAAGAGCAGCAGATCAAAGATAATATCGCCGCGTCCTATCAGGGCGCCCTGGCGGTCTTTCAGAAAATCTACGCGAAGAAAAACAAGCTCATCGCCTTGGGCCTCAGCCTGGCGGTAGTCCTGATTCTCAATGCGAACGTCATCATTCTGTACGAAAACATCTCCGCGGACCCTGCTGCGCAGCAGGCCATTCTGGAAAAAGTGAAATCTCTGCCGCCAGACTCGAACTGTACGAACCCAGACCCGATCATTTGCGCCTATCAGACCAGCCAAAGCAAGATCACGGGCGTCCTGAACAATGAACCTGTCCTCTTTCGAACGCTCAAGTATGGCGACGATTTCCGGAAAAACTGGTTAATTGAAATCCTCGGCTTGTTGCTGATGGGTGCGCTGGTGTCTCTGGGCGCGCCGTTTTGGAACGACGTGTTGAAAGGCGCCACGGGACTGAACAACGCCCTCAACGGAAACGCCAAGAAAACGTAAGCGATGCCGTGAGATTCCGCAGGCGCACGAGAGCGCTGCGTCGTCCGGTAGGGCGACGGAGATAGCAGAGCTGCCAATTGGAGAATCGGCGTTACCGGCTGTGGGATTCGCGGCAACCGGCAGCCTGTGCACTGCAGACGTCGCTCTCCGAGAACGACAAGAAGTGTTTGGCTGTAGCATTCTTTGTGATCGGAGTTGCGTGCAATTTCGAAGGAGTTGAGCCATGGGCGGAAGCCAGAACAACGGCGACAATTTTACGATCGACGTCAGCGATCTCTCGGCGAGTAGCCAGCTACAGAGCCTGGCGGGCCAGGCAAAACCTCTTTTCACGTTTGGCAAAGAGATCGCCCAGTATTTGATGAAGCCGATCTCAGCCACACCCAACGGCGCTGCCACCTCGATCACCGTCTCGGGAAGCGGCAATTGGAACGCCGGCAGCATCGGGTTCGCACTGTCGGCGAGCGCCAAGTGTCAACTGAAGATTGCCACCAAGGGCGCGATTTTGACCTACGCGCCAGACCTCGAATCCGCAGCCACGGCAAAGTTCCCCGCTTCTGACTATGCCGGCTTCGCCTACGTGGTCATTGGCCTGGACTTCGACATCAGCAGGAATATCAGCGGAAGCGGGTCGGCCGGCAGTGTCGGCATCAGCGGCAAGATCAGCGGTTCTTCGGATACGAGCATCACGTTTTGCCACCAGGTGGCTTCGACGATGAAGCTCGCCGATGCTTTGGTCGAAACCTTCAACGCGTTTGTTTTTCCGTTCCATCCGCGCTGTGCGCTGGACATGCAGGCGGGGGATCTTGCTCAGGTGAATTTCACGGGATGCCTGGGCTGCAGCTTTACGGCGAGTTACGGCTTCACCAGCGTCAAATTTTCCGCCCCGGGCACGGCTTCGGTCATCGAGAGCGTCACCAAAAATGCCGCCAGCCTCAAACTACCGTCGGGCAAAATCGAGATCGGCGCCAGCGCCACTCTGGCCTACTCACATACGGATTGTTTCACGGCGATGGTGCAAAAACAGGACGCCAGTACTGCGTTTCTGTACATCTTGCGTGCCAACAAAAGCGATCTCAGCGCGGGTGTAGAAATTTCCGCCGCTCTTACCTTCACGAGCGAGACTTCGCTGACCGTGGATTCCCAGAAAATTCAAAGCGCCGTGAATGGCATCATCGGGATGGGCGGAGACCAGGCTGCTCAAGTGGCGCCCCAAATCGCCAATGGCCTTACCAGCAAGCTCGACAATTGGGTGCAGAACGCGGTCGCCGGCTCTTCCCTCGCGCTGACGTGGGACAAACAACTTTGTGCCTCCATGCTGTTCAAGTATGCGGTCAACCTGGCGGATCCCGCGAGGTTGTCTGGCAGTTGGAAGCAGTTGTGCGCGGGTGACCTGATTGGCGCAGCCTCGGCAGGCGGCCTCGTTCCGGAAGCCGGCTCGGGGATCAGCAACCAGTTGAACAAGTCGTTCACCGTGGGCTTGCAGTTCTTCAATCTGTTCAAGGCCACGAGCATCACGACATACTTTCAGAAGACCTACGTCACGATTACGGAGACGGGCGACATCTGCTATATGTTCGACATTGGTCAGGAATCCGAGCAAGACGTTCGGAAGGCCAAGAAAACCTGTATCGTCCATTTTGTCGGCACCTTTGACCAGAGCAGGGCCATCTCGAAGGCGGACGTGGAATTGGTCATCGAGTTGACGGCCACGAACAGCGCGAAAGAAGCCGCTCGCATTGCCAGCCTGCCCAACTTCATGCCGACCAGCGACGCAGTGGCTGCCGCGAAAGCGGCGATGGGCAGATTTGCCGCTGCCAGCGCCTCGTCGGGGACGCTCAAGCTCGTCTGCTCTTTCCAGCCGCCGGCCTACGCAAAACTGAACTGCTCGGCCTTCAGCGGAACGACTCCGCCGCCAGACCAAACTCTCGACGGCAGAAACTGGCAGGCGTTCCACGACGCGGTGGTTACCTTCCCTGACCTGCAGTGGACCAGCGTGTTTAAGTACTCCGACTGGCAGCGCTTCAACCGCGCCTGCCGAACGCAAGCCGGTTTTCCCGCGCCGCCCGTGGCCAACCGCCGTGTGCCGGGAAATCGTCAAGCGATTACGCCTGGCTTTTGGGACGGCACGAGTGCGCAGAACGTCACGTTGATCGGGTATTTTCTGTCCAGCAGCGCCGATTTTATGAACCTCTGTGAGGACCTGCACGCCCTCGCAGGGCTTACGGAGGTCGCCAATGACGCTGACGGAGACGCCAAGAGCTACGATGCCGTCCTGCTCTCGCTGGTCAATCTCATTGTCAAGAATGATGTGAATACGGATTACGCGCAATCATCGCTCGCCGCTTTGCTCCATCTGCTCAGTTCTCGAACGCTAAGCGGCAAGGCGACCTCCGCGAAGAGCAGTCTGACCTGTACCTTCACGATTTCCTGAATTAGGAATCGCCCCAGCGAAACGCTGCGCCCGCAAAGAGCACGCGCGGGAGCACCTCGCAAAAAAGCTTCGCCTTGCAAAGCTCAAACTTCCAAGATCACCGGCAGAATCAGCGGCCGTTTGGACGTCTGCTTGTTGATGTAGCGCTTGAGGTCCACGCGGATCTTTTCTTTAATGACGCTCCAGTCGGATTTTTCTTCCGCGTTCGAAGCCGCGACCGTTTTCAGAATCACCTCGCGCGCGCCGGCCATGAGTTCCTGCCCGTTGTCGCTGAACATCCCCCGCGTCACGATTTCCGGGTGCGATTCCAGTTTGCCAGTGTGCTTGTCAATGGCGATGATGGGCACAACCACGCCGTCCTCGCTGAGGTGTTTGCGCTCGCGAATGACCACGTCTTCAATTTCCTCCAGCGAACCGGAATCGACGCACACCCGGCCCGCGGTGACCGGATCAAGCCGCCGCACGCCGTCGTGCGTGAACTCGATCGACTGCCCGTTCTCAAGCAGCAGGATTTCGCTGCCAACCACGCCCAGTTGATGAGCCAGCGCGGCATGGCGGAAAAGATGGCGGTATTCTCCGTGGACGGGAATGAAATACTTCGGCTTGACGAGCTGCAGAATCAGTTTTTGTTCTTCCTGCGAAGCGTGGCCGGAGACGTGAATCGTGCCCGCGGAATTCTCGTAATAGACGAGCGCGCGGCGGCGGAACATGTGATCCAGCATGCGGAAGATGGCTTTTTCGTTGCCGGGGATGATGCGCGCGGAAAGGATAACCGTGTCGTTTTCGTCGACCGAGACAAAGCGATGGTTGTCCACCGCGATGCGCGAGAGCGAAGACATGGGCTCAGCCTGACTGCCGCTGGCAAGAATCACCAGGCGCTTCGGGTCATACGAGCGAACGTCCTGCGGGCGCACCACCATGCCGTCGGGGATGCGCAAGTAGTTGAGGGAGTGCGCGATTTCGACGTTGTCCACCATGCTGCGGCCGACAAACGCCACTTTGCGCCCCACGCGCCCGGCAACATCAATGACCTGCTGAATGCGGTGAATGGAGGAAGCGAAGCAGGACAGAATGACGCGGCGCGGCGCGGAGCGGCACAACTCTTCAATACGCGGAACAATGGCGCGCTCCGAAGGCGTGAAGCCGGGCCGTTCCACATTCGTTGAGTCGCTGAACAGCGCCAGCACCCCTTCGTGGCCGTAGCGCGCGAACGCGTGCAGGTCGAAGGGTGCGCCATCCACCGGAGTCTGATCAATCTTGAAGTCGCCGGTGTGAATGATCACGCCGAGCGGAGTGCGAATGGCCAGCGCCACGCAGTCAATGGTGCTGTGCGTGACGGAGATAAACTCGATTTCGTACGGGCCGATTTCAACGAGGCGGCCGGGAATGACCTCGCGGAGCGTCGTCGAGTCTAGCAGGCCGGCTTCTTCGAGGCGTTTCTTGACGAGCGCGAGCGTGAAGCGCGTGCCGTACACGGGAACGTTGAGGTCGCGCAGAATGTAGGGGAGCGCACCGATGTGGTCCTCGTGGCCGTGTGTCAGAACAATGGCCCGGACGTGCTGGCGGTTTTGCTTCAGGTACGCGATGTCTGGAATGACCAGATCGACGCCGAGAAGCTCGGACTCGGGGAACATCATGCCCGCGTCGATGACCAGGATGTCGTCGCCGAGGCGCAACGCCATCATGTTCATTCCGAATTCGCCGAGACCGCCGAGAGGGATTGCCGCGAGGGACTGTGAGGTCGTGCTGGTATTGCTCAAGGAAAAGTCGGCTCCTGACGTGCCTAACGAATCGTATCACAGTGGGATGAGGAGCGTGGCGGGAGCAGGAGTCGAGAGTCGCGACGCAGAGAGAGAAGTTCTAAAGGAAGCGGCGCTAGGGCCGCGCACCGTCGTGCTGCTTGCCATTGTCGGCGATCTGCAGCGCCATCGTGTTCACTCCGGATTCGCCGTGGCCGCCCAGAGGGAATGGCCGTGAGCGAGAGTGGAAGTATTGCTCACAGAGAAGTCAGCTCCGTGATGTACTGCCGGCAAAGAACAACGCTCGCTTCGAAATCGAGAATTCAGCAACGCCTTACGGGTGGGGCTCCGCCGTTATTCCACCTTGGCTTTCGCCCCGGTCACCTTGAATCTGTACCAGGCGACGCCTTGCGGGTAAGCGGTGTCGCGAATCTCGGAAGTTTTCTCCGCGTTAGGCGCGATGCTGGCCGTGATCGTCCCTTGGTTCTCCACGATCAGGTTGTTGTTGGCTCCGATGTACTGCGTTTGATAGGTGATGTTGCTATAGGTAAATCTGTCAGACTTGTTCGTCAAGGTGACCGCCCAAACGGCCGTCGTTCCCAGGCTGTCTTTTTGCATCGTGGCGCGTTCGATTTGCAAATCCTTGACTGCGTCGGCGTTGGCCTCCACGGCAGAAGACGCCTGAACATTCTGTTTCGCTGGCCCCTTCCTGAGAGCGAGGAAACCAACCAGTGCAACGGCGGCCGCCACTGCAACAAAGGCGCCAATCCAAAGTTTGTGCAATCCGAGTTCTTTGTCTTCTTTTGGCCCTTCAAACATAGTTTCCTCCTTTATCGAGCGTTTCCGGCGCGCCACGCAGCTTGTGGTCCGCGCTCACGCTGCCGTCCCAGTCGTTTGGGCAGCGCGATCCCTTCATTTCTGCACACGGCGGTCAAGACTACGTGTGTGGTTAAGCCGTCAAAATGCGCCCCGCCGCGGCTGTGAAATCGGTCCCTCTCTTGCGGAGGGACCTCACGCTGAGTGTCTTGCTTCGGAAGGGCTAACGGAACGACGGCGCGTCCCCAACTGGGGAGCTCAAATGAGGCAAATTTCCTGCTGGGGGGCACACAGAAGTGACAACAAGTGACGACTCGTGCCATCGGGACTTCTCCCAGCTTTACCTCTATTATACGCCTGCAAAGCCGCCATTGACACGGTTATTAGAAACTGCCCCGGACCCCTCGCCGGAGTGGGGCGTCGCTCTGGTGACCAAGCTTGAAGGAAGGCTGGAAGCTATCCGGGAGCTTCTAGTCGCGGCTGGGGCTGAAGATATGCGCGATGGCCACAAGGATCACAGCGCCAAGCGTGGCCGCGGCCAGCGAGTACCAGAAGCCGCCGCCAAAGATGCCTAGCCTGACGAAGATCCACCCGCCGATGAACGAACCGACCAGCCCGAGAATAATGTCCGTGATGCAGCCAAAGCCGCGGCCGCGCGCAATTTTTCCGGCGAGCCATCCAGCGACGAGGCCGACGATCAGCCAGTACCAAAAGCCGTGGGGAAGGAAGACCGCGACGCCGGCGTCAAAAAAAGCTTCTAGCAGGAAAGGATTGGCGAGCATTCAGCCTCCGGAAAGGTAATTTTGTCGGAGCGCAAGCCTCGCGGGCCCTGCAAGCTCCGACCTTAATAGGCTATACGCGACGAATGGTCAGATTCTAGCAGATGTGCGCAGCAGAGGCCTTCAGCCGAATCGTGCAGAAGATCGGGGACCGTCCGTGGCGTTCTGAAACTGCCAGGCCCGGACCTTGCCAGCCGCATTTTATTGAGCGCTCGGCTGCTGTTGGGTCATGCAGTGAATGGTGCCGAGGCCGAGGACTAAGTCGCGGCAGGCGATGCCGACGACTTCGCGAGTGGGGAAAAGCTTGGCGAGGGTGTTCAGGGCGATGCGGTCGTTCGCGTCGTTGAAGGTGGGCATCAGGACGATTTTGTTGGCGATGTAGAAGTTGGCGTACGAGGCGGGGAGGCGCTGGCCATCGAAAAAAACGGGCGCGGGCATGGGCAGCGTCTCGACGCGAAGTGGATGGCCATCCTGATCCTTCATGGTTTTCAGGAGAGCGAGATTTTCTTGCAGTGGGGCGTGGTTGGCGTCGGCGGGATTTTCTTCGACCACAGTGACGACTGTCTGCGGATCAACGAAGCGGGCCAGGTCGTCGACGTGGCCGTGGGTGTCGTCGCCGGCGATGCCATTTTTCAGCCACAGAACATTCGTGACGCCGAAATAATTTCTGAAGACTTCGGCATAGGTTTCGCGGGTGAAGGCGGGATTACGCTCCTGAACTTTGCTGAGGAGGCATTCTTCTGTGGTGAGCAGAGTGCCGGCACCGTTGACCTCGATGCTGCCGCCTTCGAGGACGACGCGTTTGCCGTTGTGGGTTGGCTGCCAGAGGCGGCGCTTGAGTTTTTTGTTGGCGAGTTCCACGACGCGTGCATCTTTTTCGTGATTGTCGTATTTGGCCCAGCCGTTGAAGCGCCAGTTGGTGTAGGCCACTTCGCCGGAGGAGTTTTGCACGCAGATGGGGCCGGAGTCGCGCATCCAACCGCGATCGGTGGGAATGCGGAAGAAGTCTACGTTAGAGAGGTTGGCGCCGGATTTTTTCAGAATGGTGCGCACGCGGGA
>Ga0335081_10003606_pt1 | contig 24358 bp, 13 predicted proteins | sample Lox_Sample_35_FD_206713 | JGI IMG/M metagenome (GOLD analysis project Ga0335081, IMG submission 206713) | Soil microbial communities from Loxahatchee National Wildlife Refuge, Florida, United States - Lox_Sample_3.5 | ecosystem: Environmental > Terrestrial > Soil > Wetlands | place: USA...
TCCTTCTCAATACCATTAAGAAGTACGGCTTGATCGTTTCCGACGGCACCATTCCCAGCGACAACTGGGACAATGGCACGCTGAGCAGCGAATTCCACCCCAATGTACTTATCGATGCGGCCAGCAAAATCTTTTGGTCCACCGCCCTACAACCCATCGAACAGTACCTGGAAGTAGTAGATCGTTCTTCGCAGGTGGTGTATACCGATCTGGGCAGATATCAACTCACCAACACAAACCGCACCTATGTGACGGTTTGCGGGTCGTACGGCTGCGCCTCCGACGATGTGATCCTGCAAGGCACCACCATTGGAACTGACCGGGAGCGCCTTACTATCGCCGCCGGCGCTTCCTATCAACTTAATGTTTGGCTGAATGGGAACGTAAACCCGACGCTCAGCTACGCCATCGACTCCGGAATTCCAGGGGCGAGCGTCTCGTCATCCGGCGTGCTAACGATGCCGAACTGCACCACCAAGCAGCGGGGGATGGTCACGGTAACCTCGGCGGCCGATCCCAATGCTTTGCCGCTTTATATTGAAGTAGCGTGCTTGCCGGTTTCTTCCGATGGCGCCTACCGCCTGGCGTTGGGAAATTACAACGGCGACTACACCGACTCTACCAACCACATCTGGTATGGCGCCTGGGGGAATTACGGATTCGGCAATTCCTATGAAACCCCCGGAATGTTATGGGGGTCACAGCTTGGAAGCTGGCAGGGCCTCCCCGCCTGCCAGAATGATACCTGGAGCGGCACAGATAGTCAGCTCTATAGCCGATCCACCTCCTACAATGAAGATGCCAGAGTTGAGCTGATCGTGCCCAACGGAAACTACAACCTTACTCTGTACGGAGAACCTGGCTTTGGTGGGTTAAACCAAAACTATACCTGCGGCAACACCGCGAACCAGAACGTCTACGACTGGGTGGTGCAGGGCCAGACGGTGGGATCGTGGCTCGACGGATATGTCCTGGCAGGAAACCAGCCCTACAACGGGTACACCCTTCCCGCCCCGGCTACGGTCAGCGACAACGTGCTCAGCACCGAAGGACGGATGCGGGTCATCTCCACCTACGGTATGTCGTGGAGTTCGCTGTTAGTCAGCCCCGCGTCTTTGCCGCTGACCATCACGACCTCGTCGCTGCCGCATGGCTTCGCACGCATACCCTACATCGGGAGGCTTTCCGCGGCCAACGGCTATCCACCCTATAGCTGGTCACTCGCCAATGGCTCTGGGCCGCTACCGCCGGGATTGAGCCTTAGCTCGTCGGGGGTCATCTTTGGAACCCCGACCACTGGGGGCAACTTCCCAATCACGGTCCAGGTTACGGATTCGCAGATGAACACCGCGACTAAGGACCTGAGCATCTCAGTTTGTACTGCCGGACATTTGTGCTGATACGGCATCTGTTCCGGCCAGAGTCATCGTAGTTGATGCGCGAGTAGCGGGGGCGATGGTCCTGGGCTGACGCCCCCGTCTAACTTCATTCCACCGCGTTGCGGCTGCTTCTGCCGTATTGTTCCCAACAAACTGCATTCCTGGTCGGCAACGAGTCTCTCTGTCCTACTGCTTGCAGCCACCCATCGTCACCACCGCGACCGGCAGCGCTGCCTTGCTTCCTGCCGGCATCGCGTTGAAGGCGGGAACATTCTGCTGGTTGAGCTGCTGCCACTGCGCAAGGTCCTTGTCCAGACTGTCGCAGTTCTGTTGCACCGCCGCGCGCACCGTATCCGCTGGACGCAGGTCTGCGTTTTCGACGCTGAAGATCAGCCGAGCAAGTTCGCGATTCACGGGCCCAAACCCGGGGGCAGTTTTGGTGCCTTTGTCGACTGCGTTAAGTTCTTTCGTGAGCGCGTCAGCGGCGGTCTTGATCTTGTCGGCGTCCGCTCCGGTGAGCGCTTTCTGCGCATTCGTCAGCGCGTCGCGCACCGACTTCACCTGTAGAAATGCGTCATAGCTCGACTTCATGCCGCGTGTGATGGCCAGCGCGAGATCGCGCTGCGCGACGAGATCTTCCTGTGACGCATGAATGCGCGGATCGGGCGAAACCGTGAACGGCTGCACGATCGTTTTTCCGTCATAACGCAGCTCAACCGTGTACTTGCCGGGCGCGACCAGCGGCCCGCGCGGCTGCTCGCGTGGAGTGAGACCTGGAACCGCGTGGTCGGCAAATGTGTATTCGGTGTACTTCAACAGATTGCCGTAATAGCCGTAAGGCAGTGTTGCCGGCGGCGGATACCGCATGTCCCACGCGAAACGATTTACGCCGGCGACTTTCGTCAGCGCCGTCGGCGGGGCAAACCAGTACTCCGGCACGTTGGCCGGCGGTAGATCAACTGCCTTTGCTTGGCTTGTAAACTGCGCCACCTGGTTGTTGTTGTCGTCGTAAATCGTGAGCGTTAGTTCGCTCGTTGCCGCCTCCTTCAGGTAATAGTCGAGGATGGCGCCATCGGGCGGGTTCTGCCCTGCGGGCGTCTCGGCGGGGAACGGTGTGTCCTGGAAGTTGTCCCAGCGCACGCGGATGGCGTCGGCAGGAGAAAATAGGTACATAGTCATCGCCGGGCTCAACACGCGTAACGGAGTGACGTTGTCCAGAATCCAGAACGCCCGCCCGAACGTCGAGATCACCAGGTCATCGCCATGGACTGTCAAATCGGTGACGGGCGTCGGGGGAAGGTTCAACGAGAGCGATTGCCAGTGGTCGCCATCGTCCCACGAGAAGTACACGCCGGTATCGGACCCCGCATAAAGCAAGGGAGAACAGGAGCGCGGAGCGATGGTTGACTCAACACAGTGCTGCTTGGGATCTTCGCGCACCACGCGCACCATCTCATCCTGCGGAAAGCCGGTAACGATCTTCTGCCAAGTGCGGCCATAGTCACGAGTGCGCAGAATATTCGGAGGCGTCGACTCGCGCGTCGCTCCGACGGTCAGGTAGGCCGTGGCCGCGTCATGGTGCGAAGCTTCGACGTAGAGGATTTCAGTTGGATTCTCGAGTCCGGGCGGCGTCACATTTGTCCAAGTCTTTCCGCCATCGCGCGTGAGGTAGACAAGCCGGTTGCTGGTGCCCGCCCAAATCACACCCGCTTGCGCCGGCGAAGGCGACAGCGCAGTGATCGAGGGCGGCGGCAGTTTGCCGGGCTCGCCTTTCTCTTCTTCATTCGGCGGTTCGACGTAGCCCGTAAGGTCCGGGCTGATCTCCTGCCAACTCTTGCCGCCGTCGGCAGTCTTCAGCACCATCTGCATTCCCAGGTACAGCACTGAGGGATCCTGTGGCGAGAAGATCAGCGGCGGCATGCCACCGGCGCGATACTTCTGCCCCCGTTCGAAGACGCTCGCGACCTCGCCGGTGGAGCTGTCGTAGCGTATTACCGATCCATACCAGCCTCCGCTGTAAACGAAATTCGGATGCGCAGGATCCGGCGCGATAAACGCGTATTCGAAGCCGCCGATGGAGTACCAATCCTGAATCAGAATCTCACCATAACCGCTGCGGCTCAAAACGCCCGCGGTACCGCTGTCCTGCTGTGCGCCGTACACGCGATAGGGAAACAGATTGTCGGTCGAGACGTGGTAGAACTGGCCCGTCGGCTGGTTGTACCAGGAACTCCAGGTCTTGCCTGCGTCGATGCTGACGATCGCTCCCTGATCGACGCCGAGGACCATGCGCGCCGGGTTTTGCGGATCGATCCACAGGACGTGGAAGTCGTCTCCGCTGGGTGCTCCCACATACGCTTCGAAGCTCTTCCCGCCATCGGTGGAGCGGTATAGCGAGGTCTGAGCTACGTAGAGCACATCGGGATTTTGCGTGTCGGTGAAGATGCGGCTGAAGTACGGGCTGCCAATGACCCGCGGGTCTTTGCTGGATTGATACCAGTTCACGCCGCCATCGTCGGAGCGAAAGACTCCCTGGTCCACGATCGCGTAGAGGCGGCGCCCGCTGGTTCCTGCGGCCACCGATATTCCCAACCGCCCGCGTGCCTTCTCCGGCAGGCCTTTGCTGTCGAGAGGTGCCCACGTTGCGCCGCCGTCGGTGGACTTGATGATGTCCGAAGTTGCGGCAACTTCAGAGGCGCCGGAACCGATCTCGGGGTGATACACCGCGGCGAAAATTGTGCTGGGACTGTCCGGATCGGCGCACATGTCGACGACGCCGATGTTGGCATCGCTGCCGTAAACCTTCTTCCAGGTCTTGCCGCCATCCCCGGTGCGGAAGATTCCGCGGTTATCGGTGGCCGCAGACTTGGGAAGCGGCTGCCACAAGATTCCGAATCCCAGCGAATTCGCGCCCGCCACCACTACGTCGGGATTGCGCGGATCGACAACGATGGCCTGAATGTAGGGAACGTCCTGTAGCCCGGCGCTGGCCCAGGTTATCCCGGCATCGGAAGACTTATAGATTCCCTTGCCTTTCGTCTGCTCGCCGGTCCCCACGTAGACGACGCTCGGATTCGACGGCGCAACGGCCAGCGCTCCGATGGAAGGAATGCGCACGTTGTCGAAGATGGGACGCCAGACGCGCCCGCCGTCCGTGGTCTTCCAAACTCCGCCGCCGGGCGTTCCGAAGTAATAGGTGCGCGGGTCTCCAGAGATTCCCGCAACCGCGGTGACTCGGCCGGCGCGGAAGGGGCCAATCAGTCGCCACTTCAAGCCGGGGAATTGATTGCTGGTGGATCGTTGCTGGGCAACCATGGCGATTGCCAGCGAAATAAGTAGCGGAATGACGAGGAAGCTTCGCTGAATGCTCACACGCATGTTCTCTGGAACCCACCCATTGGCCCAGTCGATGAGCCTACACTGCCGCGAGAGGAATGATCAATCGCGCCCGCCTCGTTTCATCCCCCGCTGCCCTGAAACCGCCAAAGAACGCGAAGGCCTCGCATCCGCAACTTTGCATCGATATTATTATTATTCATGGAAATTAGGGTTTCCATTTGCAATACGTTTGTTGATCACCAGGAAATCGCGCCGGTTGTGTCTTTGAGCAGGTACAATAGGTGATTCCTCTGCAAATTATGAGTCTCGCTACGGCAGGGGCCATTCACATGGAGCATGTCAGCCGATACCTGCTGTGGTACGTAGCCATCTTTGGCTCGCTCACCTCCACCATATTCCTCGGTATGGCCCTGGTCGCGGCATTGCGGTACTCGATGCGGTCGCGACGAGGGCGCGATCAGGCGAGTTCCGTGCCGCTGCAAACTCTGCCTGCCGTCACCATCTTGAAGCCTGTGCATGGGATGGAGCCCAGGCTGGAAGAGAACCTGGAGAGTTTCTTCCGGCAAGATTATCCGGATTTCGAAGTCATCTTCGGCGCGCGAAGCCGCCATGACGCATCGCTTGCAGTCATAGAACGGCTTTGCGCCAAGTACCCGAATGTCCATAGCCGAGTGGTGATTTCCGGCGAGCCATCGTGGCCGAACGCGAAGGTCTTTTCCCTGGCGAAGATGATGGGTTTCTCCGACAATTCCGTCCTTGTGATCAGCGACAGCGATATCCGGGTGGGACAAGATTTTCTGCGCAATGTAGTGCCCCCGCTCCTGAAGCCGGAAGTGGGGCTGGTCACCTGCCTCTACCGGGGCACACCCGCCGGCGACGTGTGGTCACAACTGGAAGCTCTGGGTATGTCGGTGGAGATGCCGTCCGGAGTCATGGTGGCCGACATGATGGAGGGCATGAAATTTGCCCTGGGCGCCGCCATCACAGTACGGCGCGCCGCCATCGAGGCGATTGGCGGCATGGGCGAAACGGCCCAGTTCTGCGCCGACGATTTCGTCCTCGGCAACTTCATCGCCGCTGCCGGTTACGAAGTCGTGCTTTCGCACTACCGGGTAGAACACGTGCTCACCAGGCGCTCCATGCGGCGGACCTTCGGCGACCAACTGCGCTGGATGAAGAGCACACGCTTCTCGCGGCCCTGGGGACATGTCGGCGCCGGTTTGACCTATGCCGTCACCTTCGGCGTGCTGGCGCTCTTATTGGGCTTGGGCAGCCAACATCACTTGCGCCTTGGTGTGGAGTTGCTGGCGCTCGCGTGGCTCAATCGTATGCTACTGGCTGCGGCCGTGGGTTGGGGCATACTGCGCGACCGCCGCTGTCTCTGGTTGTGCTGGCTCTACCCTGTTCGCGATTTCCTGGGCTTCTGCACCTGGGCAATCAGCTTCACCGGCAATAGGTTCTTTTGGCGCGGCGAGCCCTACGAGCTCTACGAGGAAGGTCGCATGATGCCGGTGCAGAGATCGATTGAATTCGTGAGGGACAGGGTACCGCAAGCGAACGACTAAGCTCTCTCCAATTTTCCCTTATGCAACCTGAACCGTAGGCCGCGCCATTCCACTGTGCTGCCCATGTAGCTCGCGATCCAGATTGCCAGGGCAACGCAGTCGCGCAGCGGAAGCAGCCACAGATTGCGCAGGAGTTTTTCCTCGTTCAACACGCGCCTGGTAACCAATACCGCCGCCGCGAACCGCGCGCCGGCAACTACACCCAACACAAGCCATGTCCACCACTTCCAGGGACTGAGGATGACGGCGATCGCAGCCCACGGCAGACCCAACGTAAACAGCAGCCCGCAGTACTGTGCCGGGCGGCAGTTCTTCACGGTGCGCGCCCAGCGCAACTGGTGCCGCCAAAATTCACGCAACGAGTAATCGGGCAGCGCGGTTTCCACCACCGTATTAGCCAGCTCGATTCGATGTCCGGCGGCCGCAACGCGCGATCCCAACTCATAGTCGTCGGCAAGGTAATCGACCAGCGTCTCCAGCCCACCAATCTTGCGCAACACGGTTTTGGTGGTCGCCATGGTTGCCCCGAGTCCGAAACGAATGCCGCCTTCCAGCGCGCGTGCGATCAACACCGCCCCGGCGAACTCCGTGTCCAGACCAAGCGCCTCCAATTGCGCGCCCAGCGTCTTGCCCGGCAGCGCGCGATAAAGCGTGGTCACCATGCCGACGCTGGGCTTTGCGAATGGAGCGACGACTTCACGCAGGTAGTCGGGAGGTACCAGGATATCGCTGTCATTGATAATCACATGTTCGTATTGCGCCTGCGGCAGCATCTGGGCCAGCGTGCTGACCTTCCCATTCAGCCCCAACACCTCCGGACAATGCACCACGCGAAGCTGGCGCTGCGGGAATTCCGCTCGCAGCTTCTCCACCAGCGACACTGCGGGATCGGCAGGATCTTGCACTCCGAACAGCACCTCGTATTCGGGATAATCGAGCACGCAATGACTGCGAAACGCCGCGTACATGTGGGGGTCAACCCCCTTCAGCGACTTCAGGATGGTTACGGGAGGAGTGAAGGTCCGGTCCGACTCAGGCCTGGGGTCCGCCAGAAAGCGATGTGCCGCCCAGATGGCGAGGGCAAAGTAGGCGCTGCCCGCCGCGGCCAGCAGCGCGCAGACAGCGGCCAGGAATGTCGGAAGGTGAGGCATCGCAAGCTGTTCAGATTAGCAGAGACGAAAGCGATGCTATTGAGCTTTAAGGTGGGACCTCCCGGCAAGGGAAATCGGCGTCGTTGGAGTTTCCTCCGCTAATCTGGCGGGTTATCATGTTAGCTGCACGCCTGGGAAACGCCGATGATCAACGGCAAACGTGTGGCCGTCGTAATGCCCGCCTACAACGCGGAGCGGACGCTGGAGGCGACTGTTCGGGAGATACCCGAGATCGTCGACACCCGCATTCTGGTTGACGACTACAGCACCGACCAGACCGTCGCCATGGCCAAGAAGCTGGGCTTGCTGGTCTTTGTGCACGACAAGAACTATGGCTATGGCCGCAACCAGCAAACCTGCTACCGTGAGGCGCTGGCGGCCGGCGCCGACGTAGTCATCATGGTGCATCCCGACTATCAGTACACGCCGCTGCTGATCACTGCCATGGCCAGCATGGTGGCGTACGAGGTTTACGATGTGGTGCTGGGATCGCGCATCATCGGCGGCCAGGCCCTGCGCGGCGGGATGCCGCGCTACAAGTACGTCTCCAACCGCTTCCTCACCGCGTTCGAAAACCTGTTCCTCGGCGCCAAGCTCTCCGAGTATCACACCGGGTTTCGCGCCTTCAGCAGCCAGGTGCTGACCACGCTGCCCCTGCTGGAGAATTCGTCCGATTTCGTCTTCGACAATCAGATGCTGGCCCAGTGCGTGCACTTCGGCTTCCGCATCGGCGAGGTCTCGTGTCCCACGAAGTACTTTGCGGAGGCCTCGTCGATCAACTTTCGCCGTAGCGTAAAGTACGGCTTCGGCGTTCTGGGTACTTCGCTGGAGTTCAAGCTCAACCAATGGGGCTTGAGGCGGCTGCCCCGGTTCAGCGCCGCAGGCAGGAAACTTGAGCTCCCTCCCGAAGTTGCTGCCCGGGGTTCGGCGATGGCCAGCAGCCGTTGAAGATAGCAGTCAGCAATCAGCAGTCAGCAGTCAGCCCTTAGCAGCAGGGCTTGGGGGCTAGCGACTAGGGATCAGGGATTGGTCCCTAGCCCTTTAACGCAACAAGTCTCCCATGGCTGATTGCTGACTGCTGATTGCTGGTTCTGTGCAACTTTCGTACGACCCCGCTCGTATTACCACTCGGGCGCGGCTCGCCCGAATAGGTACAATAATTCCGGGGATTCGACCGGAAATTTCATGCCATCAGACCGGCAGCAACGTCAACTTGTGCGCGGCCACTTTTTGCGTGAGCCCGCCATGATCGCGTTGGAGACGATGCGCGCCCACAAGCTGCGCTCGTTTCTGATGTTGCTGGGCGTCATCCTCTCGGTTTCTACGCTGATCCTGGTCGTGGCCCTGATCAGCGGCATGAACCAGTATTTCGCCACCCGCATCGCCAACCTGGGATCGAACGTTTTCCTGGTGATGAAATTTCCCATCATCAGCGACGCGAAGGAGATGCTGAAGGCCACGCGGCGCAATCGCAACATCACCTGGGAAGACTATGAGGCGCTGCGCGACAATCTGAAGCTACCTAAGGCCGTAGGAATGGAAGTGCGACGCGCGGCCGACATCCGCACCGAGCGGCAAAACTTGCAGGACGTGGACCTCCGCGGCGTCACCGCTAACATCGGTGACATGGACGTGGAAGAAGTGGCGACTGGCCGCTATATGAGCGACAGCGATAACCAGCACCGGGAACGGGTCTGCATGATCGGCGCGGATGTGGCGGAGAAGCTCTTCGCCAACACCGATCCTCTGGGCAAGACCCTGGCGATCGATGGCCAGGATTTCCAGATCGTCGGCGTGGCCAAGCGCATTGGCAATACTTTCGGGCAGTCGCAGGACAATTTCATCTACATCCCGATTGAGACCTGGCTCAAGATCTACGGGCGAAACAGCAACGGCATGGCCATCAACGTTCAGGCGCGCGGGCCGGAGTGGCTGGCGCGCACCCAGGAAGAGGCGCGAGTGCTGATGCGGGCGCGGCGTCATCTCGCGCCTAATGACGAAGACAACTTCGGCGTTCTCGCCAGCGATAGCCTGGTGGGTCTGTGGCATAACCTTACCGGCACCCTGGCGTCGGGCATGGTGGGGCTGGTTTCCATCTTTCTGGTGATTGGCGGCGTGGTGATCATGAATGTCATGCTAGCCTCCGTCACCGAACGCACACGCGAGATCGGAATTCGCAAGTCGCTGGGCGCCAAGCGCCGCGATATTTTGCTTCAGTTCCTGGTCGAATCGACAGTGATGGCGCTGGTGGGGGGCGCCATCGGCGTGCTGATTGCCTGGATGCTGGCGGTGGTGGTGCGTAACGCCACGCCCGTTCCGATGGCCGTGCCCATCTCAGCAGTCGCGACGGCCATAACGATCTCCTCGGCGGTGGGCGTGTTCTTCGGCGTCTATCCGGCGAGGAAGGCCGCGCGGCTGGATCCGATTGAGGCGCTAAGGTATGAGAATTAGTGGATAGTGGATAGTGGATAGAAGTTTCAAAGCTCGGGCAGGGGTGATCGTGGCGATCGGGTTTTCTATCCACTAACCACTATCCACTAACCACTGCTGTTATGCACTTGCGAGTTTCCAGAAGGGCAAAGCGATCGTGGCGATCGGATTTTCTATCCACTAACCACTAACCACTGCTTTTATGCTTCTTGGCATTAATTCGCGGATGGCCCTGGAGACGGTGCGCGAGCATAAGACGCGCTCGTTTCTCACGGTGCTGGGCGTGGTGATCGGCGTCGCCGCCATGATCTTTGTCGCCTCCATCCTGGTCGGCGTCAGCCGCGATGTTCAGGGTTATCTGGAAGACTATGGCATCAATACGCTGTTCATCTTCCGCTTCGACTTCGGCATCCGGCTGGGGCGCATGAGCTCCGAAGAGCGCGCCCGCAAGCCGTTGACGCTGGAGGACGCCAAGGCCATTCTCGCCGAATGTCCGCACGTCAAAGCGGTGGCGGTAGATGTTATGCCCCGCGTCAACTACGATTTTCGCCCTCCGCTCCAGGTGGCACGATACGGCACCCACGAGATCACCAATCTCGATTACTCGGGCACCACGCCAGCTTATCAGGATGTCTATAACGCCCATGTCACGCAGGGGCGCTTCTTCTCCGAATTCGAGGACCTGCATCGCGAGGACATCGCCGTCATCGGTTCCGAAATCGACAAAAACTTCTTTCCCGCTCACGACGGCATCGGCAAAACCATACTGGTGGAAGGCGTCCCATACCGGGTGATTGGCGTGCTGGAGCAGCGCAAGGGCCAACTGATCAAAGATCAGACGGCCGATCGCAGCATCAAGGTGCCCTACAACTCCTATCGCAGGCACTACCCAGCGAATGACGAGCATTTCATCGGCGCGGAGGCTTATCCCGGCTCCAAGGATGCCGCCGAAGATGAGATTCGCGGCCTGCTGCGCCGCCGCCGCGGCGTGCCCTTCAACAAGCCCGACAACTTCGGCATGACCACGGCGGAAGCCATCGCCGACAACTTCCGGCAGATCATGAGCACGGTGGCGCTGATGACCATTGTGGTGAGCTCCATCGGCTTGCTGGTGGGCGGCGTCGGCGTGATGAACATCATGCTGATGTCGGTGACCGAGCGCACCCATGAAATTGGCGTGCGCAAGGCCGTTGGCGCGCGGCGCGGAGACGTCATTCGCCAGTTCCTTACCGAAGCCGTCGTGTTGACGGGACTCGGCGGCTTGGCGGGAGTGCTGGTCGGTGTCGCTGCCGCCGCCGTTCTGCCGCTCGCCTTTCCCTCGATGCCGACCTCCGTGCCCATTTGGGCGGTCTTCGTCGCCGTGCTGATGGCCATGGTCGTGGGCCTGTTCTTCGGAATGTATCCCGCTGTCAAGGCGTCGAGGCTGGATCCGGTTGAGGCGTTGCGGTATGAGTAAGATTAGGGATTGGGGATTAGGGATTGGGCGAAAGCGGCTTCTCTCAGCTAAAGCTCGAAGCTGCTAATCACCACAACCGAGTAGCTAGACCCTAGTCACAGTCTCTGGCCCTAGTCCCCAGCCCCCAATCCCCAGCCTCCAGCCCCTGCTCTTGCTCACTGCTACAATCAACCTATGGCTTTCCGCGGCGGCAGTGAGATGAACCATCACAAGGGCAGGACCCCTCCGCCCGACGACACCCATCAGGAAGCGGCCTACTTGAAGATGCTGGGCGAGAAACAGCGTCCCGTTCGCATCAAGCTGATGGATGGTGAAGTGGTGCGCGGCTGGATCGAGTACTACGATCGCCGCATGGTGCGCCTGACGCGCGACGGCGCGCCCAATCTGTTCATCTTCAAGCACGAGATTGCCTACATCGCGGAAGACACCGTACGCAAGCCGCGCCCCGAAGCGGAACCACATCCCAACGACGGCAACCCGCCGAGCAGCGGCAAATGAGTCGCTACCTGCCCGCACTGGAGGCGATTGCGCGCGAGGCCGGAGCCCTGCTGATGGCCCACTTCGCCCGGCACGTCACCATCGAGTACAAGGGCGAAGTCGATCTGGTGACGGCGGCGGATCGCGCCTCGGAGGAGCTGATCGTACAACGGTTGCGCGCGCATTGGCCCGAGCATGGCATTGTCGCTGAAGAAGGCACGCGCAGCGACCCCGGCGCGGAATATCGCTGGTATGTCGATCCCCTCGACGGAACCACGAACTTCGCGCACGGCTATCCGGTGTTTTGCGTTTCGATTGCTCTGGCCCGACAAGATGGTGAGCTCGAGGCCGGGGTGCTGTACGATCCCACCCGCGACGAGATGTTCGCGGCGGAGCGCGGTCAGGGCGCGCATCTGAACGGCAGGCCGATGCGGGTCTCCAAGACTGACCGCCTTGCGGAATCGCTTCTCGGCACGGGATTTCCCAGCCACAAGCGTCACAAGAACCCCAACATTCACTTCTACCATCAGATCACGCTGCGCTCGCATGGCGTGCGTCGCGCAGGCTCGGCCGCTCTCGATCTGGGGAATGTTGCCTGCGGGCGGTACGACGGTTTTTGGGAGTTCAATCTGAATCCCTGGGACACCGCCGCCGGAGTGCTGCTGGTACAAGAAGCCGGCGGCACGGTGACGCGCTTCGATGGCGCGCCGTTCCGTCTCGACAGCCGCGAGGTCCTCGCCAGCAATGGCCGCATCCACCAGGAGCTCATCGCCAACTTCGAGGAAATCTTCGCCGGACGCGGCCTGGAAGAGCTGCCGTCGGTGGCGGAGTACGTGAAGACAAGGCGGTAGCAAGGAGGATAAATGGCAAACAAATTTGGCTCCGATATCCTGATTCAATCGGAAGATCCTGAGAAAGCCGCTGCATTCTACGTGCAAGAGCTCGGATTCGAGATCACAGATAAGACTGCCAACATGGTCAGCCTTCATGGTGACCACATCAACTTCTTCATCGAACGGGGCCCCAAGCTGGGGCCGGTATTGGAAGTGACCGTCAAGAATGTCGACGAGGCAAAGGCTGCACTGTCTAAGAAGGGCTGCGAGATCATCAAGGACGAGCCCGATTTTCCCAGGTGCTACGTCAGGGATCCGTATGGGCTGATCTACAACCTGACCAGTTGATCTTTTCCCATTAGGCTCCGCCCTGATACGCTTTCGCCGCCTCGCGATAGATGTCCTTCAGGTCCGAGCGCTCCAGCACACGAGTCGCGCCGTCTTGCTTGCTGATGGACTCCAGAATCCTGACCGCTTCGCGATAGTGCGGGACCGCTTCTTTAGCTTTGCCGCTGCTGGTCAGCGCCGCCCCCAGCAGATACTGCGCCCGCGCCTGTTCCACTTGCAAACCCAGCTTCTCGGCGCGTCCCAGGGCGGTGTCTAACTCCTCGCGTGCCGCACCGGCATTATGAGTGCCGAGCAGGGCCTCTCCGAGATAGATCGCCGCCCGCACCGAGTCGGCCTTCAGGCCCATGGAATCCGCCTCTTGTTTGAGTTTCTTTAAGGCTGGGATCGCCGCCTGCGAGCGGCCTTGCGCGACATCCAGCCGGGCCAGGTTCAGGTTCGCCAACAGCGCCTGCTCGGGCGACTTCGACCTGCTCGCCAGCGATAGTGCCTTCTCGTATTGTTGGCGGGCGCCGGCGTAGTTCCCCAGATAAAAGAAGCTGTCGCCCAGATCGTTGAGAGCTTCGGCGTTGACCGCGTCGTTCTTCACTTCCGCCGCCAGCTTCAGCGCTTCGCCAATACTCTTCTGCGCCTCATCTTCGCGACCCGCCGCCGCCAAGGTGTGTCCATATCCCGTTAGCGCCAAGACCATCTGATAGGAGCGATCGTTGAGTTCGTGATAAAGATTGACCGCTTCCTGTTGGGCCTTCAACGCGGCATCATACCGCCCCTGGGCGGCAAACAAGACGCCCATGTCGTTGGATTCCAGCGCCGCTCCCGCCTTGTCGCCGCTCGCGCGATGGGCATCCAGCGCTTTCAGGTATTGCGACGAAGCGGTGTCGTACTGTCCCAACTTGACGTTGGTATATGCAGAATTGTGCAGGCAGTCGGGGTCTTGCACCTTCAGGCGGCTGCGAATGTCATTGCACTGCTGGTAATAGGTGAGAGCATCCTGATACTCGCCTTTGTCGAAGTGCGCGGTGCCCAGGTTGAGCAGCAGGGTCGCTTGCGAAACTTCATCGCCGCTATCGCGAGCGATTTGCAGGGCTTCGTTCGTGTACTTGAGCGAGTCGGCATACTTTCCGTGGTCCAGATAGAACGAGCCCAACGCCATCAGGTTCACGGTCAATCCACTGCGGTCGCCGATCTTGCGCTCGACGTCAACTGCGTCCTGATAACTGCTCAGGGCGGCCTTGGGATTGCCCATCGTGTCCTGCACTTGCGCGATCTGTCCCAGGCTGGTCGCGATGCCGCGCTGGTCGCCGATCTTCCTCCGGATCTCCAGCGCCTGATCGTAGTTGCGCAGTGCGTCCTCGGGCTTGCTGAGACCCTGATAGGCGATGCCCAGCGCCTGTAGGATGTTTCCCTTCTGCTCCTGGTTATCGAACTGGATGGCCAGGCTGAGCGCCTTGTTAAGCGGGTCGAGCGCGGCCTGCGGATCGCCGCTCTTTATGTTGACACGGCCACTGGCCAGCAGCGCCGTCACGTAGTTCGGGTCCGAAGCCAACACCTTTGCCAGATACTTCTTGGCCTGCTCGAAGTTGTTGGAGTCCTCGTACAGTTTCGCCAGTGCGAACTGCGCGTCGCTGTCGTCGGGATTGACCTTGGCCAGCTCCTGGTAGGCCGCGATGGCTTTCGCCGTGTCATGCACAATGCCGGCATGATTGGCCTGGATCAGCAGACGGTCCTGCGCCGGCAGATTGTCGCTGAGCTCGGTGGCACGCCGCGATGCCTGCTCGGCCTTGTCGTCATAGCCCAGGGCGGCATAGGTCTGGGCCAGCTTGGAGAATGCCATGGCAAAGCTCGGGTCCTGCGCGGTGGCTTCTTCAAACTTGCTTACCGCCTGGGTATTGTTTCCTGCCCGGGCGAGTTGCAGACCTTCGTCGTAAGCGCGCAGCGCCGGAACGGACTGTGTGGTTACGTGCTGCGAATGGGCTTGCAGCTCCTTCAGGACATCCGCATTGGCGGCGATCTTTTCCCGCAGATTGTCCGCCAGCTTCTCCAGGGAGGCGAGCAACTCTTTCTCACTGGCAACATCGGCGTTCACGGAGATTTCGCGATCGTTCTTGAGATCGTGGACCGTTGCGGTAATCCGCGTCTGGCCGCCGAATCGTTCGTACTGACCGGAGACCAGGGTGTCGGCGTTGGTGGACGCGCCGACCCGCTTCAAGGTCGAAAGGTCCATTTGCGACTGCGAGGAGACCCGCAAGTCCTGTAGCACTTGTTGCAGACGGCCCGGTGAAACCAGTCGCACGTGGGCCGACTGCCCGATGTCGGAACTCAACGCCTCCGCGATGCTCGCGCCCATCCAGTTCAAGCTTGCATCCCCCGAAGCGTTGTAGAACGGGACCACGGCCAACGACATCACGGGCCCTTGAACAGCGGCCGTGCCGCCCGCGGGCTTCCAATAACGAGTCCCGACAATCCCCCCGACCGCTAGCACAACGACCGCCACACCGCCGCCGATCCACTTCATCGGCAGCCGCTTGGCCGGAGGTGGAGCGACAACCTTGGATAGCGCCGGCCGGGCCACTGTCGATTGCGCGGTGCGCGGCCTCTTGCCTTGCCAGATCTCCAACTCCTCGGCGAGCTCCTGCACGGAGGCGAAGCGCCCCTGCGGGTCGCGCTCCAGGCAGCGGCTGACGATGTCGCTGAGTTCGGCCGGAATCGTCGCATCTACCTGCGCCAGGGGAACGACAGGCTCCTGGGTACGCTTTACCAGGCTGGCGATGGCGCTCTCGGCCTGGTAGGGCATGAAGCCGGTCAGCAGCTCGTACAAAATCAAGCCGACGGCAAACTCGTCGGAGCGCGCATCCAGCTCCTTCCCCATCGCCTGCTCCGGCGACATGTACTCCATGGTGCCGACCATCATCCCGGTCTGCGTCATGCCGTCGCCCTCGATGCTGCGGGCCAAACCGAAATCCATGATCACCACCCGGCCGGCGGCATCGCGCATGACGTTGCCCGGCTTCAGGTCGCGATGGATGACGCCTTCGGCATGAGCCGCCTGTAAGCCGGCACACACCTGCACGATGATAGGCACCGCCTCGTCGGGCGAGAGCTTTCCCTTGCCGGTAAGGATCGAGCGCAAGTCCTCGCCCTCGATGAACTCCATGGTGATGAACTTCACGCCGTCGGCTTCGTTCAGATCGTAAATGCGGATGATGTTTCGGTGCGTGATCTGCCGCGCCAGCACTAGTTCCTGCTTGAAGCGCGCCAGGATGGCAGGATTGCCGGCGAGGTCCGGGCGAATGACTTTGAGCGCGACCACGCGCTCCACTTCCATGTCACGGGCCTTGTACACCGCGCCCATGCCGCCCATGCCGAGTAATTTCTGGATTTCGTAACGGCCGCCGAGGACGTCACCCTCGTGAAAGATCGTTGCGCCGATGCTGGCGAAGATGGGATGCGGACTGGAGGCTGGAGCCGCCGATTGCGCCTTGCCGGGAATCACGGGGCCAATTATGGTTTCGGCGTCTGTCAGGTCTGGGTTCGGTCCGCCTTCGGAGGAATTTGCTGGGCGTTGCGGCGGCGAACTCGCAAGCGGAGGAACACGAACGGGAAGCGTCGCTGCCTCAGGATCCAACGCGGGTCTTGGGGTTGGGGCCGAACTGTCCCCGCTAGATACACCCACGCCTTCTCGCGCGGATCGCGCCGCACCTTCGTGCTTGCCAGTCAATTCCCCAACCTTCCCCGAAGGGGTCAGCGGGCAGCGAAGCGGCTCCCCACCCGCACCCAGTATCTCCGGAGTATACCTTGAATTCTCCGTCCTCCGCCCTATTTCACACGCCTTTGCGTGTCAAGCGAAAACCGGTATCCGCATGGATACCGGCTCGCGTCGCACAGTGCCGATAAGTTATCGCCCGTAGTTGCTCAACCGGGGATTCGGGTCTGGGGTTACCGTCCCATCCGAATTCAGCACTCCAACGTTCACACCCACTACCCCGGCCTTGTTCCCGGTTGCGCCGACGGTGCCGCCGGCCAGGTACAAGATCTCAAACGCTTGCGGCGGTTGCGTGGAGTTCGTCACCTCAAATTTACCGAAGGCGGCGCCATAGGTCGGATCAAGCACGTATGGCTGCATGAGCTGCACGCCATTCAAATTCCCGGTTGGCCCACTGGTGTCGAAGGTGATGCTCCAGACTCCTCCCGGGGGAGGCGTGACGACTACATCGACCTGATTGGTGATGCTGGAGCTTACCGGGGTGGTGGTGCCTCCCAGGTACGAACCCAGCAGCGAGGCCACGGTGAAGGGCGTACCTGTTTGCGGTTGGAGAGTGCCTTGCGTGACGTCGGGGTCGGTGCCGACGACGAACGCCTGGGTTTCGCTGGTCAGGTACCAGACGGGGTTATACGTAGCGCCTTGTAGCGTCACGGTCACACGTCCACAGGGCGTGGCGAGGGGCCCGCAGGTCGCATCGATACTGCCCGTTCCGATGGGGTAGGAATTCGAAGTCAACGTACCGCCCGTACTTTGGTCGGTGTAGTATGCGGGCAAACCATCGCTTCGGATGATGTTATGGCCCATCTGGTCGGGGGGAGCAAAACTTACGACTCCGACCTGAGCTTCCGGAGCGCCGCCGCTCGAGATGGCGTTCAACTCCAAGACGCCCTGACACGTATCGCCGGGCTTGCAGAGAGCCGGAGCTCCTCCCGTGATACCGGCCGACCCTTGTTGCAGAATGTCCACAACTGTCATGGGGCCGGACGGGTCGTTCTCAATCGCCACCAGTTCCGTCGCGGTGGCGACGTAGTAGATGTAATTGAAGGGGCTGCCTCCAACCATCAGCGTGGCGGTCCCACGGCCTGTGGTGGGGTCGGGCGTGCCGAAGCTGCTGCCGCTTATGGCTATCGGCTGCATCGACGATGCAGTGCCGTTGTCGTTGACGTCCTCCTCCCCGCCTAAAACCGCAAGCGAGTTGGTGAGCGCAAACACTCCGGCGCCGGCGTAGCGCTGTCCGGCCGCGTCGTTCCCAAACAGCCCGAATACGTAATTGGCGCTGCTGCTGGAAATCGAGATATTGGTGGCGGTCTGTTTCTTCAGCAGGCCGGAGCCCCACTTTTGGGCAGGGCTATTAGGGTCGACCAGGATCAACTTCGAGTCGGCCGTGCTGGAGACCACAATCGTGAACTGGTATGTGGCGTTGTTATCCGCGCGGGTAAAGCTTATCGTCCCAAAGTTGCTCGTCATACCGATACTGTACGTCCCGGTGACCTGCACCGCGGTCGAGATGGTCGCCCCCGGACCATTCTGGTCGATGACGCCGCTGATCGTTCCACTTCCGTTCATGTCATTGGCTGCTGTCAACGATCCCACCAGGTAAAAAGCCTGACTCCCGGTTGGTTGGCTGGTATCGAATCCATTGAACGTGAGCGCGTAGGGGCCCTGCAATCTGCCTACAACCGTGATCGTGAAAGTGGCGGTGGCCGTCTCATTCACCGAATCGGTCGCCTGAACGGTGAAGGTAAAGACCCCCGCGGTCGTCGGCGTACCGATGACGATCGCACTGTTCGGCATTCCATTCATCGGCGGCACGGTCATCAGGGTCAACCCATCCGGCAAACTGCCACACGTGTCGCAGGTCGCGACGGTGTAGAGATAAGGGGCCACGCCGTTGGACGCCTGGATTGAGGTATTGGAGTAATTCAGGCCTACCGTGCCGCTGGGCAGCGGATTGGCGGTAAACGTCAGGTCAGGATTGATGGTGATGCTCTTGGCCGCCATATCGACTGCCTTGGTGGGCGATTGCGCATCCGTCACCTTCACGGTGAAATTGTAGGTATGAGGAAATGAATTCCTGGGATCGGTTCCGGGCGTGCCGCTGATAACGCCATTGATGTCGGTCGTCAGTCCCGGAGGCAAGGCGCCAAGCGAGCCGTCGTCGCATATTTGGCCGTCTCCTTCCACGATGCACCAGGTGTAAGGCTGGAGCCCCCCGCTCGCCACCAGCAATTGCCGGTACGTTACGTTGACGGCGCCGCCTTGCAGCGTGAACTGCGCGATATTCAGCGGGCCGGGGCCGTTTTGCGGCACCTTGCCGGAACAACCCATCAGGATTGCGCATGTTAGAAGCGCTACCGCCATGGACAGGAAACGTCTGTGTCCTTGCATGAATCTCCTTCTCGAACCTGTAGAAGCTGGTTTGACGACACTCCGGGGGACCGGCCCCACCTGTCGCCGCCACTGCCGCGGGAAACGTCAGAGGGCCGCAAAGTGCGTATAGCGTAGCAGAGTAACTGAATCGTACCTAAATGCAAGTTTTTTCTTGGCGATGGCTGAGCTTCCGGGCAAGCTTGATTCCCTTTCTGGGCCGTTCCCGTCTGATGGTTAGCTCTGCTATCCTCATCCCTTCTTCCGGAGAACAGCCGTGAGGTCTAAAGCGCTCCTGCTCCTGCTACTACTCCTCGCCGGTACCATCTTCGCCCAACAGTCCAATTCGCAAGCTGCAACTCCCGGAGCGGCCCCGCCAACGCAACTGGATGTCGAGCCGACCATGGCCTACACGCCCAGCCTCGACGTCGCGTCAATGGACCGCTCGGTCGACCCTTGTGTTGATTTTTATGCCTACTCGTGTGGCGGATGGATGAAGCGCAATCCCATTCCGCCCGACCAGACATCGTGGAGCGTGTATGGCAAGCTCTACGAAGATAATCTGAATTACCTGCGCAGCATTCTGGAGCAGGCCTCATTGGCGAAAGACCGCGATGCGGTGCGCCAGAAGATCGGCGATTACTACGCCGCTTGTTTGGATGAGGCGACCGTCGAGAAACTCAGCGCAAAACCCATGCAGCCTGAGCTCGCGGCCATCGCCGCGCTGAAGAGTGTGCGGGACATCGCTCCCCTGGCCGCGCGGCTGCACCTTGCCGGCGATTCCCTCCTGTTTGGCAGCGGATCGCAGCAGGATCCAGACGACTCAGACGCCGAGATCGTCGTGGTGACGCAGGGTGGGCTCGGCCTCCCGGACCGCGACTACTACACCCAGGACGATGCCAAGTCGAAAGAGATCCGCGAGCGTTATGTACAACACGTGCAGAAGGTCTTCGAATTGATCGGCGATCCGCCCGCGGCTGCGAAACAGGAAGCCGATACCATCCTGCGGATCGAGACCTCGCTCGCCAAAACCTCCCTCACCCAGGTGGAACGCCGCGATCCCTACAAAATTACGCACAAAATGAAGGTGGGCGATCTCGACAAACTGGCGCCGAACTTCGACTGGACGGCGTACTTCACTGCCGGCCAGGTCCCGGCGTTCGATGTCCTGAATGTTGCAACTCCTGGCTTCTTCAAGGAACTCAATTCCCAGCTCGCAGCCGTCTCGCTTGCCGACTGGAAGAACTATCTCCGCTTTCACGTTGCCAATTCCCGCGCCCGGTATCTCTCTTCCGCCTTCGTGAACGAGAACTTCGATTTCTATCGCAAATATCTGCGCGGCGCGCAGGAGATGAAACCGCGCTGGAAGCGCTGCGTCGAGTACGTCGACGAACAACTCGGCGAAGCGCTGGGCCAGGAGTATGTGCGCAAGACCTTCCCTCCGGAGCTCAAAGCGGCGACCTTGAAGATGACGCTGGAGATCGAAGACGCCATGGCCATGCGCATCCAGCAACTCGACTGGATGAGCCCGGCGACCAAGCAGCAGGCCCTCAACAAATTGCACTCGATTCGCAATAAAGTCGGCTATCCGGACAAGTGGCGCGACTACAGCTCGGTCATCATCGTGGGTGACGACTTCTACGGGAATGCGCAACGCGCAACGGAGTTTGAAGGGCACAGGCAGTTCAACAAGGTGGGCAAGCCGGTAGACCGCGCCGAATGGCAGATCACGCCACCCACGGTGGACGCGTACTACGACCCTCAGATGAACGACATCAACTTCCCCGCCGGTGTTCTCCAGCCGCCGCTGTACGACGCCAGGATGGACGACGCGCCCAACTACGGCAACACCGGCGCGACTATCGGACATGAGCTGACGCATGGCTTCGACGACGAGGGGCGCCAGTACGACGCGAAGGGTAATCTGAAGGACTGGTGGACCGCCCAGGATGCAACCCAGTTCGTCAAACATGCCGATTGCGTCGTCGATCAGTATGCGACCTACGTCGTGGTCGATGACATCCACCTCAACTCAAAGCTGACCGAGGGCGAGGATGTAGCCGACCTCGGCGGCACGATTCTGGCCTACATCGCCTGGAAAGACGCCGACAAGAACATGCAACTCACCCATCGCGATGGCCTCACGCCGGAGCAGCGCTTCTTTGTCGGCTTCGCGCAGTGGGCCTGCGAAAACGACCGCCCCGAGGACCTGCGGGTGCGCGCGATTACTGATCCGCACTCCCCTGCCAAGTACCGTATCAACGGCGTTGTGGTGAACGTGCCCGAGTTGGGCGCGGCGTTCGGCTGTAAACCTGGCTCGCCGATGGTGAAGCCCACGGACAAGGTGTGCAAGGTGTGGTGAGAAACGTATTGCTAGCGCTACCGGGTCTCCGCGTTTGTTGAGAATTGTCATCCCGGCCGAGCCCCGCCTGTTCGCCAGAACAGACGGGGCGAGCGCAGGGACCTGCTTTCTGCCCTTGGCATCGCAGGTAATCGGGTAAGAGCAAGACTGGCCGGCCCGCAACTGTTTCGTAGTAATCTCAACTCTTCATGATCGCTCCCACTGAAACCCTTACCCCCGCTCCAAGTGCGGCTACGACCTCCTCGCGGCGAGTCCCCGTTGCCGTCGCGCTCATGAGCTTTTCGGCGCTGCTGCTGGAACTTGGCCTCACGCGCTTATTTTCCGTCGTGCTCTTCTATCACTTCGCATTCTTAGCCATCTCGATTGCGCTGCTCGGGCTGGGCGCGGGGGCTGTCTTCGCGCACCTGCGGCGACAATGGCTGGCGCGATGGTCTGTCACCCAATTGGGTGCGGCGCTTTGTGCTGCCAATGCGTGCTTCGTCTTCGCAGTTCTGGAAGTCGTTCTTCACACCGCAGTCTCTCTGAACCTTAATTGGCCCAACTTCTGGCGCCTGACCGCGCTGTATCTCGCGGCCGCGGTACCGTTCTTTGTCACCGGACTTCTGTTCTCCATTGTCTTCGCGCGCAATCCCGAGCGCATCACGCAGCTCTACGGCGCCGATCTGCTGGGTGGATCGCTGGCCTGCCTTGCGCTGGTGCCGCTGCTGAACTTCATCGGCGCACCCAATGCAATTTTGTTCACGGGAGTCGCGGTCGCTCTGGCGGGGCTCGCATGGGCTGATCAGCGCAACGGGCTTATACCGGCGCTGGCCGCTACGATCTTGCTGATTCTGATTGCGGCCAACTTCCACGGCAAGCTCATTGACATCGTGTACGCCAAGGGCAAGAAACGCGCTACGCCGCTGTATGCCCGCTGGAACGCGCTGTCGCGCGTCGAGGTCGACCAGCAGGGCCCGGGAAGGGTGATCGTGATCGATGCCGACGCCCAAACATCGCTGATGAACACCGACCCGCACCGCTGGAGTGACGATTACCGCCGCAACCTGATGTCCGCGCCTGCCTCGCTGGCGAATGTGCTGCGGCCAAATGGCGACTTCGCCATCATCGGCCCGGGCGGCGGCGTGGACGTGCTGCGTGCCGTCGCCAATGGCAGCCGCAACGTCACCGGCATCGAGATCAATCCCATCATCGCCGACGACATCGTGCGCGGCCGCTTCGCCGACTATGCCTACCACCTCTACGAAATTCCCGAGGTGCACATGTATGTCAGCGATGGCCGCTCGTTTGTGCGCAACAGCCGCGACCAGTATGACGTGGTCGAGATGACGCTGGTGGATACCTGGGCCTCGACCGCCGCGGGCGCCTTCGCACTCAGCGAGAACAACCTCTACACGGTCGAGGCGTTTCGCGAATACTTCGAGCACCTGAAGCCTGACGGCATGATCGCCATCACGCGCTGGGAGTTTGCGAAGCCGCGCGAGGCGCTGCGTGTAGTCTCGCAGGCCATGGAAGCGCTGCGCCAGATGGGCGTGGAGGACAGTTCGCAGAACTTCATCGTTGTTAGCGACGGCCCGCTGGACACTGACGGCAAGGCCGTCGTCGTGCTGGCGAAGAAATCGCCATTCACCCTGGAGGAGCAACGCGCGGTGCTCAACCACATTCAAGGCGGCAATGGCGGCGATGCGAATCTCAACCTGAACGTGCTGTATCTGCCTGCGACGGCCGACCGGCGCGGCATGGCGCATCCCGCCTTCGCGCAACTGATTACTGGTCAGGACGCGCGGGCTTTTTCGGCGGCCTATAAGTACAACGTCGCACCCGTCACCGACAACGCTCCGTTCTTCTTCTTTACGCTGAAGCCGGAGCAGGTATTTCGCGGCTCGGAGCGCGGCGGCATCGACTGGAAGGTCAATCTCGGCATCGCTATTCTGGGCATCGTGCTGCTTGTCTCAGTCGCGGCGGTGATTGCATTCCTGGTGTTGCCCTTGGCGCTCTCGCCGGAAACCCGCTCGGACTCGGGGTCCCCAGCGCGCCCGTTGTTGGCGCGGTGGGGTGGGGGCAGCAGCCTGCGCGTGCTCTACTTCATCGCCATCGGCCTCGGCTACATTATGGTGGAGATCGCGTTGATTCAGCGCTTCGTGCTCTTCCTGGGCTATCCCACGTACGCGCTGACGGTCGTCGTCTTTCTCATGCTGCTCTCCAGCGGAGCGGGGAGCCTGATGTCGCGCCGTTGGTTCCGCGACCCGACGAGAGTTGTTCTCGCGCTTATCGTAATTGTCCTTGGCCTTGCGGCCTACGTTTTCGCGCTGCCGCGCGTGCTGGAGTCGCTGATCGGTCTGCCCCTTGCAGCCAAGCTGATGATGAGCGCATTGCTTCTGGTTCCGCTTGGCTTCGCCATGGGCATGCCGTTTCCCAGCGGCTTGCGCGCGCTGGCGCCCGGAGACGGTCCCGCCAACCACGGCGCGGTAGAGTGGGCATGGGCGATGAATGCCGCCTCCAGCGTGCTTGGCTCGGTGCTGGCGATTGTGATCGCCATCCAGTTTGGATTGACAGCCACACTGGCCGGCGGCGCGGCGGCGTATGTTAGCGCGATGCTGCTGTTGCCGAGATTCAAGAGGCATCAATTGGCAACTCGCGATTAGCAGTCAGTAGTCAATTCATGGACAACGCCCGCATGGCCGAACTGTTGCAGCCCTTTCTGGCCGCAACCGAACTTCCGCCACTTGTCCTTGAGCAGTTGCAGCTCTATCTTGAGTTGCTTCTGCGTTGGAATGCGCGGGTGAACCTGACGGCCGTGCGCGACCCCGAACAGATCGTGACCCGACATCTTGGCGAGTCCCTGTTCGCGGGACGGGTGCTGGCGCAGCACGTCGCAGCTTCACATTCAAGTG
>Ga0335081_10003607_pt1 | contig 24357 bp, 23 predicted proteins | sample Lox_Sample_35_FD_206713 | JGI IMG/M metagenome (GOLD analysis project Ga0335081, IMG submission 206713) | Soil microbial communities from Loxahatchee National Wildlife Refuge, Florida, United States - Lox_Sample_3.5 | ecosystem: Environmental > Terrestrial > Soil > Wetlands | place: USA...
GCGCGCGCCGCCGAAGGCTCGGTGCGCGACGCGCTGTCGCTGCTCGACCAGGCGATCGCCCATGCGGCGGGCGGCGTGCGCGCCGAGGACGTGCGGCAGATGCTCGGCCTGGCCGATCGCAGCCGCATCATCGACCTGTTCGAGGCGGTGATGCGCGGCGACATCGCGGGTGCGCTCAAGGAGCTGCGCGACCAATACGATGCCGGCGCCGACCCCGCGGTCGTGCTCGCCGACCTCGCCGAGTTCACCCATTTCGTCACACGGGTGAAGATCGTGCCGGCGGTGGCGGACGACCGCTCGCTCGCCGAGGTCGAGCGCACCCGCGGGCGCGCGTTTGCGGCCGCGCTGTCCATGCGGGTGCTGTCGCGCACATGGCAGATGCTGTTCAAGGGCCTGCCCGAGGTGCAGTCGGCGGGCAAGCCGATCGCGGCGGCCGAAATGGTGCTGGTGCGGATCGCCTACGCGGCCGATCTGCCGCCGCCCGACGAGGTGGTCCGCTCGCTGACCGGCGGCGAGGCCCCCACGCCCCGCGCCCCGCGCAATGGCGAGACGGCCGGCCCGCGCGCCGACGCGCCGAAGGATGCGGTGCGTGGGGCACCGCGCGCCGCGCTCGCCGCGGCGGCGCCGCAGCGCCGCGAGCCGATGGCGCAGGCGCCGCTGCCGCAGCCGGCGGCTGCCGAGCCGGCAACCATAATGCTGGCGCGGTTCGAGGACCTGATCGCGCTCGCGGCCGAACGGCGCGATCTGCAGACCAAGACGGCGCTCGAGCGCGATGTGCGGCTGGTGCGGTTCGAGCCGGGCCGGCTCGAGATCGCGCTCGAAACCGGCGCCGCAAAGACGCTGGTCGGCGATCTCGCCCGCAAAATCACCGAGTGGACCGGGCGGCGCTGGATGGTGGCGGTGTCGGGCGAGCAGGGACAGCCCTCGATCAAGTCGCAGAACGAGGCGCGCCGTGCCGCGCTCGAGCGCGGCGTGCAGGCCGATCCGCTCGTCAAGGCGGTGCTCGCCCAGTTTCCCGGCGCGCAGATCGTGGCGGTGCGCGAAGGCCCGCAGGACATCGCACCGCCGTCGGGCGACGGCGACGTGATGCCGCCGGAGCCGCCGGCCGACGACGGGTCGTCGGCATTCGCAGAGCAGATGGGTCCTGAGGATCCGGACGATGCGTCCTGACCACGGCGGCCGAGCGAGGTAGACCATGCCCGATTTCATGGGCCTGATGAAACAGGCCGCCGAGTTCAAGTCGAAAATGGAGGCGATGCAGAGCGAGCTCGATCGCATCGAGGTCGAGGGCGTCGCGGGCGGCGGCATGGTGACGGTGCGGCTCTCGGCCAAAGGCGAGATGAAGGGGCTGACCGTCGACGCTTCCCTGATGAAGCCGGACGAAAAGGAGATCCTCGAGGATCTCGTGGTCGCCGCCCATGCGGACGCCCGCCGCAAGGCGGAAGGGGTGCTGCAGGAGAAGATGAAGGCGCTGACCGGCGGGCTGCCGCTGCCGCCCGGCCTGTCGTTCTGAGCGCGCTGCCGCCCCGATGCCCGCCGCCGTCGCCGGACCCGAGATCGAGCGCCTGATCCAGCTGCTGGCGCGGCTGCCCGGGCTCGGCCCGCGCTCGGCCCGCCGCGCCGCGCTCCACCTGATCAAGAAGCGCGAGCAGCTCATGAGCCCGCTCGCGGCCGCCCTGCAGATCGCGATCGACAAGATCACGGTGTGCCGCACCTGCGGCAACATCGACACGCAGAACCCCTGCACGGTGTGCACCGATCCGCGCCGCGACGGCTCGGTGATCGTCGTGGTCGCCGACGTCGCCGACCTCTGGGCGCTCGAGCGCGCGCACGCGATCAACGCGCGCTACCACGTGCTCGGCGGCACGCTCTCGCCGCTCGACGGCGTCGGCCCGCAGGATCTGACGATCGACGCGCTGGTGACACGGGCGCACGCGGCCGACGTGAAGGAGGTCATCCTCGCGCTCAACGCGACGGTCGACGGCCAGACCACCGCACACTACATCACCGATCTGCTCACCGACGCCGCCGTCGCGGTCACGCGGCTCGCCCACGGCGTTCCGGTCGGCGGCGAGCTCGACTATCTCGACGAAGGCACGTTGTCGGCGGCGATCCGCAGCCGGACCCCGTTCTGAGGCTCAGGCGGCGCCGCGCGCGCTCTCCTCGGCGCGTCGCCGGTCGAGCGGCACGAAGTGCCCGCGCTGCTGCAGCCAGGCGAGGAGCACAAGGCTCGGAATCGCCGCCGCGCCGCAGATCGCGAAGAACCGCGCCCACCCGGTTGCCTCCGCGATGTAGCCGGCACCGACCGACAGATAGGTGCGGCCGACCGCGGCGAGCGCGGTCAAGAGCGCGTATTGGGTCGCGGTGTGGAGCGGGTTGTTGCACAAGGCCGAGAGATACGCGACGAAAATCACGGTGCCGACCGCGCTGGTGAAGTTCTCCAGCGTGATCGCGACGGTGAGCGCCGAGACGTCGGGGCCGACGGTCGCGAGCCAGGAGAATCCGAGATTGGCGACCGCCTGCACGATCCCGCCGATCCACAGACTCATCGCCAGCGGATAGGCGCGCGCGACGTAGCCGCCCGCGAATCCGCCGGCGAGCGTCGCCGCGAGGCCGACGCCCTTGACGATCGCGGCGTACTCGTCGCGCGAAAAGCCGAGCTTGATGACGAACGGCCCCGTCATGGTGCCCGACAGCGCGTCGGTGAACTTGAACAGCACGACGAATGCGAGCGCGACGATCGCGGCGTCGCGCGAAAGGAAATCGGTGAACGCCGCGAATGCAGTCCGCGCGACCCGCAGCAGGGGGTTCTCGCGCGCATGCGCAGCGTGCTCGGCGCCGGCAACCGCGGATTTCTCCGGCTCGCGCGCGAGGAATGTCGTCGCGACGCCGATCGCGACGCACGCCGCCATCACGGCATAGCCGGCGGTCCAGGCGCCGTTCTTGCCGAAACCCAGGACCTCGAAACGGGTGACCAGAAAGAGCGCGCCCGCGGTCGAGACCAGCATGCCGATGCGATAGGCCGCCACGTAGGACGCCATGCCGGCCGCCTGCTCGCTCTCGGGCAGGCTCTCGACGCGGAACGCGTCGACCACGATATCCTGCGTCGCCGACGCGGTGGCGACGAGGAGCGCCGCGAGCGCAACCAGCCACGGCGCGGCCGCCGGATCGCACAGTCCGAGCAGGACGATCGCGACCGCGAGCACGAGTTGCGAGAGCAGCAGCCAGCCGCGCCGGCGGCCGAGCAGCCGCGACAGGACCGGCACGTCGAGGGCGTCGACGAGCGGCGCCCACAGGAACTTGATGGTGTAGGGCGTGCCGATCGCGGCGAACAGGCCGATCGTCTTGATATCGACCCCGCTCTGGGTCAGCCAGATCTGCAGCGTCGAGCCGGACAGCGCGAGCGGCAGCCCGGAGGAGAAGCCGAGCAGCATGACGATCAGCACGCGCGGCCGCAGATAGACCGCGAAAGCCTCGGCGGCCGTGGGACGCACGCGCACAGGGCGATCGGTCATTCGCCCGCTTCGAGCCGGCGCTGCAGCGGGGCCGCGATCACGTTGCCGGCCGCACTGCCGCCCACCTGGGCGGCGCCATCGTCATTGTCGAACTCGAGCTCCTCGATGCGGGCGGCGCGCTTCTCGATCTTCTCCGACGAGATGATGATCTGCCGCAGATCCTCCCCGGTCTGGTTGTGATGCTGCTGCAGCTTGAGGACGCGCTCGCGCAGACGGCCGAGGTCCTCCATCATGCGGCCGACCTCGGTCCTGATCTGGTCGGCGGCCTCGCGCATGCGCGCGTCCTTGAGAATCTGCTGCGTCACCTGGATCGCCAGCATGAGCAGCGAGGGCGACACGATCACGACGCGGGCCCGATAGGCCTTCTGCACCACGTCGTCGAATCCGTCGTGCAGCTCGGCGTAGATCGATTCCGATGGCACGAACATCAGCGCCGTGTCCTGGGTCTCGCCCGGGATCAGGTATTTCCCCGCGATGTCGGCGACGTGCTTGGCGACGTCCTGGCGGATGCGCTGGGACGCGAGCCGGCGCTCGTCGTCGGTCGCCGCGTTGCGCATGGCCATCACGGATTCGAGCGGGAATTTCGCGTCGATCACCAGCGGCCGCTGGTCGGGCAGGAAGACCACGCAGTCCGGCCGCGTGTTGTTGGTGAGCGTGTACTGGAATGCGTAAAAGCCCTTGGGCAGGCGGTCCTGGACGATTGCCTCCATGCTGGCCTGGCCGAAGGCGCCGCGCGACTGCTTGTTGGCGAGCACGTCGCGCAGCGAGGTCACCTGCGAGGACAGGTCGGTGATGTTCTTCTGCGCGTGGTCGATCACGGCGAGCCGCTCGTGCAGGGTCCGCAACCGGTCGACCGTCTGCTGGGTATTGGTCTCGAGCGAGGCGCCGAGCCGGCTCGACACGGAGTCGAGCCGTTCCGAGAGCACCCGCGCGAGCTCGGCCTGCCGGCCGGCGAGCGCCTCGCCCATCGCCTGCATCCGGCCGGCAGTCTCGGCCTGCAGCCGCGCGAGGTCGTCGACCGCCGGGTCGTGCGGCGGCTCGGACGGCCGGCGCAGCGCAACGGCGAGCGTCACGACCGCGCCGAGCAGCGCCACCACCAGGAGGGCGAGGGCGGCGAGCACCAGCATCACGGTTTCGGGCGGGGTTTTGGCCAGGAACGCGGTCATACCGGGCGTTCTAGCCGATTCGCGCGGCCGAGGCGAACGAAATGAGAACGTGTTGACCGTGCCGGGCCTACTGCTTACATCGCGTTCCATGGCGCTGCGCGACATCCTCATTTTGCCCGACAAGCGGCTGCGGCTCGTGTCCGAGCCGGTCAAGACGGTCACCGGCGATATCAAGGCGCTGGTCGAGGACATGTTCGAGACCATGTACGCGGCGCCCGGCATCGGGCTCGCCGCCATCCAGGTGGGCGTGCCAAAGCGGGTCGTCACCATGGATCTGGCGAAGAAGGAAGGCGAAAAAGAGCCGCGCGTGTTCATCAATCCTGAGATCGTGTGGGCGTCCGACGAGCCGTCCATCTACGAGGAAGGCTGCCTGTCGATTCCCGAGGTGCACGAGAACGTGGAGCGGCCCGCCAAGGTGCGGTTCCGCTATCTCGACCTCGACGGCAAGCCGCACGAGGCCGAGGCCGAGGGCCTCTTTGCGACCTGCATCCAGCACGAGATCGACCATCTCAACGGCAAGCTCTTTATCGACCACATCTCCAAGCTCAAGCGCGACCGCATCGTGAAGAAATTTGCCAAGGCGGCGAAGCGGACCAAAGAGGACGCGTGAGGGCGCCCGCCCTCGGGACATCGATTGGCCGCGCGCGCCGAAGGACCGCCCCATGCCGTTGCGCCTGATCTTCATGGGCACGCCCGATTTTGCGGTGCCGACTCTGCTCGAGCTGGTCGGGCGCGGCCACGAGGTCGCGGCGGTCTACACCCGCGCCGCGCGGCCGGCCGGCCGCGGCATGGCGCTGCAGCCGAGCCCGGTCGAGCGCGAGGCGCGCCGCTTCGGGTTGCCGGTGGCGACGCCGGCAACGCTGAGGACCGCCGAGGCGCAGGCGCAATTCGCGGCGCATGAGGCCGATGCGGCCGTGGTGGTCGCCTACGGGCTGATCCTGCCCAAGCCGATCCTCGAGGCGCCGCGGCACGGCTGCTTCAATCTGCACGCATCCGCATTGCCGCGCTGGCGCGGCGCCGCGCCGATCAACCGCGCCATCATGGCGGGCGACAGCGCGACCGCCGCCTCCGTGATGAGGATGGAGGAAGGCCTCGATACCGGCCCAGTCGCCATGGCGGAGCCGATCGCGATCGGCCCGGACATGACGGCCGGCGAGCTGCACGACGCGCTGGCGCGGCTTGGCGCCGACCTGATGGCGCGGGCGCTCGCGGCCTTGGAGAAGGATGCGCTCGTGCTCACGCCGCAGCCGAGCGACGGCGTCACCTACGCGGCGAAGATCGACAAGAACGAGACGCGGATCGACTGGGACCAGCCGTGGAAGGCGGTGCACGATCACTGCCGCGGGCTCTCGCCGTTTCCGGGCGCGTGGTGCGAGATTGCAGGCGCGCGCGCGAAGGTGTTGCGCACGACGCACGGCGAGGGCAAGGGCGCGCCCGGCACGGTGCTCGACGAGCGGCTCACGGTCGCGTGCCGCGATGGTGCGGTCCGCATCGTCGAATTGCAACGCGCCGGCAAGCAGGCCATGAAAGCGGAGGCGTTTTTGCGCGGAACGCCGGTCGCACCCGGCACCCCGCTGCGCTGAGGATGGGATGCCGCGTTACAAGCTCGTGATCGAATACGACGGCGCGCCGTTCTGCGGCTGGCAGGTGCAGGACAACGGCCTCTCGGTCCAGGGCGTGCTGCTCGCGGCGGTGACCGCGTTCTCGGGTGAGACGGCCGCGATCCAGGGCGCCGGACGCACCGACGCGGGCGTGCACGCCGAGGGCCAGGCGGCCCATGTCGACCTCGCAAAAGAATGGGACACCGACACGGTGCGCGATGCCCTCAACGCGCACCTGCGCCCGCATCCGGTCGCGGTGCTTTCCGCCGAGATCGTCGCGGCCGATTTCGACGCGCGCTTCTCGGCGGTGCAGCGCCACTATCGGTATCGCATCGTCAACCGCCGCGCCGACCTCGCGCTCGATCGCAGCCGCGCCTGGCGGATCGCGCGGCCGCTCGATGCCGACGCCATGCACACGGCGGCGCAGCGCTTGCTCGGCCGGCACGACTTCACCACCTTCCGCGCCGCCGAATGCCAGGCAAAATCGCCGGTGAAGACGCTCGACCGGCTCGACGTCGCGCGGCATGGCGAGGAGATCGATATTCGTGCGTCGGCGCGCTCGTTCCTGCACACCCAGGTGCGCTCGATGGTCGGCTCGCTCGTCCTGGTCGGCGATGGCAGATGGTCGGCCGACGATCTTGCCGGCGCGCTCGCGGCGCGCGACCGCACCGCCTGCGGTCCGGTCGCTCCGGCCGATGGGCTCTATCTGGTGCGGGTGGACTACTGAGGCGGGTTTTCGAAATAGCGCTCGAGGATCCGCCGGTAGATCGCGGTGAGCGCGACGAGGTCGGCGGTCGGCACGCGTTCGTCGATCTTGTGCATGGTCTGATTGGCGAGGCCGAACTCGATCACCGGGCAATAATCCTTGATGAAGCGGGCATCCGAGGTGCCGCCGGTGGTGGAAAGCTCCGGCTTGCGGCCGGTGAGCTCGGCGACCGCGCCGGCGACCAGGTCGACGAAGCGGCCCGGCTGGGTGAGAAAGACGTCGGCGTTCGACGGCTCCCAGTCGATGCGCCAGCGCACGCGGCCGGCCGCCGCGGCGGCGCGCCGCTCGACCAGCGCGCGAAGCGCCTCGCGCGTATGCCGGTCGTTGTAGCGGATGTTGAAGCGCGCGCGCGCTTCGCCCGGGATGACGTTGACGGTCGTGTTGCCGACGTCGACCGAGGTGAACTCGAGGTTGGACGGGTCGAAATGCGCGCTGCCGGCGTCGAGCGGCTCGGCCATCAGCGCGCCCATCAGCGCGATGATGCCGCGCACCGGGTTGTCGGCGAGCGCCGGATAGGCGACGTGGCCCGGCGTGCCGGCCACGATCAGCGTCCCGTTCTGCGACCCGCGCCGGCCGATCTTGATCATGTCGCCGAGCGCGTTCGGGTTGGTCGGCTCGCCGAGAATGCAGTGGTCGAATTTCTCCCCGCGCGCGGCCGCCCACGCGAGCAGCTTGATGGTGCCGTTGACCGCGACGCCTTCCTCGTCGCCGGTGACCAGGAAGGAGATCGCGCCGTTCGGCTTGCCGCCGCAGGCCGCCACGTAGTCGAGCGCGGCGGCGAGCTGGCACGCGATCGCGCCCTTCATGTCGGCGGCGCCGCGACCGAACAGCATGCCGTCGGCGACCTCGGCGGCGAAAGGCGGATGCGTCCAGGCCGCCTCGTCGCCCGGCGGGACCACGTCGGTGTGGCCGGCGAACACGAGATGCGGGCGCCCCGCGCCGACGCGGGCGAAGAGGTTCTCGACGTCGGCCGCGCCGGGCGCGCGGAAGGTCACGCGATGCACAGCAAAGCCCGCGCCTTCCAGCCGTGCTTCGAGATAGCCGAGCGCCCCCCCTTCCGTCGGCGTCACGGAGGGACAGCGAATGAGATCGCGGGCGATCGCCAGGGGGTCGGCGCTCTTGCTCATGGCCCCGCTTTAGCGGTCCGGCCGTGAGCGCGTCAACGCGTCAGGCAGATTCGGGCTCGGCAGCGTCGGACGGGTCCGGGCCGTATTGGTTGGGTCCGCCGCTTCCGCGCAGGCAGCCGAGCTCACGAACGGTCGTGCCCGGACAAGCGCACCGGCGGATCGACGACCGTGAAGGATTCGACGATCGAGATCTTCTGCCAAATTTTGCGGCTGAGGCTCGCTGTGAGGCTCTCGATCTCGTTGACGGCGTCGATCACCACGGCGTCGGGCAGGACCTGGGCGTAGAGCGCCGCAAGCTTGCTGGTCAGCGACAGCATCTCGCTGCAGTAGTCGAGATACCGCGTGAGCTCGAACTGGCTCATCGACCGCGCCGGCGAAGCCTCGGTGCGCGGCCCGCCGGCGAGCAGGCTGCTCGGATCCTTGGTGAGCTGGTGCATGTCGATGACGTGGGCGATCGAGCGGAAGATGTGCAGCTCGCCCAAGGCGCGCCGCCGCTTGATGCGATCGTCGAGCGTCGTGGCGAACAGGAGCGCGGCGCCCACCAGGACCGTGATGTTCATCGCCGCGTCGACGCCCTGGAAGAAGGTGAAGACCTCGGCGTTGCCGAGCTGGACGTTGATCTTCCAGGCGATCATGCCGAGCCCGGCGAGGCCGGCCGCCACCGCCACGTAGACGACGACCCGCAGGGGCCAGTTGGGCGCCGCGATCGCCTCCGCCTTGCGCTGCGTATCCTCGCCGATCGCGATCAGGTCGCGGACGACCGCCGCGAGGCCGGCCTCGGGAAAGCGCTGCGCGATGCGCTGCTCGAGCGTGCGCAGCGTCTTGACGATCTCGGCGGCATCGAGCGTCCGATAGGACATGCGAGCGCGCTCCCGCGAATTATCTTTCGAGCATGACCTTTTTCGAAAACCGGTACCCACTTTTCGGGATCATGCGCTAGTCCCGCAAGAGCTCGTTGATGCTGGTCTTGGCGCGGGTCTTCTCGTCGACCCGCTTGACGATGACGGCGCAATAGAGGCCGGGCCCGGGCGCGCCGTCTTTCATCGGCTTGCCCGGCATGGTGCCGGGCACGACCACCGCATAGGCCGGCACCTCGCCCTGAAACACCTCGCCGCTGTCGCGGTCGACGATCTTGGTCGAGGCGCCGATGAACACACCCATGGCCAACACCGCGCCGGTGCGCACCACCACGCCCTCGGCGACCTCCGAACGCGCGCCGACGAAGCAGTTGTCCTCGATGATCACCGGGCCGGCCTGGAGCGGCTCGAGCACGCCGCCGATGCCGGCGCCGCCCGAGATGTGACAGTTCTTGCCGATCTGCGCGCACGAGCCGACGGTCGCCCAGGTGTCGACCATGGTGCCGGAATCGACGTAGGCGCCGAGATTGACGAAGGACGGCATCAGCACGACGTTGGGCGCGACGTAGGCCGAGCGGCGCACCACGCAGCCCGGCACCGCACGGAAGCCGGCGGCACGGAAGCGGTTCTCGTTCCAACCTTCGAACTTCGACGGCACCTTGTCCCACCACGCCGCCTGGCCGGGACCGCCGCCGATCACCGCCATATCGTTGAGGCGGAACGACAGCAGCACCGCCTTCTTGAGCCACTGGTTGACCCGCCAGGCGCCGTCCGCCTGCCGCTCGGCGACGCGCGCCTCGCCGCGGTCGAGCAGCTCGAGCGCCGCTTCGACCGCTTCGCGCACCGGCCCTTTCGTGGTCGGGCCGACGCCGTTGCGCGCCTCGAACGCCGCGTCGATCGTCTGGGCCAAATCGGTATCGGCCATGAGCGGATTCCCCGGTGGATCGTGCTCGCGTTGTCGGGGGACGGTGGCCCCGAGTCAAGCAGGCAAGCAAGCCGCGGTCACTCGGGCTTGAGCCCGGCGGCCTTGACCACCTTGCTCCATTTGGCGATGTCGTCGGCAATCATCTTGCCGAAGTCGGCCGGCGTGCCGGGCGGCAGCACCATGCCGCCGAGCTCGTGCAGCCGCGCCTTGACCTTGTCGTCTGCGATCGCGGCGTTGATGCCCTTGTTGAGCGTATCGACGATCTCGGGCGGGGTGTCCTTGGGAACGCCGAACCCGATCCAGGCGCTCGCCTCGTAGCCGGGCACGAAATCGCTCATCGGCGCGAGCTCGGGCAGCACGTCCGAGCGCGTCGTCGTCGTGATCGCGAGCGCGCGCAGCTTGCCGGAACGGATATGCGGAATCGACGAGGGCGTGACGTCGAACATCACCTGCACCTGGCCGGCGAGCAGGTCGACCAGTGCGGGCGTCGAGCCGCGATAGGGCACGTGCACCATATCGACGCCGGCCATGAACTTGAACAGCTCGCCCGCGAGGTGCTGCGGGCCGCCGTTGCCGGCCGACGCCATGTTGACCTTGCCCGGATTGGCTTTGGCATAGGCGATGAACTCCGGGACCGTCTTGGCAGGGAAACTGGGGTTCACATCCATGACCAGCGGCACGCGGAAGATGCCGCCGACCGGCGCGATGTCGCGCACGAAATCCGTCCTGCCATAGAGCGCCGCATTGATCGAGTTCTGCGCGTTGACCAGCAGCATGGTGTACCCGTCGGCCGGCGCGTGCATCACCGCCTCGGTCGCGATGTTGCCGCCGGCGCCCGGCCGAACCTCGACGATGAACTGTTGGCCGAGATGCTCGGTCAGGAATTGGCCGATCAGGCGCGCCGTGATGTCGGAGGAGCTGCCGGAGGCCTGCCCGACGATCATGTGCACCGGACGCGCCGGATAGGTCTCGGCGCGCGCGATATGTGGCGCCGCGATCACGCCGGCGCCCATGAGCTGCAGAAGTCGACGGCGGTGAAGCCTCATGGCGTGTCCCCCGAAATATGCGTGTTTTGCCGCTCCGCTATAGCACGGCAGTGGAGCGGGAAAGCCGGACAAAGGCGCGCGCCTTTCACCCTCCCTCTGCGGGAGAAGGCGAAGGAAGCTCGCCACGCGCGATCCTCTCTAAAAACCCAACGAGGTCGTCCGTCACGTGGTCGACGTGGGGCGCCTCGCGTCCCTCGAGCTCCCAGCCCTCGCGAAACACCTCGCGGGTCTTTTCCGGCACGACCAGCACCGTGGTCATGCCGAGCGCATGCGGGATCGCGAGGTTGCGCGCCAGGTCCTCGAACATCGCGGCCTTGCGCGGATCGACGCGGTGGCGGGCGAGGAAGCGGTCGTAGTTCTGCGCCAGCGGTTTCGGCTCGAGATCGGCCGCGACGATGTCGTAGACGTCCTCGAAATGCTCGTGGATCGCCAGCCGCCGCATCACCGCCTCGGCGTGCTTGCGCGTGCCGTTGGTCAGGATCAGCTTGCGGCCGGGAAGCCGCGCGAGCGCCGCGCCGAGCGCAGGATTGGGCTCGAGCGGCGAATGGTCGATCTGATGGACGTAGTCGAGAAAGGCGTCCGGCTCGAGCCCGTGCTCGGCCATCAGCCCGCGCATGGTGGTGCCGTAGCGCTTGTAATAGTCCTTCTGGATGCGGAACGCGTCCTCGTGCGCGACCTCGAGATAGGAGGCGATGAAGTCACGGATGCGCGCATCGACCTGATGCCACAGGTTGAGATGGTGCGGATAAAGCGTGTTGTCGAGATCGAACACCCAGGTGTCGACCTCGGCAAAACCGCGTCGCTGCGCCGCCGCATCGGGCATGGCCTGATCCAATCCGAGCATCCCTAAACGAAAAGCCCGACCAGCGCATAGGCGAGGCCGGCGATCAGGCCGGTCGCCGGGATGGTGAGGATCCAGGCGACGACGATGCCGTTGGCGACGCTCCACCGCACCGCCGAGACCTTGCGCGCCGTGCCCACGCCCATGATAGCGCCCGTGATCGTGTGGGTGGTCGAGACCGGAATGCCGAGCTCGGTCGCCATGAACAGGGTGATCGCGCCGCCGGTCTCGGCGCAGAAGCCCTGCACCGGCGTGAGCCGGGTGATCTTCGAGCCCATCGTCTTCACGATGCGCCAACCGCCCGCGAACGTGCCGAGCGCCATGGCGGCCTGGCACGACAGCACGACCCAGAACGGAATGTGGAAGCTGCCGCCCAGGTAGCCCTGCGAATAGAGCAGGACCGCGATCACGCCCATGGTCTTCTGCGCGTCGTTGCCGCCGTGGCCGAGCGAGTAGAGCGAGGCGGAGACGAACTGCATCATGCGGAAATTGCGGTCGACCGCGAACGGGGTCGAGCGCACGAACAGCCATGACACGACGAGCGTGAGCAGCAGCGCGAGCAAGAAGCCGAGCAGCGGCGAGAGCACGATCGCGGCGCTGGTCTTGCCGAGCCCGCCCCACACGACGGCGCCGAACCCGGCCTTGGCGGCGCCGGCGCCGACCAGCCCGCCGATCAGCGCGTGCGAGCTGCTCGACGGAATGCCGGCAACCCACGTGACCACGTTCCACACGATCGCCCCGGCGAGCGCGCCGAACACGACGCGCGGATCGACCACCGACGCGTCGATAATGCCGGTGCCGAGCGTCTGCGCGACGTTGAGCCCGAAGAACAGGAAGGCGACGAAGTTGAAGAAGGCCGCCCAGGCGACCGCGTAATGCGGCCGCAGCACGCGCGTCGAGACGATGGTGGCGATCGAGTTCGCGGCATCGTGCAGCCCGTTGAGGAAATCGAACAGCAACGCGACCGCGATGAGCCCGATCAGCAGCGGCAGTCCGAGCGCGACGGCTTGCATGCTAGTGTCCCGATTCCGACGTTCGTATCACTTTGCGGCATCCTCTGAACGAACGTCGGAATCGAAAGGACACTAGCCACCTTAAAGATTCTAGTGCGGCTCTTTGGATTTGACGTTCCTAAACGGACTCGCGGCGAACTGATAGGAACGTCAAATCCGCCGCACTAGCCGGTTCCAGCGGATCAAACGTGGTCGATCACGACGCTTTGCAGCTCGTTGGCGACGTCGTCGAACCGATCGACCACCTTTTCGAGATGGTCGTAGACCTCGTTGCCGGTGATGAAGGCCATCGGATTGGCGGCGCCCTGGGCCTCGAACAGCTCCTTGAGGCCGAGGTCGTGCAGGTCGTCGGCGCGCCCTTCGATCTGGGTGATCTGCTCGGTCAGCGTACTGATGCGGCCGGCCTGGCTGCTGATCGAACGCAGCAGCGGAACCGCCTCCTCGACCAGCACGGCGCATTTGACGATCGCGTCGCCCATCTCCTTCATCTGCGGGGTGAACGAGCGGATGTTGAACAGCATCACGGCCTTGGCGGTCTTCTGCATCTGGTCGATGGCGTTGTCCATCGAGGTGATCAGATCTTGGATGTCGCCGCGATCGAACGGCGTGATGAAGGTGCGGCGCACCGCGACGAGCACCTCGCGGGTCACGCCGTCGGCCTCCTGCTCGCGCTCCATGATGGTGCGGTAGTGCCGCGGAACCGCGTCGCCCCCGTCGAGCATCGCGCGCAGCGCCTCTGCGCCGGCCACCACCGCTTGCGAATGGCGGGCGAACAGGTCGAAGAACCGCTCCTCCTTCGGCATCAACGCGTGAAACCAACCCAGCATGCGGTTCTCCAAATGGCCTTGAGCGCGGGACGGAGATACGCCGATTTCCACAGGCATGACAGCCGCTTACGGACCGTCTGTGGATACAATTCGGGGCGGCGGCAGCGGCCCGATGACGCCGCGCCGGCATCGCCGGAGTGGGTTTCGGGGTATTTTTACGGAGATATCAAGTATTTAACAAGACCCAGGCGGCCGCCGTCGACAGCTTTGCGGCGACAGCGTGGTTGGCGCCGCGTCAGCGCGCGACGGCCGGCGCGCGCCGGTCGCGTGTCCCGACGAAATAGCAGGAGGGATCGTTGCGGCGGCGCCGCTCGACGAACGGTGCCGGGGCAAAGGCCGCCGGTGCAAGCCGCCGCGCCTTGCGCGCCGCGACGAGCGCGAGCCAGTTGCGATAAATGCGCGTCGCCGCCGGACGCCAGGCCTCGCGCAGCTCCCGCCCGGACGCCGCGGTCGCGAGCTCGGCCAAAACCTCCTCGCGCCGGTCGCGGAGCGCGCGGGCGCGCAAGCGCATCAGCACCTCTGTCGTCGGGGCATCGAAGCAGCCGCGTGGCGGCAGCGGACAGGTCTCGCTTTCCCGCCGCACGAAGCGGGCAAAATCGCGCCGGTACTCGGCCGGCAGGCTGGCGGCATCGTATTCCGGATGGCCCTGGAAGAATACGAACAGGCTCCCGCCCTGCCGGCTGAACGCGTCGACCCCGGCTTGCGGCGAGCGCGTGAGAACTTCATAGCCGCGCGCCGCGAGCTCGTCGCCGCGCAGCGCGTTCCAGCGCGAATGCGGGACGGGAATTTCCGGTGCGAGGCCCATGGTCAGCGGGTGTTCGGCGACCTTGGTGCAGGCGAAGACGCCGAAGCATTTTTCCGCCAGCGGGTGTCGCCTGATCCCGTCGAGGTGGAGCACGGCCGCGTGCGCGGCGAGACACGACCAGATGGTCGAGATCGTGTTGTGCTCGGCCCAATCGATCAGCGCGGCCAAGGCCGGCCAATACGGCTCGTCCGGCAGCGCGGCCGCGCGCGGCTCGGTCCCGGTGACGATCAGCGCATCGAGGCGGCCATTGCGCGCCTCATCCATCCCGCCGTAGGACGCCGCGACGTGCCGGCGCCCGCGCTCCCCGCGCGGCACCTCCGGCAGCGAGAAGAACCGCAGCCGAACCGGCAGATCGCCGGCCGCGGATCGGACGAGATCGATGAATTGCCGCTCGGTCGTTTCGAGCGCCGCGTCCGGCATGCTGTTGACGAGGCCGATCTCGATGAGGTCGGTGCGAGACGCGTCCTCGCGCCGCATCGCATCTTGATCGACCCGGACGGTCATGCGCGCTTCACCCTGCCGACCGGCACTTCATTCGGCCGCGACCCTGCGGCCGCGCGTCTGCGCGGCATCGAGCGCCTGATCGAGATCCGCCAGGATGTCGTCGATGTGCTCGATGCCGATGCTGAGTCGGATCATCTCCGGCCGGACGCCGGCCTTGCGCTGCTCCTCGGCCGACATCTGGCGATGCGTGGTCGACGCCGGATGGCAGGCGAGCGATTTTGCGTCGCCCATGTTGACCAGCCGCTTGAACAAGGCGAGCGCGTCGTAGAAGCGCGTGCCGGCCGCGAAGCCGCCCTTCACGCCGAAAGTCAGCAGCGAGCAGGCGCGACCGCCAAAATACTTGCGCGCCAGCGCGTGATACGGGCTGTCGACGAAGCCCGCGTAGTTGAGCCAGTCGACGCGAGGGTCGTCGCGCAGAAATTCGGCGACGCGGCGCGCGTTCTCCACATGGCGCTCGACCCGCAGCGCCACCGTCTCGATCCCCTGCAGCAGCAGGAAGGCGCTGAGCGGAGAGAGCACCGCGCCGGTGGTGCGCTGATGGACGCTGCGGGCGCGCGCCATGTAGGCGGCGGCGCCGAACCGCTCGACATAGACCAGGCCGTGATAGGACGCATCCGGCCGGTTGAACTGCGGGAAGCGGGCGGCGTGCGTGCCCCAGGGAAACTTGCCGCTGTCGACGATGACGCCGCCGAGCGTGGTGCCGTGCCCGCCCATGAACTTGGTGAGCGAATGCACGACGACGTCGGCGCCATAGTCGATCGGCCGCAGCAGGATCGGCGTCGCCACCGTATTGTCGACGATCAGCGGAACGCCGTGCAGGTGCGCGACCTCGGCAAGCGCCTCGACGTCGCAGATGTTGCCGGCCGGATTGCCGACGCTTTCGCAAAACACCGCGCGGGTGCCCGCGTCGATCAGGGCCTCGATCGCGGCGGGCGCATCGCTCTCGGCGAACCGCACGTCGATCCCCTGCCCGCGAAAGACATGGTTCAACAGCGTGTGCGTCGTGCCATAGAGCTGCGGAACCGACACGATGTTGCTGCCGAGCTCGGCGACGTTGAGCAACGCGTAGTTGAGCGCCGCCTGGCCGGTGCTCGTGCACATCGCCTCCACGCCGCCCTCGAGCGCGGCGACGCGGCGCTCGAGCACCGCGGTGGTCGGATTGCCGATGCGGCTGTAGCGGAAGCCGTCCGCCTCCAGGTTGAACAGGGCGGCGGCGTGCTCGGCGCTGTCGAACTCGTAGGCGGCGGTCTGATAGATCGGCACCGCCACCGCCTTGGTGGTCGGCTCGACGTCATAGCCGGCATGAATCGCAATCGTCTCGCGTCTCATCGGATCACCTGAATATCGGCCTCGGGGCTTCAAGTGTCGGACGGGCTTGCATCACGGCGCCGTCGCCTGAGCGCTGCGTATCGCCTGAAACTATCGGCCGATCCGTCGACGTTCAATGAATGCGCGGAAAATCCACCGCGATAACCTTAACCATTAAGTCGGATTTTGCATCGCCCACCGGCCGTGTTGCGGCGGATTCGGCGCGCGATAAAACCGATGTTAACGCCGCGCAAACTATCCATCCGTCCCGCAGGAACGCGGCAGGCTCATTTCGCCCGCGCGCGACAGGGTGAACGAAAGCGTTAAGCATGAACGTGCGTGTCGCACATCCAGTCGATGCGGCCGCTCCGTCGGCCGCCAAGGCCTGGATGCGCGCACTCGAGCTGACGGCGCCGATCGCCCGCGAGCCGGAGCGCACCCTGCCCGCGATGCTCGACGCGCTCGTCGCCGCCCACGGCGACGCGCCGGCGCTGATCTCCGACCGCGAGACGCTGAGCTATCGCGCGCTGGCGGCGCGCGCCAACCGCTATGCGCGCTGGGCGCTCGCGCAGGGCGTCGCGAACGGCGAGGCGGTCGCCCTGATGATGCCGAACCGGCCCGAGTACCTCGCGGCCTGGCTCGGCATCACGCGCGTCGGCGGCATGGTCGCGCTCATCAACACCAATTTGAGCGCGCGCGCGCTCGCCCATTGCATCGACGTCGCCGCGCCGCGCCACGCGATCGTCGCGACCGAGCTGGTCGGCGCCTGGACGACCGCGATGCCACATCTCGCGCGCCGGCCCGCCCTGTGGGCGCATGGCGCCGAGGCGGAGGGCTTTGCGCGCATCGACCGCACGCTCAGGCGATATGCGGACGGACCGCTCGACGCGGCCGAGCGGCGCGCGGTCACGATCGACGACACCGCGCTCCTGATCTACACCTCCGGCACCACCGGCCTGCCCAAGGCCGCCAAGGTCAGTCACGCGCGCGTGCTCACCTGGAGCCTGTGGTTCGCCGGCCTGATGGACGCGCGGCCCGACGACCGTATGTACGACTGCCTGCCGCTCTATCACAGCGTCGGCGGCGTGGCGGCGACCGGCGCACTGCTGGTCGCCGGCGGCGCGGTCGTGATCGCGGAAAAATTTTCGGTGGGCCGGTTCTGGGACGACGTGACCCGCCACGACTGCACGATCATTCAGTATATCGGCGAGCTCTGCCGCTATCTGGTCAACGCGGCCCCCCATCCGCGCGAGGGCGAGCACCATGTCCGCCTCGCCTGCGGCAACGGCCTGCGCGCCGACGTGTGGGAAGCCTTCGAGCGTCGCTTCCGCATTCCCCGCATCCTGGAGTTCTACGCCGCGACGGAAGGCAACCTTTCGTTCTACAACGTCGAGGGCAAGCCGGGCGCCATAGGCCGGGTGCCGCCGTTCCTGGCGCACCGGTCTCCGGCCGCGATCGTGCGGTTCGATCGCGCGCACGGCGCGCCGCTGCGCGACGCCCGTGGTCTTTGCATCCGCTGCGGAACGGACGAAGTGGGTGAGGCGATCGGCCGGATCGATCCTGCGAGCGCCGCCGGCCGGTTCGAAGGGTACAGCGACGCGGCGGCGTCGGAGCAGAAAATCCTGCGCGACGTTTTCGCGCCGGGCGACGCCTGGTATCGCACCGGCGATCTCATGCGCCGGGATGCGCAGAGCTACTTCTATTTCGTCGACCGCATTGGCGACACGTTTCGCTGGAAGGGCGAGAACGTCGCCACCATCGAGGTCGCCGATGCGATCGCGCGCTGTCCCGGCATACGCGACATATGCGTCTACGGCGTCGCGGTCCCGAGCCACGACGGCCGCGCCGGCATGGCGGCGCTGGCGGTGGATGAGACATTCGACCTCGCGACGCTGCATCGGCACGTGGCGACGAGCCTGCCGCGCTATGCCCGACCGCTTTTCCTGCGCATCCGCGCCGGCCTGGAGACGACCGCGACGTTCAAGCACAAGAAGGACGAGCTCATCGCTGAAGGCTACGATCCGGCCACCGTCGCGGACGCGATCTATGTCGACGACTCGTCGCACTACGCGCGGATCGACAAGCCGCTGTTCGAACGCATTCAGGCCGGGCAGATGCGCCTCTGACGATCTTCTTGCGTCATCGCCCGCGAAAAGCGGGCGATCCCGTATTCACAACAGGTGAATGGACGCTGGCAGTGCCCCGCGTCTCCGCCGCGGAGCACTGGATCGTCCGCTTGCGCGGACGATGACGCCCGTTGTTGGGCAAGAGATGAAGCAAGAGCGGCCGAGCGCGCGCTCACTTATGCGGTGCTGCCCGCATCCACCGTGAGCACCGTGCCGGTGACATTCCGGCCGCCGTCGCCGAGCAGATAGGCGACCGCGTTGGCGACGTCATCGACTTCGGCCAGGCGGCGCAGCGCGCTGCGGCGCGCCACCCTCTGGCGTTCCTCGCCCGCGAGCCCCTGCGTCATCTCGGTGTCGATGAACCCGGGCGCGACCGCATTCACCGTGATGCCGAGGCGGCCGACCTCGCGCGCAAGCGATCGGGTGAATCCGAGCATGGACGCCTTGGTGGCGGCGTAGACCGAGAGCCCGCTGTAGCCCGTAAAGCCGATGATCGACGCGACGTTGACGATGCGGCCTTCGCCTTGCGCCATCATGGCGCGGGCCACGTATTTGGTGAGCACAATCGGCGAGACCGTGTTGACGCGCACGAGCGTCTCGATCTTCGCATTGTGCATGGTCGCGAGCACGCCGTCGGTGCCGAGCGCCGCGTTGTTGACCAGCCCGTAGATCGGGCCGAACTCCTTGCGCAGACGCCGCACCAGGTCGCCGATCTCGTCGACCTTGGCGAGATCGAACGGCACGAAATGCAGCGCGCCCGCGGCGGCATGCTTCGCCTCGGCGATCGCCGCGGACAGCGGGTCGGACTTCTTGCGCGCGATCGCGATCACCGAGAAACCGGAGGCCGCGAGCTTCCCGGCGATGCCGAGCCCGAGGCCGCGGCTGCCGCCGGTCACGACGACGTTGCGCATGCGCTCACGCATGGTGGCGCGCCAGCTTGCCGGTCGCCGCCACCGCAAGCGCCGGCACGAAACGGATCGCCGAGGGCACCTTGTGCCGGCTCAGGTCGGCGCGGCACAGCCGCAGGATCTCGTCCTCGACCTCCGCCGCCGAGGCGGCCGCGTCGCGCAGGACCACCTCGGCCACCACCACGGCGCCGGTGATCGGGCTCTTGCGCGCCCGCACGAGCGACATGCGCACATCCGGATGGCGGTTGATCACCGCCTCGACCTCCTCGGGGTTCACCTTGAGGCCGCCCACGTTGATGATGCCGTTGGCGCGGCCGATGAAGAAGCAGCGGCCGTCCCGCTCGTCGATCATGTCGCCGGTGTCGACGAAGCCGTCCGCGGCGGCGAGCGCAGGCGCGCCGGTCCCCACGTAGTGCAGCGCGGTGCGCGGCGAGCGGATGCGCAGGGTCCCGCCCTCGATCTTCATCTCGACGCCGCTCGGCAGCCGGCCGAGCATTGCGGCGGGAAATCCGGCGCGGCCGTCGTCGACCTCGAAGCCGACGCCCGCCTCGGTCGACGCGTAGGCATGGCCGATGCGCGCGTCCGGATAGACGCCGCGCAGATTGTCGAGGATCGCCTGGTCGGCGATCTCGCCCGAAAGCCGCACGTAGCCGGGCGCCATCGCGCGCGCGGCGCCGCTCATCAGCACGCGCCGCCAGTGGGACGGCGTGCCCGACACGTGGGTCGCGCCGTGGCGGCCGAGCCGGGCCAGATGGTCGGCGACCGGCTCGTGCGCATCGGAGAGGACGAGCGAGCCGCCGTCGATGATGGCGCGGAAGAAGATCTGCAGCCCGCCGTAGCGGCGGATGTCGTAGAAGGTGCCCCACACCACGGAACCCACGTGGGCGGCGTTGCGTTTGATCGCAGCCGTGAGTCCGGCGCGCGTGTGCACCACCAGCTTTGGCGCGCCGGTGGTGCCGGATGTGAACAGGACCCACTCGGTCGGCCGCCGCTCCGGCATCGCGTGGGTCAGCGGTACGAGCGCGGGCCGACAGACCGCATGGCAAACGATGCCGTGCGTCGGTGCGCCATCGCTCGTCACCACCGCATCGATCTCGGCGTCGGCGATCACCGCCGACATATGTTCAGGGGAGACATCGGGCGGACACACGACCAGCCGCTGCGCGATGCCATCGAGCTCGATCAGCGCGAGCGCGGCAGTGAGCTGATCGCCGGTCGCAACCAGAACCGCGCGCCCGGCGAGCGCGGCGAGGTCACCGCCGAGGCTGGTGGCGCGGGCGAGATTGCCCAGTGCAATGCTGGCGTCGCGGCCATGCAGATGGCGATCCGCGTCGGCGGCCGCGATCAACCAATCGCGCAGCGATTCCAATCCGCCAGCGTCCCGGGTGCGCATGGCACTAGGCGGCGCGTTCGTACGCCCTGACGAAGTCGCCCAGCGTCACCGGGAACGTCACGTCCTCGGCGGTCGAGAACGGATCGAGGCCGAGCTTGTCCTCGAGCCGGGCGACGAGGATCGCGAAGCACAGCGAGTCGAGACCGGAGTCGAGCAGGACGAGCTCGTCCGACAGCGGGGCGAGCGTCCGCGCCTGCTCGTCGGCGACCCGACGCATCTCAGACATTATCGTTAATTTCGTGGTCATCGCGCATCACCTGTGATTTGCGCTGGTTGCCGGTATAGTCCGAGCCCGATTCCGATCAAGCGCGCGTGCCGATTATGGTCAATGCGGGCGAGCCACCTGCAAACATTCGCTGCCGGCCGATCGTGGAGGGCGACCTCGATCGCCTCGCCGATCTGTTCTGGCGCGGTTTCGGAGCCCGCCGCACCCGGGTCTTTTGGCAGCGCGCCCTCGCCTGCCTGAAAGCCCGCGCCGTTCCGGATGACATGCCACGCTATGGTTACGTTTTGGAAAACGCCGGCGTTCCGGTCGGCGCGATCCTGCTGATCTTCGCCGCCGCGCCGGACGACCGCTCGCTGCGCGCCAATGTGTCGAGCTGGTACGTCGAGCCGGCGTTCCGCGGCTATGCGCCGCTGCTCGTGTCCCAGGCGCTCAAGCGCAAGGACGTCACCTATCTCAATATTTCGCCGGTGCGCCACACCTGGCCGATCCTCGAGGCGCAGGGCTATGTGCGCTACAGCAACGGCGTGTTCGTCGCACTGCCGGCCGTGCGGCGATCGGGCGTGCACGGCGTGCGCCTCCTCCCGGCCGACGCGCGGCCGGATGTGCCGTTCGCGCCGTTCGAGCGCGATCTCATGATCGAGCACGCCGCCTATGGCTGCCTGAGCGTCTGGTGCGTCACCCCGGAGCGCGCGTTCCCGTTCGTGTTTCGCCCACGCTACGTGAAGCGCGTGATCCCGTGCGCCCAATTGGTCTATTGCGCCGACATCGCGGACGTCCCGCGCTTCGCCGGCCCGCTCGGGCGCCATCTCGCGCGACGCGGCCTGCCCTTCATGGTGCTCGACGCCAACGGTCCGATCGCCGGCCTGTTGGGGCGCTATTTCGACGGCACCATGCCGAAATATTTTCGCGGGCCGGTGCGCCCGCGCCTCGGCGACCTTGCCCACACCGAGACCGCATTGTTCGGGGTGTAGCCGGCGCGGGATTCCGGACATTTCATCGAAATCTAGAGAGCCTTGCTTAATATAAGCAAGCTTACTATATTGGCCGCCTGTTGGAGCAGTGAAACCCATGGCCCCGGCCCGCAACAATCGCGAATTAGCCTTTGCTATCAATGATGTGGCTCGCCTGCTGCGGACTTACGCGGATCACGAGGCGGGCCGCTTCGGCATGACTCGGGCCAAATGGGCCGTGCTGGCGCGGCTCGATCGGTTCGAGGGCCTCAAGCAGGCCGAGCTCGCCGAGATGCTCGATCTGCAGCCGATCAGCCTGACGCGGCTGCTCGATGGCCTCGCCGAGAACGGCCTGATCGAGCGGCGCCCCGACCCGGACGACCGCCGCGCCAAGCGGCTCTTTCTGACGCCGGCGGCGCGGCCACTGCTCGGCCAGCTGACCGAGCTCGGCGAAGACCTGATGGAGACTGCGCTGGCCGGGCTCGCCCGCGCGGACACTGCGGCGCTGGTCGCCGGCCTCGGCACGATCAAGGAGAACCTGCGCCAAGCCGTGCAGAAGAAGCAGAAACCCGACGATCAGGAACAGCGCTATGGCTGACACGGTGCTCAAATTCTCGCCGCAGCGCGACGGCGCAGCCGCCCGGCACGGCGGCCGCCTGCTCGCGTTTCTGCGCGCGCGCCTGCGCACGATCCTGCTCGTGGCGCTGCCGGGGGCGGCGCTGATCGTCGGCCTCGGATTCTATCTCACGGGCGGGCGCTACATCTCGACCGACAACGCCTATGTGGGCGCCCAGAAGGTGCTCATCACGCCGGACATTTCCGGCAAGCTCAGCGGCGTGATGGTGCGCGAGGGCCAGCACGTCAAGGCAGGCGACGCCCTGTTCGAGATCGATCCGGTGCCCTATCGGCTCGCGCTGCAGGGCGCGCAGAGCAAGCTCGACACCGTGCGCACCCAGTTCGCCAACCTGAAGAGCAACTACGATTCGCTCAAGAAGCTGGTCGATGTCGGCCAACAGGGGGTCGAGATCAAGCAGCGCGACGTCGATCGCAAGACCGAGCTCGCCGACCGGCGCGCCGGCTCGGCGATGGACCTCGACACCGCCAAGTCGGCGCTGCTCACCGCCGAGCTCCAGCTGCAGCTCGGCCGCCAGCAGCTCGCCAGCACGCTCAACCAGCTGCTCGGCAATCCCGATCTCGCCATCGAGGCGTTTCCGCCCTATCAGCAGGCCAAGGCCGTGCTCGACCAGACGCAGCGCGACTTCGATCACACGGTCGTCAAGGCGCCGATCGACGGCACCGCGACCCAGGTCGACAACATCCAGCTCGGCCGCTACGTCACCGCCGGCATGCCGGTGTTCAGCGTGATCGACGACGCAGCGCCGTGGGTCGACGCCAATCCGAAGGAGACCGACATCACCTGGCTGCGCACCGGCCAGAAGGTCGACATCAATGTCGACTCCTTCCCGGACCGCACCTTCCGCGGCACGGTCTGGTCGGTCAGCCCCGGCACCGGCGCGCAGTTCGCGATCCTGCCGCCGCAGAACGCCAACGGAAACTGGGTCAAGGTGGTGCAGCGGGTGCCGGTGCGCATCGTGTTCGACCCGGGACAGGATCTCGCGCTGCTGCGCGCCGGCATGAGCGTCACGGTCGATATCGACACCGGCCGGCGCCGCAGCTTTGCGGCGCTGCTCGGCGGGCGCCCGGGCGTCGCCGAGGCGGCCCCGCCGCAGGCCGGCGCCCGGCCGTGACCGACGCCTCTACGGCGCATATGCGGCGCGCCATGGTGACGGTGTGCGCCATGAGCGCCACCATCATGCAGGCGCTTGACACCACGATCGCCAACGTGGCCCTGCCCTACATGCAGGGGTCGCTCTCCGCCTCGCTCGACCAGATCAACTGGGTGCTGACCTCCTACATCGTCGCCTCCGCGATCATGACGGCGCCGATCGGCTGGGTGGCCGAGCGCCATGGCCGCAAGCGCCTGTTCATCCTGTGCGCGGCGGGCTTCACCTTCGCGTCGGTGCTGTGCGGGCTCGCGCAATCGATCGAGCAGATGGTCGCGTTCCGCCTGCTGCAGGGCGCGTTCGGCGCCGCGCTCGTGCCGCTGTCGCAGGCCGTGATGCTCGATTCCTATCCGCCGCAGGAGCGCGGCTCCGCCATGGCGATCTGGGGCATCGGCGTCATGCTCGGCCCGATCATGGGCCCGACGCTCGGCGCCTGGCTCACCGACAATTACAGCTGGCACTGGGTCTTCTTCATCAATCTGCCGGTCGGCATCTTCACGGTGCTGGGCCTGATGATCTTCATGCAGGAGACCGAGCGCCGCAACGAGCGGCGGTTCGACTGGTTCGGCTTCGCGGCGCTCGCGGTGGCGATCGGCTCGCTGCAGCTGATGCTCGACCGGGGCGAGGAGCTCGGCTGGTTCGGCTCCTCCGAGATCGTCGCCGAGGAGG